>Ga0209652_1001540_pt1 | contig 18687 bp, 18 predicted proteins | sample SaaInl74LU_5_DNA_FD_184641 | JGI IMG/M metagenome (GOLD analysis project Ga0209652, IMG submission 184641) | Marine microbial communities from expanding oxygen minimum zones in the Saanich Inlet - ESP_74LU_5_DNA (SPAdes) (version 2) | ecosystem: Environmental > Aquatic > Marine > Intertidal zone... | reverse complement strand
ACGCAAATGCAGCAGATGGCACTCTCTAGGCCCACAAACATGGCCCATGAAGTACATGACACGTATTCGTCGGAGCAAAACTTGACGCCGATCTTCGACTTCAATTCACTTGAATTGATGGAGGTGACACCTCACAAAGTAATCAAGATGAGCAACGTAATAATCCGTGGAGCTAGCATCAGAAGGCTAGCCATAGGCTGGATAGTCATCCTTCAATATGCTGCCATAACCGCATCTGCATTTGCCGCCACAAGCGGTCCAACCTTTGCAACAACAAAACCACTCTTTGCAATTCGTCGCCAGCATCATTCCAAATCTGCACTCTTTGCACGAGGAGGAGGAGACGAAGAAGAAGAAGAACTTCGCACAGTTCTTGTAACAGGTGGCACAGGATACATTGGCTCACATACATGCCTTGAACTTCTCTCCACCGGTAGATATAAAGTGGTAGTAATTGACAATCTTGGGAACTCCAGTGAGGAAAGTTTGACACGTGTCAAACAACTCTTACTAGACAACCCTGACGCAGCCGATGCAGCCAAGGATGACAGGCTTGTCTTTCGCAATTGCGATATTCGAGATGCCGACAAATTACGTAATGTATTGACGGAATTCCCATCGATTAGTAGTTGTGTCCACTTTGCTGGACTCAAGGCTGTGGGTGAATCGGTCTCGAAACCATTGGAGTATTACAATGTGAATGTTGGAGGGACGACGACACTCTTGCAGCAATTGCAAGAGAGTGAAGTGAAGCATTTTGTGTTTTCTTCGTCGGCGACTGTGTATGGAGAGCCGGAGATGTTGCCCTTGACAGAAAAGGCGAGGCTTACTGCCACGAATCCATATGGTCGAACAAAACTGTTCATTGAGGAGATATTGAGGGATTTGTATGCTTCCACACCGGATATGTGGAATATTTTGATTCTTAGATACTTTAATCCAATTGGGGCACATCCTAGTGGACGCATGGGAGAAGATCCTCAGGGTATTCCAAACAATTTGATGCCATTTATTGCTCAAGTTTGTGTGGGACGGAGGGAGAAATTGAGTGTATTTGGGGATGATTATGATACTCCAGATGGGACTGGCGTGAGGGATTATATCCATGTAGTTGATTTGGCAAAGGGCCATGTGGCAGCGCTGGATAAATTGTACACAGATGATAGCGTAGGATGCGAAGCTGTCAATCTAGGAACTGGCAAAGGTGTCTCAGTATTGGAATTGGTAGATGGTATGGGCGAAGCTACTGGAAAACCTGTGCCATATGAGATTTCACCGAGACGTCCTGGTGATGTTGCAGAAGTGTATGCTGATCCAAAGAAGGCGGCTGAGATGCTGAAATGGGAGGCAGAGCTTGGCACGAAAGAAATGTGTGAGGATACGTGGAGGTGGCAGAGCACCAATCCAATGGGATATAGGGAAGAAGTTGAGATTGTGAATGAAAACTAAAGAGGTGCACTAAAACAGTGCAAGTTAAACAAAAACAGAGTTGTTATAGCCATGTTTATGGTTCATGCACTTGATTCAAGATGAATCGGACATGTCAGCATCAAAATTATGCACTTGACTGAGCAAGATCTTCTTTGTAAACTATAACTTTGAACGTTGATCTTTATGTTGCTACTTCGCTATTCACGTCAATGCTCAAGCAAGCGTGTATATCACAGATAAACTAAAAGCAGCAATGCCGAGAGAAAAATAATATGAAACTATGAGCGCAAACTTGAGCATTTTGCTCCAAGTACGCAAATTCTTGCACATCAACTTGCAAGCCAGAAATGAACATTTACTCCATAACAGCATCAACCATCATACTATCAGTCTCTCCTCCTCCATTAGCACCAGCCATCTTGGCCTCTTCCATACTTTGTCCCTCCATACCACCTTGGGCATTCTGTTGAACATTCTCAATCTCCTCATCTTTATTATCCCCCCACTGAATCGGAAATCTCGTCACCCTTGGCTTTTCTGCCAACACCGATCGCCGAACTTTACTCATATCCAAAGGTTTGGGAGGTCCAACCTCCTCATCATATTCTTCCGTATACTCATTATTGACATAATACCCCACTCGTACAAACTCCTTCTCCCTATAAGAACACGTTACCAACACCACCGTCACGCCAAGGACGTCTCCCTCGGGAATTTGAGATATATCTGGAGCATCGGCTTGCAATACAAATTTATTGATACCGACGGGGATGGGTCCGACGAGTATTTCATCGAGAACTTGATCGTGAGATGTGTCTTCGGCGGATCCGACGTAGAGTACTTTCCATTCGAGGTCGTCGGAGAGGGGTTGTAGGCATTCAAATGTGATTTCGAAGGAGAATGGGGAGAGGAAGGATGCTGGGTTGTCTAGGACAGCCTGTAATTTTGTTGTATTGAGATTATTGATGATGAAATGGTTGTATGCGTAGATTTTGTCAAAGATAATTTGATTCAGGTAGGAGGCGTGATTTCGATGGTAGCAGTAGCATATCAATGCGTCGTTGGTGTGTTCAATGCGTTTAAGAAATGAAGAGATAAATGATTTAGCAATAGGAATAGAAATCACAAGCATTGTCAATCAAAACATGAAATGCTGCTGCTTTTCAAAGGGTGCATTCATCAATTCGATAGAGATGAAATAGCACCAAGCTGCTCAAGATTGCCTCGTGAGAGTGCATGTCAAGAAAGTGACATATCATTTCCTTGGCTGTCACCAAAACCGATAAGAGAGACTTCAGCATAGATTCTCCACCTTATAAATATCGCGCATTTAACGTGCTATGCATCCCTCTATTATCCAACATATAAGCAGCGGTGCACGCAAATAGTTCCCTCTATGAAATTGTTAGATACCATGGTTCATGTAAAAATGCGCAAAGGAGCAACTTACCATATTCACTACGTTGACAAGAGCCATTTTGGTGGTCGATTATTCGATTGATAACGAAAATAAATATGATTTGCAGCTAATAGATGATCTACGTGTGGCGATGCGCTGATAGATGATGCACTTGCGTTTGTGGTGATGACACTTGAAAAATTAATTTGTCGTGTACCTTCGATTTATGTTATGTTGTGTCCGCGATAAGATTGAGATACTTCACTGACGGAGATAGGATCTAGATTATTATGCGTGTCGTTCTAGTAGAGCTGTAGATTATTGCGATGGTGTGCAGGTTACTCTCTGCTGCTATGCTGTTAGTTTGGCGTAGGATCCGAACAGTACTTTGATGCATGTCATTGAGAAAAAGTGAGAAGTGATTTTTGATTTTGAAGTTTTTGACACGCCATCCGCGCCATAAAAGCAAAAAGGCACGCAAGATGGCGGGAACACGTTTTGTACTAATTCCTACATAGAGAAGGACCTCCAGAAGATAGACAGCTGTGCATGCCAGCCAACCACAGTACACTTTGCGAGTTGATATGATTGTGAATCTGTTTCTTAAGTTTGGGTAGTTAGATGTAGATCGCTCTCTGTGACAGATGAATATCTATCTGTCTATTGATAACGAAGGAATGTACAGATATATGATGATATTGTAGTTGTTTGACTGAGCTGAGATTTTGTGCCTACATATGCTTGTGATGGTGTTGTGAGGGCGGAATACGTTGTAAGTTGTAACTGAAGCACAACAGCAACAGCTGCAGACAGCTACAGCCCCACCACCACTGCAAATGCTCCCTCTCTCTCTCTATCTTTACTCTATCTATCTTAACTCTACTGATAGATGTTAGAGTAGAGGTCTATCTATCTATATGTACCTCTACATCTGCGGAAAAGAAGGAGAAATTAAGATTTTGAGTAAACGTTTGCTGCTAATTCTGCTGTTTTTCTGCTCATGTTCTTGTGTAGTTACAAGATTGCATTTGGATATGGACTCTTTTGTTGAGTAGTAGGAGTTGTAGGAGTATGTAGCAGGCAGGAGTCTTACGGAGCTTGTTCTTGATGGATGAACAGTCACACTCTATCTTGTGTGCATTCCTCTTGATGGGTGAACAGTCACTGCCCATCTTGTGTGCATTCCAAAGCAGCGGACGTTCTTAATTATGATGTTTCAAAAATGCACTCAACCGACGGTTCGCTTCAAACAGCAGATGTTCTGAATACAGCGCGCGCGCACCACGTTCCCCCGGGTTTTTTGGAGAAGTCCGGAAAGACGGAGTCTCCGTCTTCCTCGTGCTGTGCGCGTGCTGTGACGTGACACATCACATGGTGCAAAAAGTCCGAGCACTTCCTGCAACGAAAGGCACCACCAGATTTGTCGGAGAGGCCACACGTTGGAATCGTACAAACTCGTCATGACGTCGATTCAAAAAAGATGCCACGTCGGTCTAAATAAGACGCCATCTTTCAAAGACATCTTCCCCTGCAAATTCTTGAAGATTCGTCTACACAAGACCCGTAGGCATACCAATTCCTCTCATTTAAATTTAGACAAAATCTAAATGTGAGCTAAACTGTGACATTTAGACTTTTCCTCTCGCCAAAATTGTCGAAATCGGCTGCCAATGCTTGCCAACTCCGCCTAGTTTCCTCAAAACACGTCCAGAGATTTAGATGAAATGCCGTTTTTGTTGAGCCCTCGCCGTTTCTTTCCTCATAACTTTTTTCCATAGTTGATGTGAACTAGTCGTCATATTATTTATTCAGTAACAACCGAACATGATGATTAAATCTACGACCCTCTTCTTAGCCATCGGCAGCATCGTTGCCGCTGCGTCAAATAGTGCAGATGTTCTCCCGTCTATAAGTAATGAAGATTGGGACTATCAAGTTGTGGGTGAGGCCAGGTCAGCCGATGAGGACCGAGGTCTCCTCCGATCGAACACTGAGTGTATTACCATCCGAATGAAGGGAGATGACAACGCCGATAAAAACTCTGTTCTCCTCGAAGACTTGACTGAAGGACGCACCATCGAAGAGAAGAGGGCCGGCACCCTTCCACAAGGCATTTGGGACTCTGACTGCCTCGAAGCTCCAGACGGCAACCTCCTCAAGTTGACGATTGAATCTCCCAGCGGATACTCTTCTACTGGCTTCCACGCTGTGTTCATTGGAACTTTCCGCTTGATCAGGGTTGCAGGGGGCGAAAAGAATGATGTGGACGTGCGGTGTTTTAGGTTGACGGCAAACCAACCGTTTGTCGAAGAAGCTAACTGTGATGAGGCACCTTCCCAGGAGTCCTCATCATCCGGCAGCACTTCAGGAGGATCCAGTAGCGGCCCTCCGGTTCAGCAAGCTTCTACACTTCCTTTCACCTCCCGTATGGGTTGTGATTCGGGAGAGAAGAAGGTCCAGGTTACTTTTGAAAAGGACAGCTACAACGAGAATAAGTGGTGGATCGAGAACAAGAATACCAATCAAAAGGTATTGGAGTGCGATGGCAATGGTGATTACTGTGAATCAGAGGTGGTTGATGCGTGCTTGGAGGCAGATGACTACCAAGTCGTTATGCAGGATGCGATCGGCGATGGTTGTCCCAAGTTTGAACTTAGAATGGAAAAGAGTGGTGGGGGATGGTCCCACCCACTTATTGCAAGGTGTTACAATGGGAAAGAGTGGAAACGGCATTTCCATACCAAACCTTCTCGCATGACACCTAGGGAGGTAGATTGGTTGGATGCGCACAATGAAAGAAGGTATGTTTTCACTCTTGTACTGGTTTGCTTTCAATCAATGTTCAACCGACTCATCAATATTCCCACTTCTCTTTCTCTGAAATTCGTAGGCAAAAATATTACTACGATGGAAATAGAATCAAGTCGGACGGAAATGACAACTACATTCCCCAAGTCTGGGATTCTAGACTCGCTGAAATGGCACAGGGATACGCCAACGAGTTACTCGACGATTGTGAAAGCAACGAAATGAGTCATGACGTATCGAGGCGGGGTGCTGGTGAGAACATGGCCAAGAACAGGGGAACTGTCGGTTCTGCGTATGGAAGTCAGTATGCTGCAGACAACATTGTTAACCGTTTTGTTGAAGCAGAACTTGACAAAGGGTTTGGAGAGAGATATCACTTGACACAAGTTCTATGGCAGGCATCAGGTTATGTTGGATGCGCTGATGGTTTCAAGGAATATGTTGTCGGTGGTGTAACAAAACACTGTCATACACAAGTCTGCCGATATTCCGCACCGGGTAACTGCGGTGTCAACGCGAATAATGATTTCGAGAAAATGATGTATAGTTTTGATCAGTTGAACTGTGGCGGTGAAATGAAGAATCCTCCTCAAGGCATGCACGCCATGTAATTAGCCTCTTGTCTTAGAAGTAGTTAATAGAATCATAATTGTTTAGATTAGATGATAGAAAGTAAACAAAACGGTTCATTTGAATGACCTGCCTCAGTAGCAGTGGTCATGATGTGTCTTCAGGTGCGCCACGTTTTTTTTCTCATCTTGAATTTTGAATTTTACTAGATAGTAGAACCATGACGCGTCGGTTTTGCATCCTCCTTGCTACCACGGTATTATCCAAATGCGCTGGCTTTTCATTTCGAACCAGCAACTCTTGCACTCATCGTCGTATGCCGGCGTTGCATCATCATCGGTCTAGCAGCACAACAAATCAAGACGAAGCCATCAAGGAACTAATGAAAACGCATGATCCTATACTTTTGTTTGCTTCTAGATTACTTGACGCCGACACTGCAAGAGATGCGTCAGCTTTGTATGCCTGGTGCCGTAGATTGGTGAGTTTCTTATTAATAGCACTGCTGCTTTGGTAGATATGAGTTTGAGTGGACAATCTGAAAATTTATCTCACCTTTCCGTATGGACAGGACGAAATTACCGACGACCCGTCATCTGATGTAACAACAATACAACAGAGGCTGTCGGATTGGGAACGTCGCTTTGACATGATATGTCGTAATGAGCCAGTTGATGATATGGATAGAGCACTTGCAATGTATATACAACGCAATGATGACTTGGAGCTGTCACCGTTCGTTGACATGATATCAGGGATGAAAGAAGATACAGTCCAAAATAGAACCATATCAAACATGACCGAATTAGACGAGTATGCTTATCAAGTCGCTGGCACTGTGGGTCTGATGCTCCTACCGCTTCTTAAGGCAAATGTAGAACAATCACGTGATGCGGCAATTGCATTGGGAAAAGCAATCCAACTAATCAATATATTGCGAGATGCTTCTCCAGATGTCGCCCTTGGGCGTGTGTACTTGCCGCAAGATATGCTGAAAGCTGAAGGGGTTTCAACTGAAGATGTGCTGCAGCTAAAGTCATCGCCTGAATATCGGAAAGTTGTGGCGGCGGTCGCAGATCATGCCGAAGCATTGCTGATCGAAGCTGAAATGGGAAAGAGTACGCTGCCTGGAGTGGGACCTCTATTTGTTCAAATCATTGTGGAGCTTTATCGAGAATATTTAATCAAACTGGAGCAGATCGGATACGACAATCTCAATCTAAGTGGCGAGCGTGTGAAAATCAATACTATTCAAAAACTCATGGCATCATTCAAGGCTACAACCAAAGTTTTGTCACAGCAATGATTCAAGTTCATCATTTTCATTTGGAGTGTTGAATGCCAGACAATTTACTTCTATTATGTCGGTTTGCAAATGATTGAACTCTACGATACAGATAGAAAAGGAAACTACCATCAATCTCTCAATTGATATACACACTTAAAAGGATTATGTACAACAAATCTAAAATGGTAGAGTCCAAAGATTTCCATGAAGCAAATCCGTTCCTTCAGCCTTGCCCCATTTCCCTTCTGCCAATCCAGTAACCAAATAGTATGCAAACCAAAATACGACACCTGCCCATATAGTTGAGAGAGCAATCTGCTTGGGATCCATGTTGGCATTGGCAAAATCCTTCTTTGCGGCACCGTTTTGCTCTTGCATCTTTTGGTATGCCCAGTCTTTTGTTATTGTTGTGTTTCAGATATTAATAAGGTCATAATGAAGACATTATTAGTGACTTGCACTTGCATGCCAAAATCTCAGGAGAATGCATACATATTTGCTATGATAGCAAAGCAAACTCACCTTGTGGATTTTCAAAATAAGCATCCATGTTACCTTGTGCCTCCTTACGATCACATCCTTCTGCAGCCATGTACTTCAGCACTGCTTGCTCGTATTGCTCAGCATTAATGACGCGTTGAATGAATGGCACGGGTCCAGCTCTGTAAAGACTTCCGATGAGGTCATATCCTGCCTCTGGGCCTTGGGTCTACAATACATAATATTATGTGATATGATGAGTGTATAAAATGGAAGTGAAGTGAGATTTGTCACACCTAATGCAAACGAAGAGATATCACACATGCAAGCGGTATATTACTCTCACCGCTGGATCAGTAACTATCCATTTCTCTGTAGTTTTGTCAAATCGAGGTCCTCCTCCTTTAGCTTTAGCAGCCATGTTCAACGAAGAAGATCTTCGGAGGGTAGTAGGTGACGAAGAGATTGTCTGAAAGGCACTGGTGGTAGCAAAGCTGCTGCAAACTATTAGCAGTGCTACCATCATCATCATCATCAGCGTTGAAGAAGTGTTGAGTGCTACCATGGTGCAATATAGTAGATGTCCTTGCTACTTGCTTTCCTTGCAAGCCTTCGTGGCAAATGTCGTCATCGTCGAGCGGTCGGTGGCAAAAAAAGATCATGAAATTCCTGGCGGGAGAGATGTTCCAAAGACTCCCATTTACCAAAGTCATTATCTAATTTAGCCTTACCGTTAGGTGTCACCCAGAACTTCTTCGAGCGAGGTCATCAACATGAGGAATTTGCGGTGTCAACGTGAATGAATGAATGTGAGTGCACAATAGTAGTCTGAGTGCACATAACAGGCGTCCTCTATTGACGACGGGACGACGAGGCTGCTGCCGACACGCTGTGATTTTATTTAATAATAGGAAGAAGTTCATTGGCGGCGGCTAGCTTCCACTCTGCGGGGACATTCATACCATCAATTTTTGCTGAGAACAAAACATGGAAAGAATGAATCACTCTGACATGAATGATGCCTATTCAATCAACGAAGAGGATACTACTACGAGTGGTTCCTCTTCTCAACTGAATGTGACGATGAAACGCCGTTCCTTCTCTCATGATTATTATGGCAGTGGCTCAGGATGTGCATCTGATGTGAATGATGACGGCGACAGCGAGGTGCGCTTAACCTCCTCGGCGCAATTGCACCGTATACTCAGTCATGATGAGCACGGAGATAATAATTCCATGTTGCAGCCAACCTCGATGGAAAATAGTACATTATCGCGGCAACAGCGACAGAAACGCAGACAGTCAAAATCATTTACCGTGTCTGAAAGACGGCGCTGCCGAACACAGGGCGACGTGCTTTTAATGGGGGCGGATGAACATACTATCAATCGAGAGAGGGCAAATACATGTCCTCAGCATCAATTTCATCATGATTTAGATGAGAGAGAGGAAGATGAAGATTTATTATCCGTAATCTATTCTGGTGAAGATGAAGAAGCGGGGGGAGTTGGTAGGGATGATGAAACCCATCGTCGTCTACACGGGTCCGGATCTAATGAGAGAAGGACTCAATTCTTGCCATCATCATCAACACTATTATCACCTGATCATCAATCCATTTCATCATACACCCCATCAGCTGCTCCTGCTTCGCCTCGTAGGAGGGCAGCATCAGCTTCATCCGTCATCTCTTCATTACAACAACAAACATCAACCGCTACTACACTCTTACACACATCCTCCACAACAACAACAACAACATCCTCTATATCAAGCTACACATCCACCACAATCAAGCACACCCTACTCAAACTCCTCATGCTAATCTCCATCTACCAACTCTTATCCTACACCTACAACACGGGCCTAAGTCCAGATGTCAAATATCAACTTGGTGAGATTAATTATGACATTGAGGAATATTGGAATGGTGGAAGGCTCTGGTCTTTGTCGTCGAGTGGTAGTTCGAATCGATTGTCGGCTTCGAGGATTGTGGGGAGTAGTGGTATTTCGTTTAATGATGATTATGATGTGGGGGAGAAGGAGGATGAGGAGGAGGGTGTGGTTGGTTTCATTTCATCAATTTTGAGTGAAAAATTTGGTAATCAAGATGAGGGGGGAGAGGGGATTGTGGATGTTGAGGAAGAAGAACACAATGTGGAGGTTGTAGCATTTGCTAATGGTGTTGGCAATCAAGAAGGGGAGGTTGGTGGTACCAATCTATCTTCTTCTAGAGTGGACTCCACTACTGTGAAAAAGAAAGGTGAAGAAACAGCAGCTACACCCATCATTGTTGCAAACAGCAACAACATAACAAAACGTCGTCCTGCCATGGCACATGTTATATCCATCTCAGAAAATCGTCATCCAGTGTACCTGCCACGAGCATCATCATCACGACGAATGAAATCCAATGATGTTCACTGGACCTTCTCACGAATCGCAGGTGCAATCATATGGATAGGATTAATGATTCCAATACTTGAAGTAGGAATTAGAGAAGTTTCCCGAAGATATCGACTTGGAAGTTTGTTGAGAAGAAGGTTGAGAACGTTGAGAGGAGGATTCCGACGAAGGTCTCCTGAAAATGTTCACATTTTGTAATTTTTAGAAAAAGAAAGAGAGAGAGCGTCTCTCTAGTGTGAAAGAGAAGGGAAGAGAGTTTTTGTAACAGACTCCTTCCTATATTGTACAGTCAAGCTATATTAAGATGCTAAAGAATTGAAATAGTAAAAGTATTGAATCTATCATCTATGTGCATATCATCTCTATTATTTCTATACAAATTCTTTTTCAACCTCACTAACTGGAACAAGACTCAGTTGTCGAAGCAGGTGGTCGAGTCTCCTTCCCATCAATCAAGGCAAATCGCCCCTTGTCCTGAGGGAAGACCATATCATCCTTCGGCCAAGGCCAGCCTCCAAACTGAGTCCTTTGATAATCCATAAACGCATCACGAATCTCTGACTGCGTATTCATTACAAACGGTCCATGTTGTGCTACCGGTTCATTTATAGGTTTGCCTTGCAGGAGAAGGAATTGAACTTCTTCCTTTGCTCCTTGATCAAGTTCAATTGGTACATCTTTGGTTGCATCCATTGTTAAACATACCTTCTCATTAATGACCTTACCATCAACCTTGACATTGCTTTTGTGTCCTTCAATTAGATACACACTTCTATTGATATCTGCACTACTGTTCGCCTTGGGAATGACAATAGACCCACCCGGCTGAACGGTAATGTGTAACACGGCTACATCATTGCTTGGATCAGCCGCCCAACTATCTGGTGGAGGTGAGTTCTGTGTCACATTCTCTTCCAAGAAGTAGTCACCTGCCCACACTGTCACTGATGCCTTTTCATCATCGGTTTTGTAAACTGGAACATCACTATTCCAAAACATGGCAAAGCTAGGTTGTACCATTTTACTCACCGCAGGAAGATTTAACCAAATCTGAAATAGCCGCAACGAATTTGGCCGATCCGAGTGAACGAGCGGAAACATTTCCCCGTGAACCACTCCCCCGCCAGCAGTCATCCATTGCACATCCCCCTCACCATATCGTCCTGCATTCCCCACCGAATCGGCATGATCAATCAACCCTTCCATAGTTGCTGTAATTGTCTCAAAGCCACGATGCGGATGTTGTGGAAATCCCGGTATGTGATGTCCATGATACATTCGATAGGGGGCGTGGGGGTTAAAGTCGGAACCGTTGCCGGGGAAGGTGGTTTCCATTTTACCGCCGCTTTCATCGGCGGGGTAATCGTCGGAGTGGTAGACGCAGAAGAGGAATGGGTCGAGGGTTGGGTAGGGTCCCGATGTGGGGAGCTTGGTGGCTCGAAGGATTGCGCTCATGGTTGATAACAGCATCGCCCTGCTTTTGGCTTTATTATCACAAGATGTGGATTGTGGATTTTGAGAGCGGACGATATCTACATAGATAGGAATTGGTACGACATCAACTTGACATCCTGAACGGAAGGAACAGATGGAACAACATTTTGGTGCACTCCTTATCAGATGCCAACTCGCTCGATCATTACCAGCCTCCCATCAGCAGCATTATCTATCATCTATCAACCTACTTGTCAAACCATCAACGATGAAGTCCTTCAGCCCCGCATCAATACTACCACTTCTCTTCGTATCATCCTTGTTCATTCAACTGGTTCTAGTTCTACTGCCTCTGCACCTTGGTCATGCTTCCAATGTGGAACATGACAATCATCATCAATCAATAGAGCCATCTGATGGTTTAGAAAGGCAGGAGGGTCTAGTCGACGCTATCAAACTCGGTCTGGTTCCTTTCTAAGACCTCCAGAAGGTCAAGATGTAACCATTGCGCAAGTATCGTTCGAAGCAAGCATCAACAATGGTGTTGTTGAGAAAATGGTGGACTTGCAAGCATGGATGCACTGACGTATGCTAAGATTTGCGTCAAGTGGATATTCAAGAAGAGAAACTTACCAAGAGATCTGCATTGCTAAAAGCTACAAACATGTTAAAATAAGAAGTTGTATACTAGCTACACCATACAAACTGTTTAATTATTAGAAGATAGAATTCTCTCTGCAACCAGAGGAGAGCAAGTCTTTCTGACTTGCTCCCTCACCTTGCCATTTGCAAGCCCAAACGACACACTCAATTGAAATGTTCTCTCAGCCATATTGTCACGAGCATCACCTTCCTCGACTAGATTCTTCAATACGTTCAAGAACAGGACATATGTAATGCTGCTTGGTTTGCAATATTCATATTCGTGGATCTTTTTGAATGCTCCAAGGCCAATCAGATACGCTTCTCTCCTCACTATAGAGTCACCAAAGGATCTTGCAGCAGCATTAATGACCGAGTTGAAGGTGATTGTATCAGGTCGTATCAAAGTATTCCCCTTTGCAGACTCTTCGAGCATCTTCTCCAGAAGCAATTCCGCTCGGTATGCTTTCTCCATACTTCTCCCACGTGCATACGCGTCAATGACTGCATTGTAGCAAATTGTGTTTGGAGCAAGATCATGAGCTCCGAAAGAGCCCATGTACTCCATTTCTTCCAGTATTTGTTCTGCCTTTTCTGCTGCCCGAGGTTGCCGACTCTTACCCAATGCAGTAATGGCAGATCGGTATGTTCGTGTGTTGGGTTTGACATCACTGTCTCCTTCATTGTAAAGGTTTTCCATCTCATGCAAGAGTTCCTCTGCTCGAAAGCCTGCCTCCTCGCCACCTACTTTGGCATACCCATCAATCACCGACGAGTAGCAAACGGTATCGGGTTTGAGAGAAGTATCACCTAGCTCGTAATACTCCTTCATTTGCGTCAATAGATTGTCTGCAGCTTCTGCTTCGCCAGTCCTAGCAAAAGCATTGATAACAGAAGTATACGTTCTCTTGTTGGGTTTGACATCTTTATCACCACCCTCATACATTTTCACCATGTGTTTCAAGATGTCCATTGCCTTTGTGGCACAATCTTTATCAAACTCTGCCGCCTTTGCATAGGCATTGATCACGGCACTGTACGAGACTACATCTGGCTTCACTTGATCGTTCTCACCTGACTGGAACACCTTTTCCATCCGCTTGACAACTCTTTCTGCCATCTTGGCTCTTTGTGGTGCACCAGCAGAGAATCTGTTCGTGTTGGCATAGGCATGTATCACTGAATTGAAGGAACATGTATCTGGTTGTATGTTTTCGTTACCAGTTTTTGCAAATTGATCTATCATTCGGTTTAGCCACACTTCACTTTTTTCTGCAGCGTCCGGTAATTTACTCTTGGATAAGATCGAAATAACTGTATTGTACGATATTGTATTGACAATTCCAAGATCTTCCATGTTGGCAATTATACTTTCGGCATCTTCCACTTTTTCCTCCGATACGCTTTTGTCCCTTGCCTCTTTTACTTCCTTCAATAGACAACGTAACAAAGTATTCCATGTAATTGAGTTTGCCTCAATCCCCTTCGCTTCCATCCTCTTCATTAATCTATGTGCATGTCCACTTGCTCCACTGACTTTCCCATGAGCATAGGCATTAATGACACTATTGTAACTGCATACGTCTGGTGATTTTTCATAATATCCGTCATCATGAAGGGCTTCTATACGTTGGAGCATCTCTTCGGCACGAATCGCAGCGTCTCTTTGACCGGATTTTGCAAGATAATCTAAGTTCATATTGAGAGATATTATTGGATCTCGTTGAGAGATGCTGTTTTGACGTTGGTTCGGATTGGATCGACGCCGTTGTTGTTGTTGCTGTTGTTTGTTTTTCGACTTTTTGTTTGTCGATAATGTGTTTTTAACTTTTGGTGCTACGGATTTGACGACGATTTGAGCAGAAAAGTCTTTCTTTGGACGTCGTTGGTTACTTGCTGAGAAGCCATTGCAATAATTCGATGGTGTAGACGTTGCTAGCAGAGCTAGTAGGGCGGCGTGGTGGAATTTTGTCATGGTATAGTTGTTAGCATTTTGGTTGAGGTTATTGCTTATTGCATGCGTGGAAGATGACAGAAATCAAGATGCTGACATGATCCTACAGAAATCCTACCTAGGAATTAGTACAAGAAATCCCCCAGCCCCTGAAATTGTGTCGAAGAAGATGATGGCGGTGGAATGAAGGCATTATCATTAGCGTCATGATTGTCATACGGTCTCCACTACAGGCAAGAGCGCTGTACTCACTCCGCCATGTCAAGCGGCAGCTCAGCAATACTACTGATTCACAATCATCATCACTTGCAACACAGCCATTCCAGCGGCTTGTAGAAACACTCAAATCTTCCACTCAAACATGTACCATCATCGAGTCATCATGTGGAGGACTAATTTCCTCGTCGTTGATGAGTGTGCCAGGCTCTTCAAGAGTTTACTTTGGTGGAACAGTTGCGTATAGTACAAAGCGAGCTGGGAAGTTACTTTGCGGCGATGAAGAGCTGCATGATAGGTTGCTGAAGAGTACATCACCTGCTGCATCCGACGATGACAAGATGATGATAATTGGTGTGGAGGAACATTTGAGTGAAGAAACGAAGGCATACATCCAATCAAAAGTTAAGTGGACACAAGAAGCGGCGTTATCTTATTGCAAGCACATGGACACGGACTTTGCAATTGCAGAGGGTGGAGCTACAGGTCCTACTTTCCATCCAGAAGGAATGAAGGCTGGTTTTGCCGTATTGGCAGTTGCTGGACGGCGAAGTGGACAAGATGACGTTGAAATCTTGGCACAAAAGCTTGTGTTGTCTACTCATGGAGATAGAGAAATGAATATGAGGCTCTATGCTGATGCTGCTGCGGAATTATGTGTTGAGGCTATGAACATTGCGAATCCATCTATTGAGATGACAACAGAGCAACCTGATACACATCAGGAGGTGCAATCAACTAATGTTACTGACAAGCTGTATCTTGACCGTTCCTCCCATCTTCGAAGTGATGCTGAGGTGATGAAAGAGTTGTACAACCGTTCAGATGCGCAGCATGTTATAGTAAAGGGGGCATCCGAAGTGCTGTTTGGATCAGATGATCAGCTTTCTCTACCAACTTTAGAGCAACCCTTTTTGGGGACTTTATTCGAGACAGATGACGCTAAGAAAGAAGCGCTTGAGAATAGAACTTTTCTTGGGAGATTAGGTGACGAGCAAACCCCTCTCTTCGCTATGTATCTCCCTGAAGATACAAATGTAAGCAGTGACAGCAACAGTAGTTACTTTGCCAACACACGGTCTCGAGCACCAATGTTATCACCACTCCACAATGAAATAGCTCTGACTGCAACGGCATATGTTAATTGGAGGGATAGCCACAGATTTTGCACCCGATGTGGCTCTCCCGTGGAGTTTGTGCAAGGCGGGACCTGCGCAAAATGCACCAGTGGGCACATGGCTTGGCCAAGACAAGATCCTTCGATCATTGTTCTTGTAACAAATGCCGAGTCTACGCATGCTCTGTTAGCAAGATCTCCACGTCATCCATCGTATCTTTACACTGCTCTAGCTGGCTTCGTAGAGCCAGGTGAGAATATGGAGACTGCAGTTGCAAGAGAGGTTCATGAAGAAGTTGGAGTGAACGTAAACCATCACAGTATCAACTACATTTCCAGTCAGGCTTGGCCATTTCCTCAAAGTTGCATGATTGGATTCCATGCTAAAACGAATGCAGCGGATGGTCTCGCGTCGATTAATATTGATCCAGAAGAGATAGTAGACGCACGTTGGTTTGAGAAGGAAGCCGTGTATTTGGCTGCTAGAGACACGGATATGATGGGTGCAGTGTTGGATAGACAAGTTGTCGAGGCACAGCAAGCAAATGGAAACTGGACGGGAAGCTTGCTGGTACCCTCAAAAGGAGTTTTGGCACGCACGTTAGTGGATCATTGGCTTGAAGAATAAGATTTGGGATGTAGTCAAAGCTGGAAACATGTAATATCACACAAAATGCCTAGAAAAGAGCTGTTGAAACATTGTAGCTTAATTTAATCACTCACGAGGTTCGTATTCCTCGCATAGTTGTCTGTATTGCTCTTCCGTAGGGGGTTGGCGATATCCTTTGTAGAAAAACAAACCTGTTTCGATGCGGTCTTTGTCCTTGATGTAAGTTTCATAATCACTGCTTCTCCTGTCTGGCTCTGGGTCTAGCCAATTGACTTCGCAGGCCATTATTGCACGAAAAAAACATGTTGTACCTTCAGAAGAAAGCCATCTCCAACCACGACGCGGTCCTGCTCTGACAAATTCAATTTCAAATGGGGGATACGGACATCCTCTTCCAAGCCACACATATCTATCAGGAGATAGCTCCGAGAGATACCAATGAAATGGCTTGTATGCTCCAAATTTCGAGTGTTTTTCGAGGCGATGGATTGACTGCATTACATCGGGCATGTCAGAGATGCTCTGAAATTTATAACACCAACCACCGACCACTCCCACAGGAAGTTCAAGAGCTTCAAGTTTCAGAAAATCATGCTCGCCAATGTCCCGAATATCCCCAGTTACGGGAGTGGCGATCAAATTCAATGACTTTAGACGGGAAAAGTCGGCCAGTTCCATGAAGTTGCCTTGCACTCCTTTGGTCCATGAAATCTTAACCAATTCAAGTGTATCTTTGAGCACCCTCAAGCTGTTGATGTTACCAGTCAACCTATCATTCATATGAATTTTCAGCTCTCTAAGCAAGGGAAACCCTGACAACATATCCAAATCCCATTTTAGATAGCTGCAATTGAAGATATCCAACTCCTGTAGGAGAGGAAAGTTGAAAAGAACAGGAAAGCTTCCATTCAAAAGACATGGCCTAATCGCCAAACTGTGGAGCTTTCTAAAGTTTGACATTATCTCGATATCGAGGATATTGTCGTCAAAAAGTTGGCGAGCCCGCTGTACGGGATCCTCTCCATCAGCGTATTTGTAATTTCCAAATCTGCTGCATATTTGGTAACGCCGTCGTCATGAAAATCATGACATTGAACTTCTCTACGCTATTGACCTCAAAATTAGATGAGATGATAGCCTTCTTGGCTGCATCCCTCCACTTCACGCACACTTGCCGCAAGCCCATAATTACTTCGGGTGCAAGATACCCAAAGATAATTGCGATCATATCGGCACTGAGTTCATCTAACGAGGCAGACAGATGATCAGTCATGGTCACCGCATTCAGGCGGCCATCTTGGTTATCTAGCAGCGTTGACTCTGTTGGATGGGGCATCGTAGTCCGAGAGCTGCTGGCTGCTGCGTTATTTGCTACTACTATTGTTTGCTCTTCTTTTTTTGCACTTCGCGATTGTGACATGTGACACACGGACAGGATGTGAGCTGACTCGACCAAAAAAACGCATTCCCTTCCAGTTCCAGAATTGGATGCCCTACACCCTACACGCTCATCGCATATTTGTCGTTGATTGTCATATTCACAGCATTAGATACTATATGGTGCTAGAGTAGTGCTGGCGGCCATCCCAAATTGTTCCTCATCAGGTCACCTACGTTAACAATCCGGGCTGCCATGAAGGAAAGTGTAGTCAAAAGGTTAATATTAATATGACCCCTCATGCGCGGGAGGTAGTTGTTGCAACCATGATTGCTTATGACGCCAAATGTTTGGGATGAGGCAACTTTCGATATATATCTACAAGTTTGGTGTTAGTGTTAGATTCACCCGCACACACAGCCCTGTGTACTCTTCTGAACTACTGCATCAGTCTTCGGCTCTACACTGCACTCGGGTACTCTCCAGCAGTGCTAGTGTTCTACATGCAAGGTACGATCCCAAAATACGCAGGAGCAGGAGACTTTCGTTCTAAACGCAAACAGGTACTCCCTGAAACGCAGCAGTCATGAGGTTCTCTTCATCACTCCAACGTATGGAAAAAACTCGGCTTGTGCATCTTTTTTAAGATCTTCCAACGCTCCATCGGAGATGACGTCCCAAGCTACTGCATTCATGTCCCTGAACCTGAAGACATGCTCTATTATTTACTCTAACCATTATCAATCAATTCTTTTTACATAAGCTAATCAACCTTTCCAATACATCCCCATTCTTGGTAGCATGCCCTTGAGCATTCAATGTGATAATTCCCCCAATAATCATCTCCCTGGGCTCTGAAGTATGCACTTGCCAACTCGTGTGCTAAAGCTCTATCATGTAGGAAACCATTCCTACTTGATGTGGTGATTGCGGCGTTGAAGCTCTCTTTGGCCT
>Ga0209652_1001539_pt1 | contig 18690 bp, 14 predicted proteins | sample SaaInl74LU_5_DNA_FD_184641 | JGI IMG/M metagenome (GOLD analysis project Ga0209652, IMG submission 184641) | Marine microbial communities from expanding oxygen minimum zones in the Saanich Inlet - ESP_74LU_5_DNA (SPAdes) (version 2) | ecosystem: Environmental > Aquatic > Marine > Intertidal zone... | reverse complement strand
GCCATACCTGAGTGATCGTCGATTACTTTCTTCAGATCAGCTGGCAGCGATTCGTATTTAGCCTTGTTCATGCCCATTACGAATACTGAGGTGTAGAGGCCACGACCATCTGCATCTTGAACTTCAACGGCATTATCAACCAGTTCATGTAGGCGCAGTGCTGGAACGATCTCGAATGGAACAACAGTACCGTCGATAACATTCTTCGCCAAAGCCTGTGGCATTTCGGGTACTGGCATGCCAACCGGAGTCGCGCCCAGTGCTTCCAACGCCATCGCTACAGGGCGGCTTGGATTACGCAGCTTCTTGCCTTCAAACTTAGCAACTGTATCGATTGCATCGCCTTTCGAATAAACGACACCACGATCATGTACCCAGAAAAATAGTGGATGCATATCTGCGAACTCAGCCTGCACCGAAGGGTTCGCTTCGTAGTAAGCCTGCAGCGCCTGTGAAGTCTGTTCTGCATCGGTCACCATGAATGGAAGTTCGAATGCAGAGATCGCTGGGTAGCGCCCTGGGGTGTAGCCTGGGAGTGTCCAGATGATATCGGCAAAGCCATCCTGAACCTGGTCAACCAGCTGAGGTGGCTTACCACCAAGCTGCATTGCAGTGTACATCTTCACTTCAATTCGGCCGTTTGAAGCTTCGGCAATTGACTCGGTCCACTCTTTAATAAGTTTTGAGTGAGCTGGCGCTTTGCCTGGCAGGAAGCTGTGGTACTTCAGTGTCACTTCAGCAGCCTGCGCAGCCATTGAGAGAGCGGCGCCCATTACAGCAACAGCCGTGGCTTTAACCATAAATTTTTTAATCATTGTTTACTCCTGGGGTTGTTATCGTTCTGTATTTGGAATCTCAAATGCCAGTTTCGGCTCGAGTATCGCCGAGCAGTAGTCAATCACAATGTATCTCACGCCTGATACTACTTCTAGCCGGGTATGAGCGTAAATTGGATTTTAGAAGAGGGGTATTCAAAAAAAAGAGGCCACCTGTTAATGGGCGGCCTCTAGCTATCGAAATTGCTAGCGCATTAGATTGGAAAGTTTGGGATTCGGCTCGTCCGAAGGGCGGAAAAGAACCGCAATGTTACCAATCTCTTGGATCAGTTGTGCCTCAACAATCTCTACTAACTCTTTGATCAGTTGACGCTTTAGATCCCGATCACCGACCGCAAACTTCACTTTGATCAGTTCGTGGTCCTCAAGCGCGCGGTCTACCTCAAGCTGTACATTTTCTGAGAGGCCGTTACCACCGACGGTTACGATTGGGTTGAGCTTGTGTGCAACGTTACGTAAACGCTTCTTTTGATCGTTCGTGAGGCTCATACTAAACTGCTGTCCTAAAATAGTGCTGTAATTAACGTTTAGTTTACCCGCTTTGCCTCCGGCATAGTAGATACAAGCCTTTCAGACTGTTTGAAAGGCTGATCACGTGTTAGCATCGCGAAACTTTCAAGGTCGGATTCAGCAAGAAGACAGGTGTGCTGTTGTATTTTTAGCGAATATCCCCATCTACTCTGTAGTTCGCTGATTAGTAATCTGATCTGAAACGACCTGCAGGGTCGAAAAACAGCAAACGATTTGCACAATGCAGAGTTGCTCGGAAAAGGATTTTGTGGCGTACAAGTTGCCTAGTAGAAAAGGACTAACTTGTAGCCGATCAATTTAGAGGTGTTTTTCTTTGAACGATATGGCCAAAAACCTGGTGCTTTGGTTAGTAATCGCAGCGGTGCTGCTTACTATCTTTAACAATTTCAGCACCGAAGTGGATTCTCGCCGCATAAGTTATTCTGACTTTGTTGAAGAGGTCCAATCGGGACGTGTAGATCGAGTGGTTGTTGATGGTTATACCATTGAGGGCACCCGCCAAAATGGTGAGCGCTTTGAGACCGTGCGTCCAGCGATTTCAGATCCTAAGCTGATCGATGACCTTTTGCAGAATAATGTGGCTGTTGAGGGCAAGATGCCAGAGCAGCAGAGCATCTGGTCGCAGCTGCTTGTTGCATCCTTCCCGATCCTCGTCATTATCGCTGTTTTTATGTTCTTCATGCGTCAGATGCAGGGCGGTGGCGGTGGCCGCGGAGGCCCGATGTCTTTCGGCAAGTCCAAAGCGAAAATGATGAGCGAAGATCAGGTTAAAACGACCTTCGAAGACGTCGCCGGTGTTGAGGAAGCTAAAGAGGAGGTTCAGGAGCTGGTGGATTACTTGCGTGATCCAGGTAAGTTCCAGCGCTTGGGAGGTCATATCCCCCGCGGTGTCCTTATGGCAGGCAGCCCTGGTACAGGTAAAACTTTGCTGGCGAAAGCGATTGCGGGTGAAGCTAAAGTGCCGTTCTTCAGTATTTCGGGCTCTGACTTCGTAGAGATGTTTGTTGGTGTCGGTGCATCACGTGTGCGTGACATGTTTGATCAGGCTAAGAAACATGCCCCTTGTATCATCTTTATCGATGAGATCGACGCTGTAGGACGTTCGCGTGGTGTGGGCCTCGGCGGGGGTAATGATGAGCGTGAGCAGACGCTGAACCAGTTGCTGGTTGAGATGGATGGCTTTGAGGGTACCGAAGGTATCATCGTGATCGCTGCAACCAACCGTCCAGATGTACTCGACCCAGCTCTGCTGCGCCCAGGTCGTTTCGACCGTCAGGTGCATGTGGGTCTGCCCGACATTCAGGGACGTGAGAAAATTCTTAAAGTTCACATGCGTAAAGTGCCACTAGGCGACGATGTTAAGCCAGAGTTGATTGCACGTGGTACGCCTGGCTTCTCAGGTGCGGATTTGGCTAACCTAGTTAACGAAGCCGCTCTTTTTGCAGCGCGTAACAGCCGCCGCACTGTCGGTATGGACATGTTCGAGCAGGCGAAAGACAAGATCATGATGGGTGCTGAGCGCAAATCTATGGTGATGTCTTACAAAGAGCGCCTGAACACGGCCTACCACGAGGCGGGTCACGCGATTATCGGGCGTCTGATGCCTGGGCATGATCCTGTCTACAAAGTTTCGATTATCCCGCGTGGCCGTGCTTTAGGCGTGACAATGTTCCTCCCCGAAGAGGATCGTTACAGCTACAGCCGTGAACAGATCATTTCTCAGATATGCTCTCTTTATGGTGGACGTATTGCAGAAGAGATGACGCTGGGTAAAGCGGGTGTAACGACGGGTGCATCCAACGATATCCAGAAAGCGACCAATTTGGCACGTAATATGGTGACCAAGTGGGGCCTCTCTGAAGAGCTTGGCCCGCTGCTTTACGGTAGCGAAGATCAAGATCCATTCGGTTACGGCGGTGGTGCGGCTGCTAAGGCGATGTCTGAAGAGACTCAGAAGCGTGTCGATGCTGAGGTTCGTAGCATTATCGATGAGTGTTACAAACGTGCCTTCCAGACACTCGAAGATAATCGCGACATTCTTGATTCGATGTGTGAAGCGCTAATGAAGTACGAGACTATTGGCTCAGAACAGATCGATCAGCTTATGGCGCGTACTGAGGTTTCTCCGCCGGATGGCTGGAGCGACATGCCTGAGCGCGATGCGGAAGCTACACAGCAGAATCAAGCGCCTGAGCCTGAAGCTGAGAAAGCACAAGCTTCGGATGTAGAATCTGATATGCCAAATGGCGACGATGCGCCTGGCGTTGATGGCGATCAGTCTGAAGGCGAAGAGCCGAAGGCCTGATATACCGATACCTTCAACAGGCCCGCTTGTGCGGGCCTGTTTAGTTTTTAACACAGAGTAAAAACGTGGCAATTTTAAACTGCGGCGCGCGCCAGCTAGATCTAAGCTCTACCCAGATCATGGGTATCCTCAATGTAACCCCCGACTCCTTCTCTGACGGTGGACAGCTCTACAGTGATCAATCGCTCTCTATCGACCGAGCTCTCAAGCACGCAGAGCTGATGGTGGCTGAAGGTGCGACTATCATCGATATTGGTGGCGAGTCGACCCGTCCCGGTGCGGATCCAGTCTCTCTGCAGGAGGAGATGGATCGAGTACTGCCAGTGTTGGAGCGCCTTAGTGCAGAAGTTGATGTGGTGACTTCCATCGATACGAGCTCGCCTGAGCTCATGCGGGCGGCGGCTAGCTTAGGTGCCGGCATTCTCAATGATGTGCGGGCGCTAGGGCGTGAAGGTGCCATAGATGCGGCTGCATCAACGGGTCTGCCAGTGTGTGTGATGCATATGCAGGGCAGCCCAGCTACGATGCAGCGCGCGCCGAGTTATTCAGACGTGGTTGCTGAAGTTCAGGACTTTCTTGCGCAACAGATTGCGCGCTGTGTCGACGCTGGAATTGAGCGTACACAGGTGATTGTCGATCCAGGCTTTGGCTTCGGTAAAACATTGGAACATAACTTGCAGCTACTCAATCGTCTGGATCGGTTGCAAGAGCTGGGCGTGCCCATCTTGTCTGGGACTTCGCGCAAGTCTATGATTGGAAACTTGCTCGATCGTGAGCCCGATCAGCGTCTGGCGGGTGGCTTGGCAACCGTAGCGCTAGCGGTTGAGCGCGGCGCGCGTATAATTCGTGTGCATGATGTGGCAGCGACAGTGGATTGTGTCCGTATGACCGAAGCCGTGATGCGCGAAAAGGCGTAATGTTCTGAGCCAAAGATTTTTAGGGTAAGTATTTAGATGGCAAGAAAGTATTTTGGTACCGATGGTATTCGTGGTCGCGTAGGTGAGTTTCCAATTACGCCGGACTTTGTGTTGAAGTTGGGTTGGGCTGTAGGTCGTGTTCTAGCACGTGATGGCCAATCGAAGGTGGTCATCGGTAAGGATACCCGTATCTCGGGCTATATGTTCGAATCTGCACTCGAAGCGGGTTTAACTGCTGCCGGTGTTGATGTTTTGCTTCTTGGGCCCATGCCGACCCCTGCAATCGCTTATCTGACGCGCACCTTCCGTGCAAATGCGGGCATCGTCATCAGCGCATCGCACAACCCTTTCGATGATAACGGTATTAAATTCTTCAGTTCGGAGGGTACAAAACTGCCTGACGAGGTTGAGGAGAAGATCGAAGCTCAGCTTGATCTAGCTATGACGACAGTATGCTCGGCCGAGCTGGGTAAGGTGCGCCGTATTAATGATGCAGCGGGTCGCTACATCGAATTCTGTAAAGCCAGCGGTGGCCACCACTTCAGTCTTGAAGGGCTCAACATTGTGGTCGATTGCGCCAACGGTGCTGGGTACCACGTGGCGCCCAAAGTGTTTGCAGAGCTCGGTGCTAAGGTAACAGAGATTGGCACTCAGCCCGACGGTATGAATATCAACCTCAACTGCGGTGCGACGTCGCCTGCAGCCTTGACGGAAAAGGTATTGGAGATCGGTGCAGATATAGGCATTGCGCTGGATGGTGATGGTGATCGATTGATCTTAGTTGACCATACCGGTGAGACCGTTGATGGCGATGAGATTCTGCTAATAATCGCTAAGTCTCTGCATTTGGCCGGTGAGCTCGAAGGTGGTGTTGTTGGTACGCTGATGACCAATCTCGGCATGGAGCAGGCACTGAAACAGATCGATATCCCATTTATCCGTGCCAAGGTCGGTGACCGTTACGTGATGGAACAGTTGCATCTGAATAACTGGGTGCTAGGTGGTGAGGGTTCTGGCCATATCGTTGTACGTGACTTGCTGCCAACGGGCGATGGTACTATTGCGGCCGTACAAGTGCTCAAAGCGATGGTAGAGAGCGGTTCTAGCCTGCACGAGCTGAAGCAAGGGATGACCAAGCTGCCGCAGCAGATGATCAATGTGCGTCTTGAGAAGCGCGTATCGATTGAGGGTGTTGCACCTATCGAGCAAGCTGTTGCTGAAGCTGAGCAACTCCTGGGTGAGGATGGTCGCATTTTGCTGCGTCCTTCGGGCACTGAGCCTGTTGTGCGCGTGATGGTAGAGGGTGTCGATGAGCAACTGGTCGGACAGGTCTGTCAGGATGTTGCGGATAAAGTAGAAAAAGCGCTGAAGCCGCTTGTAAGTTGATTTTTGCTAGGGTAATATTCGCGCCTCTTTTGAAGTCGGTCGCTGTTCCTCAAGCGTTGTGATCGACGAAAACTTGCTAAGAGTTGTTATCTTAAAGCTATGGAAACAATCGTACTGATCATTCATGTTCTGCTTGCAGCAGGCATCATCGCACTTGTACTGCTTCAGCAGGGTAAGGGTGCGGAAGCAGGTGCTAGCTTCGGTGGCGGTGCATCTCAGACGGTTTTCGGTAGCCAGGGTAGCGGCAGCGTATTGGGTCGTGTTACTGCGATTCTTGCGGCTGGCGTATTCGCAACGAGCTTCGTACTGGCGGTTTTTGCCAAGAACAAAGCGGCAAGTGTTGGTGATGCAGGTATCCCTGCTGCTGAGGTGATCGAGGCTGCGGCCGAACGAGCACCTATGCAGGAGCTTCCAGCAGTCGACAGTTCTGCAGCGGGGACATCAGACATCCCAACTGTTGGAGATAAGTAAAGTTTTAGCCCAGGTGGTGGAATTGGTAGACACGCTATCTTGAGGGGGTAGTGTCCCTAGGACGTGCCGGTTCGAGTCCGGCTCTGGGCACCATATTTGTAAAAATGACAGGTTAAGCGTAGTATTTTGACCTGTTTCTGATGCGGGGTGGAGCAGTCTGGTAGCTCGTCGGGCTCATAACCCGAAGGTCGTTGGTTCAAATCCGGCCCCCGCTACCACTTTTTGGTAGAAGCCCCTTTAAGGGGCTTTTTCGTAGGCGCTTCCAAGGATTTGGGTCGCAGCGAGACCGCAAGGTTGCCGCAGGAGACAGTCAATCTGCCTTCCCATACGGAGTGGTAGATTTTCAGAAATGGGTCCAATGGGACCTTTTTTTATTTCTGGCGTGAGTGCCAGAAGCCGTAAATCAGTTTTATAGGTAAGTAAATTGTCAGCGAAGTTAAAGCTGTTACAAGAGTTAATTGAACCGGTTGTCCAGGGTCTGGACCTGCAACTCTGGGGTATCGACTTCAGGTCGGCCGGAAAGGACACGGTTCTGCGCATCTATATCGATGGCCCTAATGGCGTCAGCGTCGATGATTGTGCACGTGTTAGCCACCAGGTGAGCGGTGTGATGGATGTTGAAGATCCAATCACTGAAAACTACACCCTCGAGGTTTCATCACCGGGCATGGATCGTCCTCTCTACACGCTAGAGCAGTTCGAGGCCTATGCCGGTCACATGGTGCAGTTGCGCCTGCGTATGCCATTTGAAGGGCGTCGCAAATTTAAAGGAATTCTTAACGGCATTGAGGGCGATGAAGTCCTGCTGGTCGTTGATCAAACAGAATACTTGTTGCCGCACGATCTAATCGAGCGTGCCAACGTGATTCCAACTTTTGAATAACGCTTTTGAATCTAGGAGCGAGAAAGAATTATGAACAAAGAGATCCTGTTGGTAGCCGAAGCGGTTTCTAATGAGAAGGATGTACCTAAGGGTGTGATCTTTGAAGCGATCGAAGTGGCTCTGGCGACTGCGACTAAAAAGCGCTACGACGAAGAGGCGGATATCCGTGTTGTCATCGATCGTGCGACAGGCGACTACGAAACATTCCGTCGTTGGTTGGTTGTAGACAATGACGCTGTTCCAGCGCTCGGTACTGAGCTGACTATGGAAGAGGCAGCAGAGATTGATACTAACCTGCAGCCTGGTGACATCCACGAAGAGCAGGTTGAGTCGGTTAAGTTTGGTCGTATCGCGGCCCAGACCGCGAAGCAAGTCATCGTACAGAAGGTTCGTGAAGCTGAGCGCGCTAAGGTCGTTGAGCTCTACTCTGACCGTCTCGGTGAGCTGATCGCCGGTACGGTAAAGAAAGTGACCCGTGACAACGTTATCGTTGATCTGGGTAACAATGCAGAAGCGTTGCTGCCACGCGAGAATCTACTTCCACGCGAAGTATTCCGTATGGGCGAGCGTGTGCGTGCAGTACTGCAGGAAGTTCGCTCTGAAGGCCGTGGCCCTCAGCTGATCCTCAGCCGTACCTCTAATGAGATGCTGATCGAGCTGTTCCGTATCGAAGTGCCAGAAGTTGCGGAAGAGATGATCGAGATCCGCGCCGCTTCTCGTGATCCAGGTGCGCGCGCGAAGATTGCAGTTAAAACCAATGATGGTCGTCTAGATCCAGTCGGTGCTTGTGTAGGTATGCGCGGTTCGCGCGTGCAGGCAGTATCTGGCGAGCTGGGTGATGAGCGTGTCGATATCGTGCTTTGGGACGATAACCCAGCGCAACTGGTTATCAACGCGATGGCACCGGCTGAAGTCGCTTCGATCGTAATCGACGAAGATACCCACTCAATGGATGTTGCTGTTGCTGAGGAAGCGCTGGCAATGGCGATTGGTCGTAACGGCCAAAACGTGCGCCTGGCGGCTGAGCTGACTGGCTGGGAACTCAACGTGATGAGCGAAGAGGAAGCCGCAGCTAAGAGCGAGTCAGAGACAGGTAAAACTGTTGATCTGTTCATGCACCACCTTGACGTTGATGACGATCTAGCTGAGCTGCTGGTGGCTGAGGGCTTTACCTCTCTGGAAGAGGTGGCTTACGTCCCAGTTAACGAGATGCTTGAGATCGAAGAGTTCGACGAAGAGATCGTTGAAGCGCTGCGTCAGCGTGCTAAAGATGCACTTCTGAACCTAGCGATTGCCAACGAAGAGCAGCTTGGTGCACAAGAGCCAGCAGATGATCTTCTGAACATGGATGGTATGGATAAGCACTTGGCGTTTGTAATGGCGTCACGCGGCATTGTCACCATGGAAGATCTTGCGGAGCAGTCAATTGAAGAGCTGCTCGAAATTGAAGATATGACCGAAGAGCGCGCAGGTGAGCTGATCATGACAGCCCGCGCACCTTGGTTCGAAGAGCAGTAATTAGAGACAACGGAGAGGGAGTAACCCCCAGATGGCAGAAGTAACGATTAAACAGCTTGCCGATGTGGTTGGTGTGTCCGTTGAGCGTTTGGTAACACAGATGCAGGAAGCGGGCGTCAAAGGTAAAGACACCGAATCCACAGTGACAGACGAAGAGCGTCAGCAGCTGCTGGCCTTTCTGAAGCGCAGCCACGGCGAAGATGCAGAAGTGGGTGAGCCGAAGAAGATCACACTTAAACGTAAAACCACATCGACACTCAAAGTCGGTGGCGGTGCGAGCCGCAAGACCGTAAACGTAGAGGTCCGCAAGAAGCGTACCTACGTTAAGCGTGAAGAGGTTGAAGAGACTCCGGTTGAAGAGGCAGTTGCTGCACCGGTTGAGGCTCCAGCGGTAGAGAAAGCGCCTGAGCCAGTGGTTGAAGCGAAAGCTGAGCCAGTAGCGGAAGCACCGGCAGAAGCACCAGCGGCTCCAGTTGCTGAGGAAGCTCCAGCGCCAGAGATTAAGCCAGAGCAAGTCGTGGAAAAGTCAAAAGCTGCTGAGCCTGCGCCGAGTAAGCCGGCCGAACCAGCTGCTGAAGATCCACGCAAGAAGAAGAAAGAGCGCGATAACCGTCGTAACGAGCGTGCTGAGCGTGGTGAATCACGTCGTGGTAAGGGTGGTAACAACCGTCCTGCTCAAAAGCCACTGCGTGCCGCTAGACATACTGGCCGTAACACGCCAAACCAGCACGGTTTTGAGAAGCCAACTGCGGCAATCGTGCATGAAGTGAGCATTCCTGAGAGCATCACTGTCGCTGAACTGGCGAAGAAGATGTCGGTGAAGGCCGCTGAAGTAATCAAAGTGATGTTTAAGATGGGTGCTATGGCAACCATCAACCAGCCGATCGATCAGGATACAGCGACTCTGGTTGTCGAAGAGATGGGTCACGTCGCTAAGCCGATGCAGGAAAATGCGGTAGAGGATGCTCTGCTAGAGAGCGTTGCAGCGCACGAAGGTGAAGCAACAGGCCGTGCGCCAGTTGTTACCGTTATGGGTCACGTTGACCACGGTAAGACCTCTCTGCTCGATTACATCCGAACTACACGCGTAGCAGCGGGCGAGTCAGGTGGTATTACTCAGCACATCGGTGCTTACCACGTTGAGACTGATAACGGCATGGTCACCTTCCTGGATACTCCTGGACACGCAGCGTTTACCGCAATGCGTGCACGTGGTGCATCGCTGACTGATATCGTTGTTCTGGTAGTCGCTGCGGATGACGGTGTAATGCCGCAGACTGAAGAGGCAGTACAGCACGCGAAAGCGGCGGGTGTACCTCTTGTTGTCGCAGTGAACAAAATCGATAAGCCAGAAGCGGATCCAGATCGCGTTAAGAACGAGCTGGCACAGCGTGATGTTATTCCAGAGGATTGGGGCGGCGACGTACAGTTCTGTAACGTCTCAGCTAAAAGCGGTGAAGGTATCGACAACCTGCTCGAGTCTATCCTGCTGCAGGCTGAACTGCTTGAGCTGACAGCGGTTCAAGATGCTCCTGGCCAGGGTGTCGTGGTTGAATCACGCCTTGATAAGGGTCGTGGTCCAGTTGCTACGCTGCTGATCCAGAATGGTACGCTGAAGAAGGGCGACATCGTACTGGCTGGCATGAACTTTGGCCGTGTCCGAGCTATGCTCGATGAAAACGGTGCTCCGCTAGAGTCTGCGGGTCCTGCTATTCCAGTGGAGATCCAAGGTTTGGACGGCACACCGGATGCCGGTGACGAGTTCACTGTTGTCTCTAGTGAGAAAAAGGCGCGCGAAGTTGCTCTGTTCCGTCAGGGTAAATTCCGCGAAGTTAAACTGGCGCGTCAGCAGCAGTCTAAGTTGGAGAACCTCTTCAACAACATGCAGGCGGGCGATGTTAAGTCCCTCAATATCGTTATCAAGACCGACGTACGTGGTTCACTGGAAGCACTGACGCACTCACTGGAAGATCTCTCTACTGATGAGGTTAAAGTGAACATCGTCTCTGGCGGTGTGGGCGGTATCGGTGAGACCGATGCTAACTTGGCGCTGGCCTCTTCCGCGATTTTGATCGGCTTTAACGTTCGTGCTGATGCACAGGCGCGTGCGATTGTTGAACGCGAAGAGATGGAGCTGCGTTACTACTCCGTAATCTACGACATCATCGATGACGTGAAAGCTGCGATGGGCGGTCTGCTCTCGCCAGAGTTCCGTGAAGAGATCGTTGGTATCGCTGAAGTGCGTGACGTCTTCAAAGCGCCTAAGATCGGTGCAATCGCTGGTTGTATGGTCATCGAAGGTACGGTTTACCGTAACAAACGCATCCGTGTACTGCGTGATAACGTCGTAATCTACGAAGGCGAGCTGGAGTCACTGCGCCGCTTCAAAGATACCGTCAACGAAGTGCGAAACGGTATGGAGTGTGGTATCGGTGTGAAGAACTACAACGATGTTAAAGTCGGAGACCAGATTGAGGTTTACGACACCATTGAAGTTCAGCGTACACTTTAATCCGAGGTCATCTATTACATATGGCACGCGATTTTAAACGTACCGACCGAGTTGGTGACCAGATCCAGCGTGATCTGGCCCAGCTCATTCACCGTGAGATTAAAGACCCACGCCTTGGCATGGTGACAATCAACCACGTTAAAGTTGCCAAGGATCTTGGCTACGCTGATGTATACATCACGGTACTACCGCTAAACGGGATGGATGAAGCTGAAGCGACTGCAAATAGTCTGGCTGTATTGAAGAATGCCGCAGGTTTCCTGCGCGCTGAACTCTCACGTCAGATCAAATTGCGCGTGATGCCTAACCTACGTTTTCACTTTGACGAGAGCGTCGAGCGCGGCCGCCATCTGGCGAGCTTGATCGAAAAAGCGCGTCGCATGGAAGACGAATAACCGATGGCACGACGTAAGAAAGGGCGCCGCATTGACGGCGTCTTTTTGCTTGATAAGCCCCAAGGTTGCAGCTCTAACCACGCGTTGCAGCGTGTTAAGCGTATCTATGATGCTGCCAAAGCCGGCCACACCGGTGCGCTTGATCCGCTAGCAACGGGTCTCTTACCGATCTGCTTGGGCGAAGCGACTAAGTTTTCACAGTTCCTGCTCGACTCAGACAAACGCTACATTACGACAGCTAAGCTGGGTGTACGCACAGACTCGAGTGATGCTGATGGCGAGGTTGTGGAGACTAAGCCTGTACCTGCGATTGATCGTGCTGAGCTTGAGGCTCTGCTTGAGCGCCGTTTCCTTGGTGAGATTGAACAAGTCCCGTCGATGTTCTCAGCGTTAAAGCACAACGGTCAGCCGCTCTACAAGCTTGCACGTAAGGGTGAAAAGATCGAGGTAAAACCGCGTCAAGTGACCATCTTTGAGATCAAGCTCGTTGATCTGCGAGCAGATGAGATTGATCTGGAGGTGCACTGTTCTAAGGGTACTTACATCCGCTCTATTGTTGAGGATCTTGGCTTTGAGCTTGGCTGTGGCGCACACGTAAGTATGTTGCGACGCACCGCAGTTTCGAATTACGAATCAGCGCAGATGCTGACCCTTGAGCAGCTCGAATCTTTGGCTCGGCCAGCGACCGAGGACGAGACGCAAGAGTGCATACAAACGCGTTTGGATGCTGTATTATTACCGCCCTGGAGTGCCGTAGAGAGCTTGCCATCGCTGGAATTGAGCGAAATTTTGGCAGCTAGACTACTCCAAGGTCAGAAATTGGGCGAGCGTTTTGAACAGCGTGGCTTGGTAAGACTGTTTGAGAATTCCCGTTTTCTGGGGCTTGGCGAGGTTGATGAGACCGGTCGCTTGCGAGCGAAACGCCTGTTAGATACCTCTTTATAGGTACCGCAGAGAACAGTCGCTCTGAACAAGAGCAGATTTAGATTTACCTCAACTGAGGTATGACGCTGAACTGAAGATATGCTCGGTACAGCGCGACTTAACCCCGGGGAACTGCTGTGTGTAGGGCCCTGTGCATATCGTAAGTAGGAGAATATCAATGGCACTGTCTGTTGAGAAAAAAGCTGAAATCGTAGCTGAATTTGGTCGCGGCCAGAACGACACTGGTTCACCAGAAGTACAGGTTGCACTGCTGACTGCTAACATTGAAGGCCTGCAGGGTCACTTCAAAGCAAACAAGCAGGATCACCACTCACGTCGCGGTCTGATTCGCATGGTAAACCAGCGTCGTAAGCTGCTGGACTACCTCAAAGGTAAAGATGCAGATCGTTACCTTGAGCTGATCAAGCGTCTGGGCCTGCGTCGCTAAGACCAGACCCTAGGGGGCCATACACTGTATGGCCCTTTTCATTATCAATCTCTGCAAAATCACGTTACTCAAGCCTGTACTCAATTGGATTTTCTACCCCATATAGAGAGCTCAACTGAGTACTGGCTCTAAAAGATGTAAGTTTCGCGATCAGCAGAGATCTTTAACTTAAAACGGAGCTAATCGATGTTTAATGCGATTACTAAGACGTTCCAGTTCGGTAACGACACTGTAACGATCGAAACCGGTAAGGTGGCTCGCCAGGCAACTGGTGCAGTTATGGTTACTGTTAACGAAAAGACTCAGGTTCTGTGTACCGTTGTTGGTGCTAAAGAAGCTAAAGAGGGTCAGGATTTCTTCCCTCTGTCGGTTCACTACCAGGAGAAGTACTACGCTGTAGGCCGTATCCCAGGTGGTTTCTTCAAGCGCGAAGCCCGCCCTACTGAGAAAGAGACCCTAACATCACGTCTGATCGACCGTCCTATTCGTCCACTCTTCCCTAAAGGCTTCATGAACGAAGTACAAGTTGTGTGTACGGTGATGTCTTCTGATAAGAACATCGATCCAGATATGGCAGCGATGATCGGTACCTCTGCGGCACTGACTATCTCTGGTATCCCATTCCTCGGCCCAATCGGCGCTGCGCGCGTTGGTTTCACCGAAGATGAAGGATACATCCTCAACCCAACTTACGCTCAACTGGCTGGCTCTGAGCTGGACATGGTTGTAGCAGGTACTAGCGACGCGGTTCTGATGGTTGAGTCAGAAGCGAAAGAGCTCTCTGAAGATGAGATGCTTGGCGCAGTTCTGTTTGCTCATCAGGAGATGCAGGTTGCTATCAACGCAATCAACGAGTTCGCTGCTGAAGCGGCTAAGCCTAAGTGGGACTGGCAGCCAGCTGCTAAGAACGTTGCGCTGACTGACGCTATCAACGCTGCTTTCGGTGCGCAGATTGATGCTGCATTCCAGGTTGCTGACAAAATGCAGCGTCAGGATACACTGCGCGCTCTGCGTGACCAGGTTGTTGCTCAGTTCGCCACTGGCGAAGAGGGCGCACCAGGCGCTGGTGAAGTCTCTAAAGTCTTCGCTTCTATCGAGAAAGCAACTGTACGTGAGCGTATCCTCAGCGGTCAGCCACGTATCGATGGCCGTGACACTAAGACTGTTCGTCCAATCAATGTTGAAGTTGGCACTCTGAAAGGTGTTCACGGTTCAGCTATCTTCACTCGTGGTGAAACTCAGGCGATCGTAGCTTGTACTCTGGGTACTAGCCGTGACGTACAGATCATCGACGCACTGGAAGGCGAGCGTCGTGACCCATTCATGCTGCACTACAACTTCCCTCCGTACTCTGTAGGTGAAGCGGGTCGTATGGGTGGTGCTGGTCGTCGTGAAATCGGTCACGGTCGTCTGGCTCGCCGCGGTGTTGCTGCGGTTCTTCCTACTCAGGAAGCTTTCCCATACACCATGCGTCTGGTGTCTGAAATCACTGAATCTAACGGTTCATCTTCAATGGCTTCTGTCTGTGGTTCTTCACTGGCGATGATGGATGCAGGTGTTCCTGTATCGGCTGCTGTTGCGGGTATCGCAATGGGTTTGGTGAAAGAGGATGATCGCTTTGCAGTCCTGACTGACATCCTCGGTGACGAAGATCACCTTGGCGACATGGACTTCAAAGTAGCGGGTACTGAAGCGGGTGTTACTGCACTGCAGATGGACATCAAGATCACCGGTATCACTGAAGAGATCATGGAGATCGCTCTGGAGCAGGCGCACGATGCACGTAAACACATCCTGCGTGAGATGGCTAAGGTTATCGGCTACGCTCGTCCAGAACTGGCAGACCACGCTCCAGCAATGGTTCAGCTTAAGATCAATCCAGAGAAGATTCGCGACGTTATCGGTAAGGGCGGTGCTGTTATCCGTTCAATCACTGAAGAGACTGGCGCATCTATCGATCTGGACGACGACGGCACAGTTCGCATCTACGCTGACAACAAAGAGGCTTCTAAGGCTGCTGTTGACCGCGTAACTGCAATCACTGCTGAAGCTGAAGTTGGTAAGATCTACGAAGGTAAGGTTGTTCGCATCGAAGACTTCGGTGCATTCGTTAACATCCTGCCAGGTAAAGATGGTCTGGTTCACATTTCACAGATCGCCAATGAGCGCGTGAACAAAGTAACTGACTACATCAACATGGATGACATCGTTAAAGTTAAGGTACTGGACGTGGATATGCGCGGCCGTATCAAACTGTCGATGAAAGACATGGAAGAGGATGAGACTGTTGATAACTAATCAATAGTTGACGTTAAAAAGGGAGCTTCGGCTCCCTTTTTTGTGCCCTTTAGGCACGCCGCCTAGGAGTCAATTTTGCTGCTGATCTCGATCCTTTGCTGACATCTGATCGCCTCGTTCGGCTTTGCCTCACAAGCCTCTTACAGTGTTTTTGTGGGAGGTTTATTCGGCGCCGCCGAATGACGCGACAAACTTTGATTATAAAGGACTCTCAACAAGCTTTGCGTGCAGTGCTCATGGCAGAAGCCCAGTGTTGCGAAGCCGGAATCCATTTTTTACATGAAAGAATAACGGTTAGAACGAATCACACAGCAGTGTAATATAAGATCAAATTGAACTGTCTGACAGTTCAGCCGTAATTATCTGGGTCAAGTGCCTACGGGCTCATAGGATTGGCATCAGCCCATAACATGCGAGAGCGATAATGTCGGATTCCGTTTCAACTATCTCTAGTAAATGTGTTGGCTCGCTCAATGAGCTAGCAAAATGCGCTGACTACTCCTTTGTGGAATCGCTTCGTGCCGATCCTCAGGCGCGCGAGGACGGGCAAGATCATGATCCAAGGCAGGTCTTTTCGGGGCACTTTGTAACTGTTACCCCAACGCCCATTAGCGAGCCTGAATACGTGGCGCATAGCCAGAGTCTGTTTGCTCAGTTAGGCCTAGATGATGGTCTCGCTGATACCCCAGAATTCATCAAGATCTTCTCCGGCGACTTATCTAGTGCGCCTGGGCCTATGCGTAATACCGGTTGGGCGACAGGCTATGCGCTCTCCATCTTTGGCCGCGAATATTACCAGCAATGCCCCTTTCAGACCGGCAACGGTTATGGGGATGGGCGTGCCATCTCCGTATTAGAGGGCGTTTTTTTAGGTCAGCGCTGGGAGATGCAGCTCAAAGGAGGCGGGCGTACGCCTTACTGCCGTGGTGGAGATGGACGCGCTGTATTACGTTCGAGTGTGCGGGAATTTTTGGCTCAGGAGCATATGCATGCGCTTGGCGTTCCAACCTCAAGATCACTGAGTCTCTATGCTTCCCGAGATGAGACTGTGCAGCGCCCTTGGTACTCAGAGGGCTCTTTCTCCTATGACCCAGACCGCATGGGATTGGAGACTGTGGCCATTTCAACGCGCGTTGCCCCATCGTTCATCCGCGTTGGGCAGTTAGAGCTTTTTGGGCGCCGAGCGCGCAAAGGCGAGCATCCGGAGGCGATGAATGAGCTAGAGATGCTGGTACTGCATCTAATTGACCGCGAATACGCGGGAATGATCGATTCACAACTGCCTCTCACCGAGAAACTGCTGAAACTGGCCGAACTGTTTCGTGCGCGTCTCACTTCGCTAGTGGCTAACTGGATTCGCGTCGGGTACTGCCAGGGTAACTTCAACAGTGATAACTGTGCTGCGGGAGGCTTTACCCTCGATTATGGCCCATTTGGTTTCTGTGAACAGTTTGATCCTAACTTCCAACCGTGGACCGGCGGGGGTGAACACTTCGCCTTCATGAATCAGCCGATCGCAGCGGCACGTAACTATCAAATGTTCCTGGTCGCTCTGCTGCCGCTGGTGGCCGAGGATGAAAGTGCATTGGAGCAGTTACAGGCGCTTAACTCCGGCTTCTCTGCAGCGATGCGAGAGAGGATGGAGGCGATGTGGGTCTCGAAACTCGGTCTTCCCGAGTTCGATAAGGCTCTGTTAGATGAGCTGCTTGAGCTAATGACAGCAACTCCGGCGGATTACACCAAGTTTTTCAGAGCTCTATCTGATCTTCCTGAGGATATCAGAGCGCTAGAGGTCAGTTTCTATCTCCCTAGCTCCCAACAGGACGTGCCTGAACAGTTGAAGCAGCGCTGGGGCGCCTGGCTAGCGCAGTGGCATTCGCTTATCGCCGAGCGCGTTGCGTCTGAGGGCTCTGACGCGATTAAGCGGCAGATGAGAGCAGTTAATCCGAAATACATTCTCAGGGAGTGGTTAGTTGTGCCGACCTATCAAGCCGCCTACAACGGTGACTATGAGCCGCTGCGGCAACTGCAAACCGTAATGAATGCACCCTATGCGGAGCAGTCCGGCGAAATCGAAGCTCAGCATGACCGTCTCAAGCCCGAGCAGTATTGGGGTTTAGGCGGCGTGAGCCACTACAGCTGTTCATCCTAGAGTGGCTGTGTGGCTGCTACTTAATTATCCATTGAAACCTAACCGCTACTTTACGCGTCTCCAGGTGCCGCCATCGCGACAGACGAACAGAATACACCCTTCAACGGCAAGTCCGTTGCCGTCATCAACTAGCTCCATTTTGGATTTATAGGTTTTGTCTCGGTCAGGTGACCAGATTTTACCACCGTCGTATCGGCCATCGCCTATTGCTGTCATATCCCAAATGATGTTGCGTCCAATATTCTCAGACTCCAACACTTCTCCATTAACTGAGAAGCTTTGTACAAGCTCTCCGCAAAGCTTGTCTGCGCACGGGCTTACTACTATGTGGCCATAGTTACCGTTGTCATCGGGTTCGGTCTGCCAGGTGCCGAAGGCTGGCTCAGACATTGCTGAAGCTGAAAGAGAGAGTGCACTAAACGCAGTAATGAGTTGTCGGTACATACTGTATCCCTAAGTTTTTATTTTAATTGTTTTGAATCTGAAGCCGGTGAGGGCTTGTCGACCTAATTTAGACTCCGACCGACTTCACCAGTCTCAATCCTTACTTATCCTTCACGCAGCGGAAGCCGATATAGACAACCGCCATATCGCGCGGTTTTGTCGCTACATAGTCGGCTCGCATTTGTCGAGGTCCGTACCACCAAGAGCCACCGCGAGTACCTTTTGAGCTCTCGCCGGGGATATCCACCCACTCCCATACATTGGCGCCCATATCGTAAAGCCCGTTCACGCCTTCTCGGGTTGTTCCAACTTCAGCGTGGCCCCTCCCGCGATTCAAGTGCTCGCTCACGTCCGCCGTAACGACTTCACCACATCCGTCTAGGCAGTTTGCACCCATCGGTGAGTTGCCCGTAGGGTAGGTGTAGTTTTTGCGCTCCATGCCAGAGCGTTGCTCAGTGTAGGCAGCGCTGATCCATTCGGGTTCAGTGGGCAGGCGTTTGCCGCTCCAGTGGCAGAAGGCAGCGGCTTCATCGTATGTTAGATGAACTGCAGGCTCGCTGGGTTTGGCAGAAATACCGTATGGGCTACGCCAGTTCCACCCCGGTTTCTGCGTCCATCCAAACTCGTAGACAAGCCCACCACCGTCACGCTCTGCCGCGGTCAGAATAGA
>Ga0209652_1001526_pt1 | contig 18764 bp, 10 predicted proteins | sample SaaInl74LU_5_DNA_FD_184641 | JGI IMG/M metagenome (GOLD analysis project Ga0209652, IMG submission 184641) | Marine microbial communities from expanding oxygen minimum zones in the Saanich Inlet - ESP_74LU_5_DNA (SPAdes) (version 2) | ecosystem: Environmental > Aquatic > Marine > Intertidal zone... | reverse complement strand
AGCCCTTATAGCCCCTTCAATAGGTTCCAAATCTTTGTATATATCAGGAATTCTGTCTGGTCTTCCTTTGTATGGAGAAGTGTATCTTAGGGGGCTATTTTCTCTCCCTTTATCAAAGTCTGAAACAACGCCGTCCATATCTATGTAAATAATCTTTTTCATAAATTTATTTTTTGATAAAAATCACATACTGTTTTTTCAAAGGTAGTTAAATCAATCCTGTGACCAAGTTTCGAAATTTTTAATATATCATAGTTTTTTTCATTCATTTCATCTATGAAATCTAAAACGGATTGTGGTCGAACAACGGTATCATTTTCTCCTAAGATAATTAAATTATAGGGATAATTTAAATTATTTTTTTTAAATGAATTTATTATTTCTTCTTTTCTAAACCCAGGATTGAATAAGAGACTGGGGATATTATGTTCTTTTCCAAGCCAGTACGCTAACATACCACCAAAGCTACTACCAATAAGACAATTTACTTTTTCTTTTTTTATAAGATTTGATAAAATCATGTAAGTATTTTTTTCTTCATAATAATTAATGTTCAAGTAAACTGTTTCTGAATGATATTGTATAATTTCAATTTTCTTTTGGTTAACAGAACTGTCCAATCCGTGGATATATAGTGATATATGTTTTTTATTTTCCATTTAAAAGTTTATTATTTATATTTAAACTAAAATTAACCAATTAATATGAAATTATTTAATCAATTTACAATAACAAAATTAATTATTGTATTTTCTTGTTTTGTTCAATCCCAAACAATTAGTAATGACTCACTTGAAGTCTCGAGGCTTAAAAATCATGTTTCTACCTTAGATTATATTTCTAGGCAAACCAGTAGTAATAAGTTTTATATTCAACTAGGTCAAACCTATACAGACTCAATTTTACAAATTGACCCAGAAAATAAATATGCACTACAATTTAATAAAAAATTCAATTTAACGCTATCGACTTGTGATCAAAACATGAATCATGTTGTTGAACTTTTTCCTTTTTTTCAAGGATTTCCTGAATACATGGGCTTTGCAGATGATCCCATCGAGTATGCTTATGATGATGCTTTAAATAAATTATTTTCTTTAAAACATATAAAACTTAGTAAAAGTCCTATTAAGGATGCAAATATTACTTCAATTGTTATTCGTAACAATTGTGATGATGAGATGTTTGAAATTGTCAATCAAACAGTAATTGAAAATACCAATCATTACATTTTACCTCCACACGAAATTATAAGCATTGTTGGCGAAAAAGATTATGAAATGTTGATAAATGGAAATTTATCAGACGATCTTATTTTTCCAATTATGGAAAGCCTCAATCTGGAAAGACTTGGGGTTTTTATAGTTAATGATATCGATGTTATTGATAACAAAATTTGGTTTGTAGAGTCCAAGTTTACTACTTTTAATAAAGACACTGGTTTGAGTGAACCAATTTTTGCAAAGGGATTTTGTCATGACAAAAGAGCGATAGGGATTCTGGACATTCTTATCATGTTGATAGAATCCATTTTACTTTTAACTTTTCTGTCTTTTTTGACCACTTTTACCAACAGAAAAAAACTGAATTCTACAAATATACTAAGCAGTCTTTCATATGGTTTTATTTATAAGTTAGAGTTTGTTTCCAAAACGTTTATTCTTCCATTAGTTTTTTCGTTTGTAATGATATATTCTTTGTCTTACATCATGCCAACTCCAGAGGATCATTATATGGAGTTTTCAGCTAAAATATGGGTTTTTCTACTAACTCTCGGAATGAGTCTTGTGCCTACAATTATCAATTTGTATATTATAAACAGAATGGATCTCGATGGTTTTCATACTATAAATGGTTATAGGACTTTTGCAAACACTTCACTCTATGCAACCTATTTACCATTGGAGATTTTTTATTTAATTCAATATGATAAGATGTTTACAGAGGCTCAATTTGTAAGTATATTTGTAACGTTTTGTATTGGAGATTTATTAGCACGATCATATTTTCAATTTACAGCAATATCAAAAAACTCCTCCTTAAAAACACAATCGTTTATTGGGTTGATTTTGGGAATCATAGGACTTTTGATTTTCAACCTGATTATTTTATCTAAACTCTCTATTAAAAATTTATTAATTACTATAGTATTAATTGTTCCAATATCTATTCTTCATCGACTTATTGAAGTATATCTTAATAAAAAATATGAGCAAAATATAAGATCATCTTCTGAAATAAAATTTTTCAGTGATATTCCATTCATTAAGTCATTAATAGACCCACAAGTTAAGATTTTTGATAAAGTTAAGGAGTCGATGTCCAATAGCGAATTAAATATTTTTACAATTATTGGTCCATCCGGAATTGGAAAAACCAGATCTTTGTTTGAGACCAAAGAAGCTTTTGAAAATAACGATTGGGAGTGGTACTACGGCGATTGTGATGAGGTTCAAGGTGAAACAGCTATTTCATTTGAACCCTTTTTGGAAGCATTTAAAAATCTTTTAAAAATTGAAGAATTTACAAACCGTGGGGAACAATTGGATTCTAGCCTTGGTTCTGTGGTAGATGTAGGCTCCGCCATAATTGATGTCGATACTTCTAGTTTTGTAAAAAACTATGACAGAGATGGTAATCAAAAAATGACTGAAATATGCGTGGATATTATTGAAAAGTTGGAAAGAAGAAAAAAGAAAACGGTGTTTGTCATGGAAGATATACATTGGATAGATCCTGAAAGCTATTCTTTTCTAAAACTTTTTATACAAATGATAAACAGAAATAAATTCTTGAGAGGAAACATGTGTATTATTTTTAGTATGCGTTGCGAGATCGATAATAAATTTAGAGGCCCAAGCTCGATTGAATTTAATAACGACTTAAAAGAATTGCAGATCAATTCATCTTTCAAATTTAGTATTCAAGAGTTATTGAATGAAAATGATTTTGATGTTACAGATTTTGCAAAACAATTGAGTGTTCAAAACAACAATTTTAAAATTCAAAACAATTCGTTGGTACAAATTAATAATTTATTTAATAACGCTATTAGTGAGTTTGTTGTTGATTATATCACTCCATTGTATGTCACAAAAGTTATTGAAAAATGGATAGATGATGGTTTATTAATTTATTCTCCAGAAGGGTATAGACTAAAGTCAGCGATATCGTCAGAGAATTTACCAAACGATACAGGAGTTGATTCTTACTATCATACTATCATAGGTAATTATGACGAAAAATGGCAAAGATTACTAGAAAGTGCCGCAATTATTGGCAATAAATTTAATGCAGAAATTTTGGCTTCTGTATGGCGATATGAGTTGTTAGATGTTTTGAGTTTTTTAGAAAAAGCAGTTCAGGACAAACTTCTTATCGATATTTCTGAAGAAGATAACATATATATGTTTGGTGTAAAATCTAAAGTTGGCTCTGGTAAAAGAATTATATCGTCTATCAAATCCTACTTTACTTCATATGATACGGATGAGTCCGAAAAACAAATCACGCTAGAATACAATAAGCGTTATATTGATCTACAGCATGATATTATTGATAATACTCATAATTATTCTATAGAAAAAATTCTTAAAACTTTAAGAAGATTGTGTACTCTGCTGATTAACAATAGCTATAAATTAAAGGCTGAAAAACTAATTTTTGAGTTGATTGTTCGGTTGGTTGATAAGCATGAAATAGAAAAATTAAAATCAGTTCAATCCTTTTTAGAGGGTTATACAGTCTTTAATAATTCTGTTCAAATCATCAATAATATCATTTATATCATAGATTCAGATGGTCCAAAAAATCAATTACAATCGATCGAGAAAAAACTCTCTAGTCAAAATCATGAAAAGGGCTCTCTAGACTATAACTTAAGATTATATACTTTGCTGTTACACGAAGGTAAAGTTGATAATAATGTTAATCGTCTTTCTGAAAATGAATTGAATTATATTGAAAATAATTTATTATCTGATTTTGAAGGTTATGTGAAAGTTTGTCTTTCATTACTTTATACCGACGAAAAATATATATTGAATGATGAGTTGGTTGGTAAAGACCAGGTTTATGAATATTATTCACAAAAAATGGATTTCTTAGAAGATTTAATTTCTAATATTACAGATATTGAAAGCTATTTAGATATTGAGATTAATTTATGGAAACTAAATTTACAGATTAGTCAATCTCATTCAAATCCATCTAAAGTAGACAAAGAGGCATTAGACAAAACATCCATTGAAATATTGAAAAATATAAAAAACAACAAACAATCAAGACATATTTTACCCTTTGCCTATACGGCTAGATTTAGAGTTTTATCTTCAGTTTATTGTAATGATGAAAAATCAATTCAAGAGTTTAGAGATAATTTAATTTTAAAAGATCAGTTTAAGGATATTAACTGGGTAAAATCCGTGTTGAGTTTTCTAAATACTAGGAGCTCTAAAATCTATTTTAAACAATACAACTATGAAGGAATTGATGTTTTAAATCAATGTGAAGAAGTGATATACAAATATGTAGATGATGCTGTTTGGACTAGTTCTATTGAATACCTTTTGTGTGCAAAAAGTGACTATTATTTGTCATCAGGAGACTACAAATCAGCTTTAGAAGTAAATTTTAAAAATTTAGATTTAATAGTTTCAAATATTGGAGATAATAACATCCATTATGCCAATGTTTCTTCAATAATTTCTAATATTTATAAATCAATGGGTGATATGGAAAAATCAAAACAATGGGATTTAAAATCATCTAAAGTTTTAAAGAAATAATTTATCTTAATAAAGAAAAACAGTTGATAAAATGAACATTCTTAAAAATAAAGAAATTCAATTTGTTAAGCATTTTATGCACAATTTGATACACTCAGATATTGATGTTTCAATTTCAAATAAAGATGATTTTGTTTCATGGGCAATCTCAAGTTTAGTAGATATTTTACATGAAAATAAAATATTTATAAATACGGTTTTTATGACGCCTGGGTTAAACCCTAATAAGGGTCATTATTCTTTTAAAATTTCTGCCAAATCAAAAAATCAAACACATGATTTGAATTTAATGCTTGTCCATAAATTGAACTATGAAGATTTTGATGAGCTGTTGAACTCCAATAATATTATCATACATCAACTAGAGTATAAAGAATTATTATACGATGCTGACATCATGAAATTTGTGTGTAAGTTTGGTTTCTTTAATATTTACCACCACAAAAATAAATGTATGGTAGTACTATCAAAGACTTAGTTTTAGAGCTTTTTAAACTAAATTATGGCACTTAATTGTGCTTTTGTCTATAACGTGTTCAAATGTCATTTCATCTTTAAATCCGCCTTTATTTGATGAATGTGCGCGTTGGTTTACAAACTTAAAATGAAACAGTTCAAATAGCTATGACTTTTAAAAGCGTAGGGGTGTACCCCCTACAAATCAAACTTAATGCCTTGCGCCAGTGGCAATTCATCAGAATAGTTAATCGTATTGGTTTGTCGGCGCATATACACCTTCCAGGCATCTGAACCAGACTCTCGTCCGCCTCCCGTTTCTTTTTCGCCACCAAAAGCCCCTCCAATTTCTGCGCCAGAAGTTCCAATGTTCACATTGGCAATGCCACAATCAGAACCGGCATAAGACAAGAATTTTTCAGCTTCTTTCAGTTCATTGGTCATAATCGCAGACGACAAGCCTTGTGCAACTCCATTTTGTTTGTCAATAGCATTTTCTACACCACCAGAATAGGTCATTAGGTATAAGATCGGCGCAAAGGTTTCATGCTGTACAATTTCAAAATGATTTTCAGCCTCAATAATTGCGGGCTTTACATAGCAGCCACTTTCATAGCCTTCACCTTCTAATACGCCGCCATCTACCAACACCTTTCCGCCTTCAGCTTTTGCTTTTTCAATCGCTGCTAAATAAGTGTTTACAGAATCCTGATCGATTAAAGGTCCAATATGGTTGTTTTCATCCAAAGGATTTCCTATTGTCAATTGTCCATAAGCGTTCACAATGGCATCTCTTACTTTAGCATAAACAGATTCGTGAATAATTAAACGCCGGGTAGAGGTACAGCGTTGACCGCAAGTCCCCACAGCCCCAAAAATAGCGCCCGGAACCACGACCTTTAAATCTGCAGTTGGAGTGATAATAATGGCGTTGTTCCCCCCTAATTCTAGCAAGGATTTTCCGAAACGCTGGGCAACTGTTGTGCCCACAATTCGTCCCATTTGGGTAGAGCCTGTTGCAGATACTAATGGCACTCTTGTGTCGGTGGTCATCATCTCACCCACCGTATAATCGCCATTAATGATAGACGAAATGCCTTCTGGCAAGTTGTGATCTTTTAAAATTGCGGCAATAATGTTTTGACAAGCAACAGCACACAGAGGTGCTTTTTCAGAAGCTTTCCACACACAAACATCGCCACAAATCCAGGCTAAAGCCGTGTTCCAAGCCCAAACCGCTACGGGAAAATTAAAAGCAGATATAATCCCGACCACGCCAATTGGGTGCCATTGCTCGCGCATCACGTGACCCGGACGTTCGGATGGAATGGTTTGCCCATTTAATTGTCGAGACAATCCAACCGCAAAATCACAGATGTCAATCATTTCTTGAACTTCGCCATACCCTTCTTGTAGGGATTTTCCCATTTCGTAGGACACTAGTTTTCCCAGTGGTTCTTTTAAATCGCGGAGTTTATTTCCAAACTGACGTACAATTTCGCCACGTTGAGGTGCTGGCATTGTGCGCCACACCGGAAACGCTGCCGTTGCCGCCGTCATCACCGCTGCGTAATCCGCTGCAGCGGTGCAGACAACGGTGCCAATTCTTCTACCATCAACAGGTGAAAAACTATCTAGGTGGGCACCATTAGCAAAACTATTTGCACCCGTTGATGTTCCTAAATTTACAGCCTTTATACCAAGCGCATCGAGTGCATCTTGAATTTTAAAATCAATTGAGCTTGTGTTCATTTTTTTGTTTTAAAGGAATTCGAATTGCGAATATAATAATTTTAGGCACGATTTTATGATAATTACACAATCATTTCCAGTCGCAAAACGGGGTTTGGCTGAGTTTGGAATTGTAATACGATATATCGCCTGTGACTTCTTGTCCAAGCCAATCTGGTTTAGAGAATTTTTCAGCTTCTGAGCGAAGCTCAACTTCTGCGATAACCAATCCTTTATTGGCGCCTAAAAACTCATCAACTTCAAAAATATGACGCCCCACAGACACATGGTATCGGATTTTGCGGATTTCATGATCTTTACAGAGATTTAGAAGCGCCTCAGCATCGGATTTAGAAATTTCTTTTTCCCATTCGAACCGGCTAAGTCCGCTAGCATTACTTTTGCCTTTTACCGTGATAAACCCTGTTTGATCTTTAAGCCGAATACGAACAGACCGCTCAGGATCTGAATTTAAATAGCCTTGACGTATATTGGAGGTTTTGGAAGCCGCCACCCGATAAGCGTCAGAGCTTACCAAAAATTTGCGTTCGATTTCAATCATAAAACAAAAATAGAGGTTAGAAGCTCTAAATTTACAGTAAGTCAGGCGATTTATCAATAGAAATCAAAAAACAACGTCTTTTTCTAACGATACAGGGTAAGTATGCTAGAAAATATGAAACGATTCTTCTGGTTTGCTAAGATTTTGCCCAGAGAACGCAATCAATATTTCAATATTCGTAAAAATATTGATTTTATAGATGTGTATTGGATCGGCTTTAGTAATTTTGGAGGCACAAAAATGAAAGCAGCAATGTCCACACAGCCAAAAATCACAAGGTTTAATCAAAACGTATTATCAAAATATCAAATATACAACAGTATATTTATGACTTTGCCTTTTGATACCATTACCAAAACGGGAGCATTGTTACCTCTTTTCTTTGAAACCTGTCAAAAAGGATTTGCCAATAACGAAGACCCTACAACAATTGTAGAATCATTTTTTAAGAAATACCAAGCCCGACGCTCTCCAAAAAGTCAAATAGATTTACTGTTCCGTTTTATACAATACATCGAACGTCAGGTCGTATTGTTTGACGCCATTGAAGATGCTGCCTTTCCGGTTGTTAACAATATGGACGGAATTGGAACGCTGCGAAGCTTGAAAGAAACGGTGAAGTCCGAAAACAAATTAGAGCTACTGCAGAAGTACTTAGAGGAATTTAAAGTGCGTATTGTCCTGACAGCTCACCCGACACAATTTTATCCAGGTTCTGTTTTGGGGATTATTACGGATTTAACGGAAGCCATTCGCGAAAACAACTTGTTCCGTATCAATGAACTTCTAGCACAATTAGGAAAAACACCGTTTTTTAAACATAAAAAACCAACACCATACGACGAAGCGGTTAGCTTAATATGGTATTTAGAGCATGTGTTTTACAAGTCTTTTGGAACGGTATATGACTATATCCAACAAAACATCTTTGAAGGGAAACACATTGATAATGATATTATAAACATTGGATTCTGGCCCGGTGGCGACCGCGATGGAAACCCGTTTGTTACGCCAGAAATCACATTGAAGGTTGCGGCAAGACTTCGAGAAACGATTATAAAAAACTACTACCGTGACGTTCGTAAACTAAAAAGAAAATTATCTTTTGCAGGAGTTGAAGACCGCATTATAGCACTAGAAGTAGAGCTTTATAAAATTGTAACACAAAAGAAATCGACCCTTACTTTAGAGGGGTTAACTTCAGAGCTAAAAGAAATTAAAGCCATAATTGTTGACAAACACCAATCCATGTATGCTTCTGAGGTAAATAGCCTCTTGAATAAGATTCACTTATTTGGATTTCATTTTTCGACTTTAGACATCCGACAGGACAGTCGTGCGCACGCCAAGGTCTTCAATACGATGGTAGATGCGTTGATTGAAAGCGGAAGTGAAGTGTTTCCTAAAAATTACCACAGCTTAGCAGAAAAAGATCAAGTTGAAATATTATCAACAATAAAAGGGTCCGTGGACTTGTCATTAATTTCAGATAAGGATACGTTAAAGGCACTCAAGACTATGGAGGCCATAAAAACAATCCAACACACCAATGGAGAAAGAGCCGCGAATCGCTATATTATAAGTAACAATCAAAGCACGCTTCACGTGATGCAATTGTTTGCGATGTTAAAGCTTGTTGCCTTTCATGAAAAACTTACAGTTGATGTGGCACCTCTTTTTGAGACGATAACCGATTTGGAAAATGCTCCGCAAGTGATGGAAGATTTGTATTCTAACCCAGAATATGCAGCGCACCTAAAATCTCGAGGCAATAGACAAACGATAATGCTTGGATTTAGTGATGGCACTAAAGATGGGGGGTATTTGATGGCCAACTGGGCAATCTATAAGGCTAAAGAATTGTTGACAGCGATGTCTAGAAAATATGATGTTACTGTGATTTTCTTTGACGGTCGAGGTGGACCACCAGCAAGAGGCGGTGGAAAAACACATAATTTCTATGCGTCTTTAGGACCAACAATTGAAGATAAAGAAGTGCAGTTAACGATCCAAGGGCAAACGATTAGCTCTAATTTTGGAACACTAGAATCCTCGCAATATAACCTTGAACAGTTGATTAGCTCAGGAATACACAACAGTCTTAGCGATAAGGACCTTAGAATGACGCCCGAAAACAGAGAAGTCATGTCTCAGCTGTCTAAATTGAGTTATGAGGCCTATGTTGATTTTAAAGCGCATCCTAAGTTTATTTCATACTTAGAGCACATGAGTACGTTAAAGTTTTATGCCAAAACCAACATTGGGAGTCGCCCATCCAAACGCGGAAAAGCGGAAGGCTTGGTGTTCGAAGACTTACGTGCCATTCCATTTGTAGGGTCTTGGAGTCAGTTGAAACAAAACGTTCCAGGATTTTTTGGCGTTGGAACTGCATTAAAGCATTATGAAGATATCGGAGAGTTTGACAAAGCACAACACTTATTTCAAACATCGGATTTTTTCAAAACATTGATAGAAAATAGTATGATGTCCTTATCGAAATCTTTCTTTGATTTGACAAAATATATGTCTAAAGACCCTGAATATGGGGCATTTTGGAACGTAATTTATAGCGAATATGTCACCACTAAACGCTTGTTATTAAAGCTTACGGGGTATTCCGAATTGATGCAAGAAGAACCCGCAGGAAAAGCGTCTATTTCGGTAAGGGAATCCATAGTATTACCACTGTTAACGATTCAACAATATGCGTTAAAGAAAATTCAAGAGCTTGAAAAAGAAAGCCCTAAGGACGAAGCTCAGATAGCAATTTATGAAAAAATTGTTATGCGCTCTTTATTCGGAAATATTAATGCGAGTCGAAACTCAGCGTAATCCACAAGTCTTAGATATTAAAAAATTAAAAAGCCTCTAGAATTACTAGAGGTTTTTTGTTGACTAATTTAAATAAACAACCTAATGCTCATTTAATCGAAAATCTGGGTAAGCGTCCATTTGGTGTTCGTGTGCGTCAAGGCCCTCAAGCTCTTCACGTTCCGATACTCTTATGCCTGCTGTTTTCTTCAGCACGAATATGATGATAAACGAAGTTGCTACACAAAATACAGCGTAACACAACACCCCAACAAGTTGCACTAGAAATTGATCAAACCCAGCCTTAGCGCCAAAAAGCCCTACAGCTAAAGTTCCCCATATTCCACAAACAAGGTGTACGGCAATTGCCCCAACAGGGTCGTCTAATTTTATTTTATCCACTAAGCTAACAGCAAATACAATAAGTGCTCCAGCAATGGCTCCAATTAGGATGGCATCGCCTGGACTCATTTGATCAGCGCCAGCAGTAATCCCTACAAGACCACCTAAAACGCCATTAATAAACATGGTTAGGTCTAAGTTTTTATAAAGTAATGTTGAGGTTAGCATCGCAACAACACCTCCGGCAGCAGCGGCCAAACAAGTCGTTACTAATGTTAGTGAGGTTGCCTCTGGGTTTGCAGAAAGCACAGAGCCACCATTAAAACCAAACCATCCTAACCAAAGAATAAGCACTCCTGCAGTTGCCAATGGAATACTATGTCCAGGGATAGCCTGAGGCTTTCCATTATTAAATTTCCCAATTCGAGAACCTAAAAGGTAGACTGCAATTAACGCAGCCCATCCTCCAACAGAATGCACAAGTGTTGAGCCTGCAAAATCATAAAATCCCTCAGCGTCTCCGATTGATAGGGAAGATAAAAATCCACCACCCCATTGCCAAGAGCCCGCAATTGGATAAACAAGGCCTACATATACAATCGTAAAAATCATAAACGCCCCAATTTTCATACGTTCTGCCACAGCTCCAGAAACGATGGTTGCTGCAGTTGCTGCAAACATGCCTTGGAATAAAAAGTCAGTCCAATAAGTGTAGCCTTCGTTGTAAGCTAAGTCAAGTGCGCCATCTGCTAATGGAGCATCCAATCCAAATCCAGCAAATCCAACGACGCCGTTAAAATCACCAGGATACATTAGATTAAAGCCTACGATATAGTAAAGCAAAAGCCCAACAGTAATAATAAAGATGTTTTTAAATAATATGTTAATCGTATTTTTTTGTCGTGTGAGTCCGATTTCTAAAAACGCAAACCCTGTATGCATAAAAAACACGAGTGCGGTACAGATCATCATCCATACGTTATTGATAGTCAGTAATTCCATGGTGTTATTTTAATGTGTTTCCGCCTTTTTCGCCGGTTCTAATTCTATATACTTCATCGACCTGTGAGACAAAGATTTTTCCATCTCCAACATCTCCAGTGGAGCCTGCTGTGAGAATGGCATTGATGGTTACCTCTTCATAATCGTCGTTAACGACAATAGATAAATAACGTCTTTGAATATCACTTGTGCTATAAGAAACACCTCGGTAAACATGGCCTTCTTTTTCATTACCTAGGCCTGTGACGTCCCAGTACGAAAAGAAATTCACACCGACGTCATGCAGTGCTTTTTTGACACTAGAAAACTTAGATTTTCTAATGATTGCCTCTACTTTTTTCATTGAATTAATTTTTAGTTCGTCGTCAAAAATAAATAAAAACAAGACAACCCCTATAATTTTAGGGGTGTGTGTCTAGTGTTTTTATGATATTGACAAAATTACCTAGTTTATTATAGCGGTATGTTAAGTATTTGGTTTAAAATAAATAAAAACCCCAGAAGCGCGAGCCCCTAGGGTTTTTAACACAAACTAAAAATCACAAACTTTATTTTTAATTTTTTGAGAGTATCTAAATACTCAATAGTCTTTTTAAATTAGTCTTGACCTCTTTCTCTTTTTCCAGGATATGCAATAGATCCATGCTCAGAGATATCAAGTCCAGCAACTTCTTCTTCTTCTGTTACTCTTAATCCAAGAGTCTTTTTAAGGATTCCAAATACGATGAAAGACAAAACAACTGCCCATACAGCATAAGCTAATCCGCCGGTAAGCTGTGCGATAAGTTGATCGGTTACACCGCCGTTGAATAGTCCAATTTTAGTGTCGCCGTCTACACCCCAAAGTCCGATTACAATGGTTCCCCAGAACCCAACGATTCCGTGAACAGAAGCAGCACCAATAGCATCATCAATTTTAAGTTTCTTCTCGATAAATTCGATAGAGAACACTACAATGACACCACCAATAAGACCCGCTAATACAGCACCACCAGCCGTCATGTTTCCACAACCTGCAGTAATACTTACTAGACCAGCTAAAGCACCGTTTAATGATTGTGCTAAATGTGGCTTTCCGTACCAGATCCATGTTGTGATTAGTGCACCTAATGCACCAGCAGCAGCAGCAAGATTCGTGATCAACACTACAGTTGAAGCGGCAACAGCATCGTCTCCACCCCAAGCAAGTTGAGATCCACCATTAAAACCAAACCATCCTAACCATAGAATGAACACCCCTAAGGTTGCTAATATCTGGTTGTGACCTGGAATAGGCATTACTTTTCCATCTACAAATTTTCCAATTCTAGGACCTACTAAGTAAGCGGCAACTAAAGCAGCAAACCCTCCTACAGCATGAACGATTGAAGATCCAGCGAAGTCAATAAACCCAAGTTCTGTCAACCATCCTGACCCTTGCCATTGCCATCCACCAGCGATTGGGTAGATGATAGCTGTCATTACAATTGAAAAGATAACGTAAGTTGAATATTTTGTTCTTCCGGCAATTGCTCCAGAAACAATAGTAGCAGCAGTTGCAGCAAACATTGTTTGGAAGAACAAATCAGCGCCTTCGCCTTGCATGATTCCACTCCAGAAAAACCATCCGTTTGAAGTATCACCATACATTAAAGAGTACCCTACAAACCAGTAGGTAAGAGATCCTACAGCAATATCAAGCAGGTTTTTCATGGCGATATTTACTGCATTTTTTGAACGTGTCATTCCAGATTCCACTAAAGTAAAACCGGCTTGCATAAAGAATACTAAGATACCAGATAATAGCATCCATAACATTCCCATGTCGTCTTTGATCGCTCCAGCAAGACTTTCAACCGCAGCGGCATCCTGAATTACTAGAGGTAAGTTGTTAATTAAATGTGACATAAATTATATTTTTGGTTGGTTAATAGTTGTCTTAGAAAGAATAGATTGCGGCCACGGTAAATGCTGCTAAACTTTTTGAAGCAACACCATCTGAGTCAACATACGGCTCGTCATCGCTCCAAGAGTCTAATCTTACTTCTGGCTTAATTGTTAAGTTTTCTACAGTATAGCTTCCTGTTAAGGTTGTAGCAAATACACTTGGTAGATCGTCAACATCTTCTGCGTGTAATCCAAAAAGCTCTCCTCTTAATCCAATAGAGAAAGAATCAGATGTTGTTAGTTGTGGGTATAATGCTGCTCCGTAAAAACCAGCATCATCACTCACTTGGTATGCACCGTTAATTCCTAAGAAAAACGAATCAGATAAATCAAATCCACCCGTATAGTCAATTTCGAAACCTAATACAGAATCATTGTCATAGTAAAGGTTTAAATACTGTCCTGAAAAGCCTAACTGAGCGCCAAACCCATAATCACCAGTAGCGTTGTTGTTGGTGTCTGTTGGGTTCATTATAGCTAACATTAAGCTAAAGTCTTCACCTAAAGCAAAATCAGCTTTTAATCCAACATGAGAAAAAGGACCGCTTGAGAATAAATAAGACGTACTGTAGTTAAAGTTTCCTGCAGGAGAAATCACTTCATACCCTAAGTAAGTGTTGAAACGACCTGCTGTTAATGTAGTTGTTTCTGAAACATTCCAGTAAGCATATAACTGGTTAAGGTTGTACCCGCCAGCTGCAGAGTCGCCTCTTGGACCGTATACTAGGTCAGCAACGACCCCTGTTTTTTCGCCTTCATAGCTAAGAACAAGATTAGCCATACCTAAAGCAAATCCAGCTTCATCTGCAAATGAAGTTCCAAAAGAGCCAGACACATCATCTGATGCTGATAGATACGTTTGGTAGTAAGCATCTACAGTACCTGAGATTGATAATTTTGGAGCATCATCTTGTGCGTTTAGAGTCATCGCTCCAACAAAAACAATTGCACTTAAAATAATTTTTTTCATAATAGTTAAATTTTAGTAGTTAATTTTTTTTAGTTAACGGCTCAAAACTAAGTATTAATTACGTACATCCCCACAAAATAGAGGGTGTAAACCAAACTTTTATGTAATATTTAATTTAAACCCCTAAAATTTTGGGGTATTACAATTTTGTTTACATTTTTTTTGATATTTCAATAGCTCGTAATATTTTGATTCCTCATTTTTTCATAGCCCACGACCTTGTGGGTGTTGTGAAGAAAACCGCTAATTTCTCATTGATTATTCGATAGTCTAAAGAGGGTTTCATTGCTCAAAACGCATTAATAGGTAATCTAAATTGGAATTTCGAAAAAGTGACTTCGCTTTTTTCAAAATCGACTTTTACCAAGTATCTTACAGGCTTATTAAGGTTAAACTAGAAATAATTTTAAGTATGTTAGAAAAGCAAGGACTTTATTTACCCGAATTTGAGCACGACAATTGTGGTGCTGGATTTATATGTAGTTTGACAGGGAAGCGCTCCAACGACATTATCCATAAAGCATTAGAAATCTTAGTTAAACTTGAGCATAGAGGTGCGGTGAGTTCTGACGGAGTTACTGGAGATGGCGCAGGAATACTTATCGATATCCCGCATGAGTTTTTTAAATTATTTTGTGAATTTGAATTGCCAGAAGCAGGACAATATGCGGTGAGTAATGTGTTTTTACCTCGTAAAGAAAACCAAAGAGCATATTGTGTTGAAGTTTTTGAAGCTGAAATAAAAAAACAAGGGTTGCAAATTCTTGGTTGGAGAGATGTGCCTGTAAATAGTGCGGTTTTAGGAGACATCGCCAAAACAACCGAACCCTTTGTTAAGCAGATATTTATCAGTAAGTCGGATAGCAAACAAACAGAATTTGACTTTAACCTTAAATTATTTGCTGCACGAAAAATAACAGAACACACTATATATGACTCAAAACTATCTGAGTCAAAATTCTTTTACCTTCCAAGTCTTTCCACTAAGATTATTATTTTTAAAGGGTTATTGAAACCAGAGCATATAAACGAATATTATTTAGATCTTTTTAATTCAGCACTAGACACTCGATTAGCGTTGGTGCATCAGCGGTTTTCAACCAACACCTTTCCAACATGGGATCTGGCACAGCCGTTCCGATATATTTGCCATAATGGGGAAATAAACACCTTAAGAGGAAATGTATCTCGCATGTTCTCCAGAGAAGAAATTATAAAAAGCGATGCCTTCGGCGATGATATTAAAAAAATCATTCCAACAATCCTTAAAGGAAAATCAGATTCTGCAACCCTAGATATGGTGGTTGAGTTATTATTAATGACTGGGCGATCCTTGCCAGAAGTTATGATGATGTTAGTGCCAGAAGCTTGGGAGAAAAACCCAGACATGTCTGATTCTAAAAAGGCATTCTACGAATACAACTCTTGCCAAATGGAACCATGGGATGGACCAGCGTCTATACCCTTTACTGATGGAAACTTTATTGGTGCAGTTTTAGATAGAAATGGGCTGCGACCATCGCGATATACGGTCACTAAAGACGGAAACGTAATTATGTCCTCCGAAACAGGAGTTGTTGATATTGAGCCAGAAGACGTAGAGTTTCACGGCCGATTAGAACCAGGAAAAATGTTCCTCGTGGACATGAACGAAGGGCGCATCATAAATGATGAAGAAATTAAAGAAAAAATCGCAGCCAAACAACCGTATAGAAAATGGCTTAATGAAAACTTAGTCCATTTAAAAGACATTTCAGCAAAACAAGGACCTATTATATATGACGAAGTCGAACTGAAGAAAAGAGAAGTTGCTTTTGGATATACTAAAGAAGATCTTAATACGATTATTCGACCCATGGCACAATTAGGAAAAGAACCTATTGGGTCTATGGGTAGCGATACACCAATCGCTGTTTTGTCCGAAAAACCGCAACTGATTTATAACTACTTCAAACAAATATTTGCACAAGTAACCAACCCGCCTTTGGATGGGATTCGTGAAGAATTGATTACCGACATTAGTCTAACACTAGGAAGTGACACGAATATTTTTGATTGTAATTCAGAAGCCTGTAAAAAATTAAAAATTCAAAATCCTGTGATTTCAAAACACGATTTAGATAAAATCAGAAATTACGATTCAAATCCTAATTTCAAAGTGGAGTCTATTTCTATTTTGTATGAAGTAAAAAGAGGATTAAACGAGCTAGAAAGCGCACTTGAAGCATTGGTTTTAAAGGCGTCTAAAGCTATTGACGAAGGGGCCAATATTATTATTCTTTCGGACCGCTATGTAGATGAAGATCATGCGCCAATCCCAGCCCTTTTAGCTTGTTCGTACGTAAATCATGGGCTTCATAAACTCAATAAACGTTCGAAAATTAGTTTAATAATCGAATCTGCTGAACCAAGAGAAGTGCATCATTTTGCACTCTTATTTGGATTTGGGGCAAGTGCTATAAATCCATATATCGTAAATGAGATTGTGGAGAAACAAATTAAAGATTCAGACATAGCGGATTTAGAATACCTTACGGCCATAAAGAACTACAACAAAGCTGTAGGAAAAGGCATTTTGAAGGTCATGAATAAAATTGGAATTTCGACATTAAATTCATACCGAGGTTCTCAATTATTTGAGTGTGTTGGAATTAACACCAACACCGTTGAAAAATATTTTCCAAACACCCCTACTCGAATTCAAGGTATTGGATTGATGGAAATCGAAAAAGAAATCGCCAAACGTCATAAAAAAGCATTTAACCCTAACATAGAACCAGGCATTGAAATAGGTGGTGAATATAGATGGCGTCGTGGACAGGAAAAACACATGTTTAACCCCTTGACCGTTGCAAAACTTCAAGAGTCGGTTCGTACGAATAAAGCCTCAACCTTTAAAGAATACTCCGAACTTGTAAACGATCAGTCTAAACGATTAATGACTATTAGAGGGCTGTTTGAATTTGATCAATTTGACCCGATCTCAATTGATGAGGTTGAACCATGGACTGAAATCGTAAAACGTTTCAAAACAGGTGCCATGTCTTATGGATCTATTAGTAAAGAAGCACATGAGAATTTGGCGGTAGCCATGAACAGAATTGGTGGAAAAAGTAATTCTGGAGAAGGTGGAGAAGATGAAGAACGATTTTATAAAGATGCACAAGGCGATTGGAAAAACTCCTCTATTAAGCAAGTTGCTTCAGGTCGTTTTGGAGTGACTTCAAACTATCTTACAAGTGCAAGTGAAATTCAAATTAAAATAGCACAGGGTGCAAAACCTGGTGAAGGTGGGCAATTGCCTGGGCCAAAAGTGAACCGTGAAATTGCCAAAACAAGAAATTCAACCCCTTATGTTGGATTAATTTCACCTCCTCCACATCACGATATATATTCTATTGAAGATTTATCGCAATTAATATACGATGTGAAATCAGCAAATAGAGCTGCTCGAGTTAATGTGAAATTAGTTTCGGAAATCGGAGTAGGAACCGTAGCTGCAGGAGTTGCTAAGGCAAAAGCAGATGTGATATTAGTTTCTGGTTTTGACGGTGGAACAGGAGCTTCACCACTTACGTCCTTGAAACACGCTGGTCTTCCTTGGGAATTAGGAATTGCCGAAGCCCAACAAACATTGGTTATGAATAATTTGAGAAATCGAATTGTTCTAGAATGCGATGGTCAGTTAAAAACTGGTCGCGATGTGGCCATAGCATGTTTATTAGGAGCTGAAGAATTTGGATTTGCAACGGCACCGTTAGTGGCCTCTGGATGTATTATGATGCGTGTATGTCATTTAAACACCTGTCCAGTAGGAATTGCAACTCAAAACCCAGAATTGCGTAAAAAATTCAAAGGCAAACCAGAACATGTGGTTAACTATATGTATTTCGTTGCTCAAGAATTGCGGGAGATTATGGCACAGTTAGGCTTTAAAACCGTTGATGAAATGGTTGGTCAGGTTCAAAAACTAAACCGAAACAAAGCGATTGAGCATTATAAATCTTCTGGAATTGATTTGACACCAATTCTTCATAAGGTTGAAGTTGCGCAAGACGTAAAATTATATAATACTGAAGAGCAAGATCACAATCTAGATGTTCATTTAGATTTTAAAATGATAAAACAAGCCCACCAAGGGATTTTTAGAAGACAACGAACACACTTAAAACTTCCG
>Ga0209652_1001519_pt1 | contig 18799 bp, 14 predicted proteins | sample SaaInl74LU_5_DNA_FD_184641 | JGI IMG/M metagenome (GOLD analysis project Ga0209652, IMG submission 184641) | Marine microbial communities from expanding oxygen minimum zones in the Saanich Inlet - ESP_74LU_5_DNA (SPAdes) (version 2) | ecosystem: Environmental > Aquatic > Marine > Intertidal zone... | reverse complement strand
TGGAGCGCATAGTTCATAAGGATCGCAAGCCGTGTAGCATCCCACGGGAACCAAACACAAATCGGGTTGAGGATTCACTGTTCCTTGTGAGGTAAAACTGCAACCAGTATTGTCGTCTGTTCCAGTAACGTAATAGGTGCCTGCTTGGGTAGTGGTCATCACCGGGCCAACTTCTCCATTGCTCCAAACATAGGAAACACCAGCTTGAACGGGAACTACAGAAAGGGTGTTTAGTTCACCTTCGCAGCCATTAGGAGCTACACTTACGCTAAAGGAAGGAGAGCTTACCAAGAACACCTCGAAAGGAGCTGAAACGCTTGTACACCCGTTCTCATCAGTGACTTCAACATAGAATTGAGTTGAAGTCAAAGGAGTGCATACTGAAAGCTGATGGCCTCCACCAAGCGGAGACCCAAATTGATTGTACCATTGATAGCTCAAACCAGCGCTATATGGAACACTCAAGGTAGTGCATCCCGCATCACAAATAAAAGGATTGCCAGAGATCACAGCATTTGGAAGCGGTAATTCAACAACTTCAACTTCATCCAATAACGATTGGCATCCATTGGCATCCGTCAACAATACATTATAAACACCAGCCCCAACAGTAATGGAAGGGCTTGTTGAGCCGTTCGACCATAAATAGGTATAACCAGGCGGTGCCGACAAAACAGTGGTTTCGCCCAAGCAAACCGCTAATCCGGGACTTGCAGTGATGCTTAAATCTGGAATGGCAGGAGAAACGGTAATTGAAACTGAACTCGTTGATGAGCAGCCAGCTGCATTGCTTGAAACCACACTCACGGTGTAAGTATTCGCACTAGTATAAGTGTGATTTGTGTTTGCTCCTACAAAGAAAGAAACATCACCAAAATCCCAATTGTACTCGCTTGCTCCTGCAGCAGAAGCACTCATGGCTATAGGGTCGCCTACGCAAGTTGGACCTGCTGCAATCGAAATGTTTGTTGCCCCAACAGAATCAATAAATACGTTGTGAGTAATGCTTGCTTGACAACCACCATCGGTAGTGACCGTCAGGGTTACGGGGTGATTTCCTGGAGGAATGGGCAGGGCAAAATCAAAGCTTGGGTTCATGGCAGTTGATGTTCCAAAGCCGTCGAAGTCCCAAACATAGGAAACAATCGTATTGTCGGGATCAGTGTTGATAAAGGTGGCAAATTCATTGAATTGAACATTGGTACAGCTCAAGAAAGCGAAGTCAAATTCTGCAGCTACAGGAACACATACGGTGACTTGATCATTCACGGAACAGCTTCCATTTCCGTTTACGTCAGGAACTGAGCCCGTGGCAGTCACGTTATAACAACCGGCTGTGGTGTAGGTGTGAGATGTTGGGTTTAAGCCCGATAAAACACCATCACCAAAGCTCCAAACACTGAAGGTGGAATTGCTCGTGGTGGTTTCAAAATCAATCACGTTGCAGTTTGTGGCTTGATTTTGAGCAGTTGTGATGTTGAAAGAATGCGGTTCAGGTGTACATGGATTGGGTGGACAAGTCGACTCGTTCACCACAATTGTATTGGAGGTGTTTATGCAGCCGGAATTATTGTCGGTTACCACAACCCAATAAGAATAAGAACCTACAGCTCCTTGGAAAGGGTGATCATAGGTATCGCCCGTTGCTCCCGGAACAAGAGCGCCTCCGCAATACCATTGATAACTGTAGTTCGCATTGAACTGAGCAATGAGGGTGACGGTATGCGGGTTGTCTAAACAAATGATGGTGGGGTCACCGGTAGAAATAGCAGCTGTTGGTCCGGGCACAGCATTAGCGTCAAAGCTTGCCGTTGCAGAACAGCCGTTGGCATCAATGGTGGTAACAGCATAGTTCCCTTGTGCCGATATAACTGTGGTGGGAGAAGTATCTCCTGTTGACCATGCGTAAGAAGTAAACGGAGTGGTGGTTGATAGCACAGCATTAACGGAAGGACAAAGAATTCCACCTTGGCTGATCACCGGAACAATGGCTTGGTTCACGGGTACATTGATGAATTCTGTTGATGTGATGCCACAAAGTTCAACCTCCACGGTGAGTTGTGCCGGTCCGGGTCCCGACCAGTTGTTCCATTGAATCTGGGTATTGGCATTGTTTTGTATCAACACACTACCTGCTTCAGGAGGAGATACCGACCAAGTGATTACAGCGTCTGCATCTTGAACCGGACTTAAACTATGCGAACTGATGGTGTTTGAGCAGGCAATGCCTGGTGATATCAATAATGGGCCATTAATTTCTTTGATGTCAACATTAATGGAGAAGGTGCTAGAGCTACAAGCAGCGGGGCCATTGGATTGGGCATAAACCGATAAAACAAATGGACCTGGTGCGCTTAACCAATCAACTCCAACTGTATTTCCCGTTGGAGCACTTAAGTTTCCATTCAAGGCAGTCCAGTAATACGTCACACCTGGGTTGGGTGAAGGAATGCTGTAATAGTGTGTAGAGTTAGGACAAACCGAGACAGCCCCATCGATGGCCGTTGGGGCGGGAATGTCTTGTACTTGTACAATGGTTGATGATGTTGTGTTGCAATAATCCATTGGGTTCAATGGAGTTGCTTGAATGATGTAGGTCCCGCCAGCGGTCCAATTAATATTGATTTGATCACTACCGTCGCCACTAAAGGGGTGGGCTGGTGTGATGGTCCAAGTACAATTGGGATTGGGCGATGAGAAAGCCAGAATGTTGGACACATCTCCTACACAAACCACGCTTGGGCCTGCATTTGTGATATCAAATGAAGGAACAATATTCACTTCAAGGTCTGCAGATCCACTGCAGTCGCCAGCACTGTGATTGGGCAAACCTGCCAAGAAACTGCTCTCATAATCAACATGAACCGTTCCTACACCTGCAGCACCCCAAAGTACAGAAATACAATTTCCATCGTCAGAGGAAACAATGGTTCCACCAACTACAGTCCAAGTATATTCGGTGCTCTGCCATTTAGGGACGCAATAGGTCTCAGTGCTAAATTCACAAGCTACATCATTGCCATCGATTTCACCATTGGCAGAAATGATGGGCACTGTTACTGTTGTTGGGTTAGAGCAATAAGCAGCATCGCAATCGGTAACAGCTAAACTCACCGTTCCTACTGGTCCAGCTCCCCAAGTCACATTTATGGTGTCGGTTCCTTGTCCTGTGAAAGTGAGGATTGGGTTTCCATCAGCATCCGAGACGCTCCAAAGATAAGTACCACAGTTCGCAGCATCGGTCCAGTAATCAGAGTTGTCTCCTTCGCACAAGGTTGAAATCCAATAGATGTTTGGACCAGGAAGGTCGTCTACCTCAACTGTGGAAGTGATTACATTGGTGCAGCAGCAAAGCGGGTTTCCTTCGGCATCGTAGTTGGCTTTTGCTGCAGTAAGCGTTACCGTGTAGGTGCCCGGACTTGTATAAGTGTGGCAAGGGTCGGACATGTTGGATACATTTCCATCGCCAAAATCCCACTGATAACTATCAGCGTTAGTACTGAGATTGGTAAAACATATTGGCGAGTCCAAACAAACATATCCCGCAGATGTGAAAGCTGCCGTTGGGCCTTCTAAAATATTCACGCAGAAGTTATATGTCGTAGGAATACCGTTGGCATCGTAGACATCAAGTGTTACAAAACCGCTTCCAAAAACGTCCCAACTCACAATCAGTTCAGCAGGGTTTGCTCCAGGGCTTCCTGTTCCGCCAACTACATTCACCCAGTCGTAAGAAAACAGTGGGTTGAAAGGAAACTGAAGGGTAGCTACTGAGTTTTCGCACACATCAAAACATCGAACTACGCTCACATCTTCAGTTCCTGGAACTACGCCAAGCATCGTTTCAAGATCAATAATCGAACAATCGGGTTTACCGCATTTCACGGTAATGCGCAAGTTGGCTTGTAAGGGTTGAAGGGTTTCATCTTGAAAGAAAATCAAATATGGAATGAAGTGTTCGCCACAACAGTCAATGTCCTGCAAGTTGTTTTGAATCACTTGTCCATCTTCGCCAATAGAAAAGCACTCATCTCCTTCAGATTCAATGATAAAGGGGAAGTCAGAAATTCCATCATTGCACAAAATGTTGTAATTGATAAACTCTCCGTCGTTAATACAGATCACATCATCGGCTGCCCAAACACCACAATCGGGTGTGAAAACACAAGTACCGTCATCATCGAATGCAGCAGGGTTGAAGTTACATGCCGCAGGATCAGTACATCCACCGCAATTGACCTGAGAAAAAGATTGAAAGGGATTGAGTAGCATGATCACAAAAAGCGTGACCATAGCCAAGAAGGGGGCAAGGCGTTTCATAGTAGAGATTGTTTGGTCGTCCAAAGCTCCGGAAAGCTGCAGAATCTTGTTAATGGTTTAGTCGGTTTGCCTTTTACAGCATGGAGAAGGTAGTTAAATTTTTAGAAGTCAGAGAGTTTCATGAAAAAAAACATGAGAACTTTGGTTCTCATGTTTTTCGTCTTTTACCGGCAGCGTGTATTAATGGATATCAATTCTGCGAGCTAAGCTATTCGTTCGATTAAGATTTCACGGTGCCTCATGCTGCAATTGAAGAAGTATTAGCCAATGTTAGTTTCACCTATATGGTCATTCAGTTCGATGATTTGTTCCTTGATGAAGCACAAAAAAAAGCCTCCCAATCAGGAGGCTTTTTAATATCATCTTAAATTCAATCTTTCAATTAAAAGCGGTTGTCGATCATTTCAACGCCAGGGTAAAGGGCTTTGTTGAATTTGAAAACGGCGTCGCTTAAACTGGTGTTGGTCTTGAACGACTTTACCTTATATACCATGTCGCTTCCTTCTCTCCCTTTAACTTCCATCTTAAACAATTCCATCTTGTTTTTGTCGATGTACATCTTAATGGTATGGAAATCGCGTTCCTCGGTGTCAGTAGGGTAGAGGTGAATGAGAAAACAATCCACACCATCTACATTTACTTCTCCTTTGTATTCGTTTTTGAAGTCTTGTTCCCACAGTGTAAACATGTCTGAAGGGTTGAAGGCCTCATCTTCCATGTCGGCCAAATCGTCAATCATGCACTCGTTGCTTTCTTTTTGATAGGTCCAAAGGGTAGCCCCATCTGAAATGAGGGTGTAATCGCCCAAATCGAGGTGGTACTTTTCACCTTTGATTTTGATGCTGCCCTGAGTTGAAATATCCACACCGTTGATTTTATCAATCATTCTTGAGGTGTATTCAGCTTCAATTGACTGGTATTTTTTCGCCTTGGCGCTGAGCTCATTTAAAATCTTGGCGGCGTCTTGGGCTTGTGTTCCCACAGCAGCCATCATGAGCAATAAAAGGAAACTTATTTTTTTCATGTTTATCTTCTTTAAACTGGTATTGTTCAATTTATCCCTGGTTATTCAATAACTGTTCCAAACTCATTTCATCGGGAATTAAAACTTTTCGGGCTTTGCTTCCTTCAAACGGACCAATAATGCCTGCGGCTTCGAGTTGGTCGATGATTCGTCCTGCACGGTTATATCCTAACTTTAATTTTCGTTGAAGCAGTGAGGCCGATCCTTGCTGATGCAAAACAATGACGCGCGCAGCATCTTCAAATAATGCATCACGATCTTCATCTGCAATATTACCGATTTCTGAACCACCTTCGTCGGCCACTTCAGGAAGATAAAAGGCATCAGGATAACCTTGCTGCGAGCCAATAAAGTCGGTTATTTCTTCTACCTCGGGTGTATCCACAAAACCACACTGTAAACGGATGAGGTCGTTTCCGGTCGACATCAACATATCACCCCTACCAATCAGTTGATCTGCACCTCCAGCATCGAGGATTGTTCTACTGTCAATCTTACTCGTAACCCTGAAGGCAATTCGCGCAGGGAAGTTGGCCTTGATGGTACCTGTAATGATGTTTACCGACGGACGTTGCGTAGCAATGATCAAGTGAATTCCAATGGCACGGGCCAATTGAGCTAGTCGGGCAATGGGTGTTTCCACCTCTTTACCTGCGGTCATGATCAAATCAGCAAACTCATCCACCACCAAAACAATGTAGGGCAGGTAACGGTGTCCGTTCTCTGGATTAAGTTTCCGTTTGATGAATTTCTGGTTGTACTCTTTAATGTTACGGCATTGAGCTTCTTTCAATAACTCATAGCGATCGTCCATTTCAATACACAGGGAGTTGAGCGTCTTCACCACCTTGCTGGTATCTGTTATGATGGCTTCTTCTTCATCGGGCAGTTTTGCTAAGAAGTGACGCTCAATTCTGTTATATAAAGTCAGCTCCACCTTCTTTGGATCAACTAAAACAAACTTGAGTTGGGAAGGGTGTTTTTTGTAAAGTAAGGAAACCAACATGGCATTCAAACCAACCGATTTACCTTGTCCGGTAGCACCCGCCATCAAAAGGTGAGGCATTTTCGCCAAGTCAAAAACGTGGGTTTCATTAGAAATGCTTTTACCAATGGCAATAGGAAGCTCCATTTTGGCATTCTGAAACTTGTCTGAAGCAATGAGCGAGCGCATGGCCACCACGTCGGCATTTGAATTAGGCACTTCAATACCAATGGTACCTTTTCCAGGGATGGGCGCAATGATACGTATCCCCAAGGCCGCTAGACTCAAAGCAATATCGTCTTCCAGGTTTTTAATCTTCGAAATTCGAACTCCCGGAGCGGGAATGATTTCGTAGAGTGTAACGGTAGGACCAATGGTTGCTTTGATTTTGCTGATCTCGATTTTATAATGATTCAGCGTTTCAACAATCCTATTTTTATTGGCCTCGAGTTCATCTTTATCTACGGCAAGTGTACCTGTGCCGTGCGCTTCGAGCAGGTCGATGTTGGGCAACTCATAACGAGAAAGGTCGAGCGTAGGGTCGTACTCCCCAAATTCTTGCACTTTCTGGTCGATTTGGTCTTCACTCAGTTCAACTTCTTCCTTAATGTTTTCAATCTCAAGGTCATCGCTTTCCGCCTCGTCTTTTTCGGTTGTGGCGCTTACAGCAGGTGTTAATTCCAACTCCTCCTTTTCAATTTCAGCAGTGCTATCAAGTGAAAATGGCGGTGCCTCTTCTGCTGCAGCAGCTGTTTCAAAGTCAACTTCTGTTATCTCTTCTATTTTAGTCTCTTGATTTCCTGTATTCGAAGTCGCCTGAGTTTTTTCACCAATCATCTCGTCCAAGATATCGTCCATGCTGTTTTTCTGTTCCGAAACCACAGCCGCTCCAAAGGCATTTTTCTTTTCTTCTCTGGGTGAAGGCGCATCGTCTTGCTCATCGTTAGCAGCTGCAGACTCATTTTTTTTCTGGGCGAAGAAATTGCTGATGAAGGCCAATTGAGGAATACTCGGGTTGAAGTTGATGATGACGACCGCTGCGGAAATCACCAAGATCAGTAATAAGGCGCCAAACCAACCTAAGGTAAAGACACACCATCGGGTAGCAAAAACACCAAAAGCACCTACCAGATTGTCGTTACAAGAAAGAATGATTTGCCCGTTCTCTGGGTTTGAATGATGAAAAAAGAAACCGATAAATAAGGGGACGAAGAACAAGGCAAAGAGGCTAATACGAAAGGTTTTAGCGAAAGGCAAGAGTGTCTTTTTTAGTGCGATTTTCACTCCAATAAGGAAAATCAAAAAAGGAATGATCAAACCAGCTAAACCGAAACCGTCGTGCATCAGCAATTTAGCACTGCCCGCACCTATTCTGCCTGTGACATTTTTAAAGCGTCGGCTTTCCTCCAAGTCGAGGATGTCGCCAGCGAGGATGTGCAGGTCGTGAGCTCCCGTAAAAATGAAGCTGATTCCCGAAATTGTGAGGAAAACAGCCAAAATAATTAAGAAAATTCCGAATATTTTTCTGAACCGTTCATCTTTCAAAAAGCCTAATTTTGAAGATAATTTAGGAGCAGTCTTTTTTTTCGAGCTTGAGCTTGTTTTCCCTTTGGTCTCGTTTTTCTTAGATTCCGTAGGGCTTTGGGCTTTATTTGTGTTCTTCGCCATATAAAATTTACCAATTTTCAAATGTAGCAGAACTAAGGATGGAAGCGTGGAAGTTCTTCGGTAACTATCAACATTCAAAGGTGAAAACGCGAAATGCACTCGAATGTTTTTTAATTCAATGGAACTTCTTATCTTTGCACTCCTTAAAAGTTAAAGTAACAGAAATGGCCAAGAAAGGAAAAGGAAATAGAGTACAGGTTATTCTTGAGTGCACCGAGCACAAAGAGTCAGGTATGCCTGGAACTTCACGATACGTGACGACCAAGAACCGTAAGAATACGCCAGATCGTATGGAGATCAAAAAGTTCAATCCGATCTTGCGTAAAATGACTGTTCATAAAGAAATTAAATAAGCTGAACCATGGCAAAGAAAACCGTAGCATCGCTCCAAAAAGGTGGAGGTAAACAACACTCGAAAGTGATTAAGTTGGTTCGTTCTGAGAAATCAGGGGCTTACGTCTTCACAGAAGAAATTGTACACAACGATAACATCGAAGCCTTTTTCAAAGGTTAAGTGCTGTTAACGCGAGGTATATTTAAAGGCTTTTTCTATGCGAAAAGGCCTTTTTTGTATTTTACTCTCCCCAACTTACACCCATGAGTTTTTTCAAAAAAATATTTTCCAGAGAGAAGAAAGAAACACTTGATAAAGGTCTCGAAAAGACCAAAACAAGTGTATTCTCAAAGCTTTCGAAAGCCATAGCCGGAAAAAGCAAGGTGGACGATGAAGTGCTTGATAATCTTGAAGAAGTTCTTGTTTCTTCAGATGTTGGCGTTGAAACCACCCTGAAAATCATTGAGCGCATTGAAGCTCGGGTGGCGAAAGACAAGTACCTCGGTACGGATGAACTCCACGGCATCTTGAAAGAAGAAATCGCCTCACTTCTTAGCGAAAGCAATTCAGAAGATGGGAGCGAGTTTACAGTACCAAAGCGGGATGTTCCCCATGTCATCATGGTCGTTGGGGTCAATGGAGTTGGAAAAACAACAACCATCGGGAAATTGGCCCACCAGTTCAAAGCGGCTGGAAACAAAGTGGTGCTTGGTGCTGCGGATACGTTTAGGGCTGCAGCTGTTGACCAGTTAATCATCTGGAGCGAACGCGCAGGTGTTCCCATTGTGTCTCAAGGCATGAATGCAGATCCAGCCTCTGTGGCTTATGATACATTGCAATCTGCTGTGAGTCAAAACGCAGATGTGGTTTTGATCGATACTGCGGGCCGTTTGCACAACAAAGTCAACCTGATGAACGAGCTGTCAAAAATCAAAAGGGTAATGCAAAAGGTGATTCCTGATGCACCGCATGAAGTGCTTTTGGTGCTCGACGGTTCTACAGGGCAAAATGCCATTGAACAAGCGAAACAGTTTACCAAAGCCACAGAAGTAACGGCCTTGGCACTCACAAAAATCGACGGTACTGCGAAAGGTGGTGTTGTTATCGGCATTTCCGACCAGTTTAAGATTCCAGTGAAGTACATCGGCGTGGGAGAAGGGATCAATGATCTTCAAGTCTTCAACCGAATAGAATTTGTTGATTCATTATTTAGCAGCGACAAAGCGTGAAAACGAAAACACTCAAAAAAAATAAGGTTAACGTAGTTACCCTCGGATGTGCCAAGAATATCTTCGATTCAGAAGTAATGATGGCCCAACTAAAAGCAAATTCTTTTGATGTTGAGCACGAGTCAGACAGCGACGATGCTTCCATTGTGATCATTAATACCTGCGGGTTTATCGATAATGCTAAAGAAGAGTCGATCAACACGATCTTGCAGTTTTCTGATGCAAAGGAGCAAGGTTTGGTAGATAAGGTTTACGTCACCGGCTGCCTTTCTGAGCGCTACAGAGACGAGTTGAGCGTTGAAATTCCTAATGTGGACGCTTATTTCGGTACGCGTGAGCTTCCTCGTTTGCTCAAAACACTTAAAGCAGATTACAAGCACGAGTTGGTAGGTGAACGTTTGCTCACCACACCAAATCACTTTGCTTATTTCAAGATTTCAGAGGGTTGTGACCGACCTTGTTCTTTCTGCGCCATTCCTTTGATGAGAGGGAAGCACCGTTCAACGCCAATTGAAGATTTGGTAGCACAAGCAAAAAGTTTGGCCGCTAAAGGAGTTAAAGAGTTGATGTTGATTGCTCAAGACAGTACCTACTACGGTCTAGATTTGTACAAAGAACGCAAGTTGGCGGAATTGTTGAGACAATTGTCTGATGTGGAGGGCATCGACTGGATTCGTGTTCATTACGCCTTTCCAAGTGGTTTCCCGATGGATGCCCTTGAGGTGATGGCCGAGCGCGACAACATTTGCAACTACCTCGACATGCCCCTTCAGCACGGAAGCACCAACATGCTTAAGGCCATGCGAAGAGGAATCACCAGAGAGAAGACCACTGAGTTGATGCAGAAAATTCGTGAAACGGTACCTGGCATTGCAATGAGAACAACGCTAATTAGCGGTTACCCAGGTGAAACGGAGGCTGATTTTGAAGAAATGAAAGCTTGGGTGAAAGAAATGCGTTTTGATCGTTTAGGGATTTTCGAATATTCCCACGAAGAAAATACCCACGCTCACAATTTTGAAGACGATGTTCCGGCAGAAGTGAAGAAGGCTAGAGCAGAGGAAATCATGGAAATTCAATCGCAAATTTCTTACGAATTAAATCAGGCGAAGATCGGCAATACCTATAAGGTTTTGATTGATAAAAAAGAAGGCGACTACTTCATCGGAAGAACAGAATTTGATTCTCCTGAAGTAGATAACGAAGTGTTGATTAAAGCAACAGACGAAACTTACTTGCGCATTGGCGATTTTGCTCAGGTACTTATTGATGATGCTGATCATTACGACCTTTACGGAAGTGTTTGCTAATTACTGAATAATCAGTTTTTTGCGGATAGCAGTTCCTCTTTCCATAATCACTTGAACGGTATACATTCCAGGGCTTAGTGCTTGGAGATCGAGCTCCTGCTTCATTTCTTGGGAGCTCATAAAGGTCTTGGCTACTTGTCCGCGAGCGTTAATCAGCTCTATTCTGTTCACATGATCGTTGAGTCCTTCTACCAAAACCCGTCCCTTGGCTGGGTTGGGGTAAACTGAAATGTCTTGTTCTGGATAGTAGAGCACTGTTTTTGGTGCATGTGTTTCGCTTTGACCGTTATAATCGAATTGCTTCAAGCGGTAATAGCTTTCGCCATACAAAGGTGCTTCGTCTTTCAAGACATAGATGCGATGAAGGTCGCTCGTTCCAGCTCCTTCAATTTCCCCAACTTTGCTCCAATTTTGCAAGTCTGTGCTGCGTTCAACCACAAAGTAATCATTATCTTTTTCAGAAGCCGTTTCCCATCGAATGACCACATCATTTTCTTGAGGAAAGGCATCAAAACTCACTAATTCAACCGGTAAAAACTGGATAGAACATTCAATAGGTAATACACCAGGGGTGAGGTCGAAAGGCACATTATATACATTAACAACTACTGATAGATCGGCACCGGGCGGGTCGTAAATGGTTCCGTCAGGATTTAAGAAACGGTATTGGAAGCTTATGTTTCCACTTACGATACCGTCAGAGGTAAACTGGCCAAAGAGCACGCGGGCATTGGCATCTGGGATACCTGGTGGAGAAACTCCAACAGCTGGAATCACTAAAGACGAGATAACCGTACCAACAATGTCGTTTATAGAACAGCTTGACTTTTGAGCTTCAAAGATGTTTGTTAATTGGTTTGCGCCACTTGTAATAAAAATTTCGGCATCATTAAGCGCTCGAGGATTGGGCCCTATAGTTAACCAAGAGTCGAATGCAAGCTGTGGAGAAAAACCAAGAAAAAATGGATTCTCATCCCGCAGGCCATTGGCAGACCCAAATATATTCTGATAAAAAGAAGTGGTTGTGTTTAGGTTGAGCGGGTAATTCTCAGTCAAGTAATCAAGACCAACCATTGCCTGCAGTTCCCAGTCGGCATCACTTTGGCAAGCGTATACTCTCCACGTTCTTGGTAGGCCAAGCATCTGCAGAGAAGGGTTCGCAACAACGTATGGAGAGGCGTTGTGTTCTGCTTGCATTTGAGCTGCAATCGCTGGTGGAATCGGTATTTCTTCGACCACTAAACCATTAAACGGAGCTTGGCTAAAGCAAAGGCTCGGCAAGATTGCCAAGACCAAGCAGATGGTATATCTTAGTTGATGCATTTCGTTCGATTCAGTTAAGATTCTCTAAGACTCTAAAGTACGTAAATTCAGTGAATTAATATGAGACAACAAGCACAAGATCCTGGATTTGGTTCCAAATATGGAAATACCACCAAGCGCATCATCAATAAAGATGGCAGTTTTAATGTTGTCCGAGAGGGGATTGACAGTGGAATTAGGGACCTATATCAGGGCTTAATTACCATTTCAAACTTGCGTTTTGTGCTCAATGTTACCTTGTTGTATTTCATCTTGAATGCTTTATTTGCGCTTTTTTATCTCTTCAACGGTGTCGAAAATTTAAGTGGAGGCCTTGTAGTTGAGGGCTGGGATGCCTTTTTTAAAAGCTTTTACTTTTCGGTTCAAACCTTCACTACAGTTGGTTATGGCGCGGTAGCTCCTCTTGGTTTTGGCGCCAATTCGATAGCGAGCATTGAAGCGCTGGCCGGAAGCATGTACTTTGCCTTGGTTACCGGTGTGCTTTATGGGAGGTTTTCTCGGCCAAAATCAAAACTGATCTTTTCTGAGAAGGCAATTATAGCCCCGTATGGCGATAAGCAAGCTTTGATGTTTCGTTTAGCCAATCGCAGGTCTAACGTTTTAATGAAAATGAAGGCTGAGGTGATTTTTATGATCAAAGAAGATGAAAACGACCCCAGTAGAAGAAGCTATTACAACCTTCCTTTGGAGTTGGATCAGGTTCAATTCTTGCCTTTGTCGTGGACCGTTGTGCACCCGATTGATGAAGACAGTCCGCTTTTTGGTTTAAATCATCAACAATTGATGATGCAGCGCGCTGAGGTAATGATTCTTATTTTCGGCTTTGACGACACCTTTAATCAAGATGTACATGCGCGTTATTCTTACACTGCTGATGAATTCGAATTTGATGCTAAATTTAAACCGGCATTTGAGCTTAGAGCTAATGGGGAAGCTTACATGAACATCAATAAGATACATGATTACGATAAACTGAACTAAATGAAACTATCTATTGGAGCCCTCATTAATCATCCTACAAAGGGCGAGGGAGCTGTTTTTGGTGAAACAGAAAATGCTTGGAAAATCTATTTCCAGGAGCACGGCGAAGAACTCATAGGCAAGAATTACGAAGGCTTTGAGTTGCTAGAGCCCGGCTTGAGTAATGAGGGTTTTAGTAAAGACGACCTTATTGAAGCTGTTCAAGCGGTGTTTGATAAGCAGCAAGAAAGCATGCAGCTCGTTGATTTGGGCGCTAAGTGGGATGGAGGAGTGATGCGCCTTATCCCAGGAGAGGAGGGCTTGCAAAGCAAAGATGTACCCATCGAAACCTTCTTCCATAAAATAGTGATACTGCGCGATCGACTTCGCGTTTTGGAGCAGAACATCAATTCACACAAAGGTTTGAGCGACGAGGAGAAGGTGAACCTTCAACAATACATCACTCGATGTTACGGTAGTTTAACCACTTTTAATGTGCTATTCAGTAGAAAAGACGACTATTTCGTAGGGCAGGCAAAGTAGCTTTTGAACAATTGTTGATAAGTGCTGTGGGTGAAGTGTTGATAAGCTAAGTCTTTTTAAAACAGTGTTTTGTACTGGAAATGAGTACATTAAATTTGTTCGTCTTGAACAAGCCGCATGCGTTTTTTTGATCTTTGAGAGCGAATTTACTGGTCTTCCTTAAAGTTACAAGCTCTCTTATTGTCCACGTCCGATCAAGGAAATCCTGCGGTTTTTTTCATTTCATGCTTCGAGACTGCAAACTGAATAGTACTTTTGCAGCTCATGGAACAATCCACAGCTTTAATTCCAATCATGGAGCAGTTTTATACTGTTCAGGGGGAAGGTGCTTTCACCGGTTCACCAGCTTATTTCATTCGCACGGGTGGTTGCGATGTGGGTTGTGTGTGGTGTGATGTGAAAGAAAGTTGGGATGCCAGTGCTCATCCGGGTAAAAGTGCACAAAGCATTGTTGAGGATGTGCTTGATTCTGGAGCCAATATCGCTGTGATTACAGGGGGCGAACCTTGCATGTACAACCTCCTAGAATTAACCAGTCTTCTTCGCGAAGCAGGGATTAGAACCCATCTTGAAACAAGCGGAGTTTATCCCATCACTGGCGATTGGGATTGGGTCTGTTTCTCTCCAAAAAAGTTCAAAAAGCCTTTGGCTGAGGCATACGAAAAAGCCAATGAACTGAAAGTGGTGGTCTACCATCAATCAGATATTGTATGGGCGCAAAATCATGCAGACTTACTCAACAAAGAGGCTCAGCGCTTTCTTCAACCAGAGTGGGACAAGCAAGAACAAAACTTGCCGCTCATTTTGAATTACGTGCGCAACAATCCAAGCTGGAGATTGTCTCTCCAAACCCACAAGTTTATTGGAATACCTTAAGTAAAGCTTACTCGTCGTAAGTCAAGACCACTTTTTCAGAGCTAGGATGCGATTGGCAAGTCAGGATATAACCCTCAGCAATTTCACCATCAGTCAATGCGAAGTTGGAATCCATGTGCACCGTTCCTTCGATCAATTTTGCTCTACACGTGGTGCAAATACCACCTTTACAACTGAAAGGGGCGTCAGCGCCAGCATCAATAGCGGCATCGAGAATAACGTTCCCTTTTTGGTTTAAGTTGAATTCGAATTGCTCATCGTCAAGTGTTACGATGATCTGTGCGTTTTTAATGTCTGACATGGTTGTATTACTTGATAGCTTGTCCTGATGTCAACTGCTCCAGCAGTTGTTCATCGCTCCAATCTTTAGGTCCTAAATAATTCATGATTTCCACACCATCCTTAAAAGCATAGGTGGTGGGGATGGAATAAACATCGTTTTCCTTGAGTGTGGTGGCGAGTTTATAAATGGGGTAAGTAATCCCAAAGTGATCTTTCACTTGTTGGATTCTTTCTGGAGTATCGTCTGTTAAGCCAATAAATTGAATGCCTTTAGCATTGAGTGAACCCTTTTGAAGATCTGGCATTTCGCTCATGCAGGGTCCGCACCAAGAAGCGTAGAAATTCACGAGCATTGTACCTTGGTGGAGTTCACCAAGTGTTTTTACCTCGCCGTTTTGATCCAAAACTTCAATGAGTAGCGGGTTAACATCAGGCGCTACGCGATATCTCTTATAAAGAAATAGCGCTACGCCAATGGCAAAGATGAAAAAAGCAATTTGACCAAGTTTCTTCATTCCTTAGAATATTGTGTGTCAAATTCACCAAAAAGTCCTTGCAGTTCGGATTTGTCCATCATGCTGTATTCCTTTGGTACTTGAAAATAGGCAATATCGATGGGCATGTGCTCGATTTGAATGGCCGTAACTTGCATTTCACAGCCATAGCGCACAATGTTGAAGGAAAGTGGTAAATTTTCAATCATCGGCAGCCATGGGAATTGGCCTTTTAGCTCATCGGCACAAAAAACCAATTGATCATTGATTTTCACTAAAGAACACGATTGTCCGGCAACGCTGCTTGTTTTTGATTCGAGCGATAGGGGAGACTCAGGGTAGTTCAAAGACTGAGAAATGGCTACAGGATGCCCCAACCAATTTAAAAGTACCGTTTCAAAAGGATAGCCGGCGCTGTAAAGGAAAACGTTTCCAGAAGCGATGCCTTTTTCTTCGACGCGGTGCTGATCGCCATTGGTGTAGAGGTAAATCTGTTCACAAAGGCGGTCTTCACTCATTCCTTCAGGTACAGAAAGGTATTCCACTTTATAAATCACCAATCCTTCGAAGCTTTGCGCTCCAGAAAGTAAAGACAGGGCGAAAAAACACAAGACCAAAGCGCTTTTGAGTATGTTCATAGTAACAAGGCTTCTTTTTTGGTGAAATTACTAATAATCGAGCAAGTCTTGAAGTGCTGTTCGAACTTTGTCTGCATTCGGCAAAGCGGCCGCTTCAAGTGCTTCGTTCAGAGGAATTGCGGGTGTTTCTGCCGCGCCCAAGGTGCGAACAGGTGCATCGAGATGTTCAAAGCACATTTCGGCAATTCTTCCAGATAATGCTCGGGCAAAGGTTCCGCTGGCGGGTTCTTCCGTGAGCACAAGCGCACGATTGCATTTTTTCACGGCTTCAAAAACATGTGCTTCATCCAAAGGAACAATGGTTCGTAAATCAACCACTTCAATTTGTCCAGGAAATGACTTCGCAGCGCTCAATGCCCAATAAACTCCCATACCGTAAGTGATCACCGCTATTTTAGTGTCTTGATCTGCTTCAGCACTCAAACGGGTGTTGGCTTTTCCAAGTGGCAGAATATAGTCTTCATCAGGAAGAATGCTTTTCGCTCCTTCGGTGCCTGGGATTTTCGACCAGTATAAGCCTTTGTGTTCGAGCATGACCACTGGGTTTGGATCATAAAAGGCGGCTTTCATCAATCCTTTCATGTCGGCCCCAGTGCTTGGGTAACACACCTTCACTCCACGAATATTGCTCAATACCGACTCAATGCTCGAGCTGTGATACGGTCCGCCACTACCATAAGCGCCAATGGGCACGCGAATGAGTGAACTCACAGGCCATTGTCCGTTCGATAAATAACAAGAACGGCTCAACTCCGTAAAAAGTTGATTTAAACCGGGCCAGATGTAATCTGCAAATTGAACTTCAACAATTGGTTTTGCGCCAACCGCGCTCATTCCGGCGGTTGACCCAATAATAAAGGCTTCTTGTATGGGGGTGTTGAATACCCGGTCATCGCCAAATTTCTTCGCTAGGGTGGCTGCCTCGCGGAATACACCACCCAATCTGCCTCCAACATCTTGACCGTAAAGCAATGCTTCGGGATGTTTTTCTAAGATCTCTTGAACGGCAAAAAGCGCACAATCAACCATCAGTGTCATTTCACCGTTTGCAGGTGTTCGTGTTCCCTTCTCATCAGTAATTGGAGTGGGTGCATAAAAATGGTCGAAAATGGAACTTGGATCTGGTTCTTCGGCGTTTTTAGCTTTCTCGTAGGCTGCTTCAACTTCTTTAACGCTTTCGGTAAAAATGCTTTGCAATTGCCCTTCTGAAATTCCAAGATTGATGAGTTGTTTTTCCAAGAAGGGGAGCGGGTCTCTTTGCGCGGCTTCTTCGAGGTCGTCGCGGTACCACTCTCGTCGCACACCGCTGGTATGGTGGCCAAGCAAGGGAACTTTTGCATGCACCATGGCCGGTTTTCTTTTCGTTCTTGTGTATTCCACCGCGGCTTCCATGCACTCGAGTGTAGCCATCATATCGTGACCTACAGCGCTAAATACTTTGATTCCCGGAAATGCTTGGGCGAAAGTAGTCGCATCGCCAAAATGAATTTCCTCTGCATTTGCCGAGATGTCCCATTCGTTGTCTTGCACCAAATACACAATTGGAAACTGTTTCAAGGCGGCCATGTGGAAGGCTTCAGCAACTTCACCTTCAGTCATTGCCGCATCGCCAATAGAACAAAGCATAATGGCCTGATCTTCCTTGTTGAGGAGACCTTTTGATTCCATGTACTGAATTCCCATTGCAACACCCGTAGCGGGAATGGCTTGCATACCAGTAGCAGAGCTTTGATGCGGGATTTTGGTTCGTCCTTCTTGGTTTAAAGAAGGGTGTGAATAATAGGTCCTTCCGCCGGAAAAGGGATCGTCTTTCTTGGCGAAGAGCTGGAGCATGAGTTCGTACGGACTAACTCCCATCGACAAAAGAATACTGTCGTCTCTATAGTAGGCGCTCAGGTAATCGCTTGCTTTGAGTTGTAAACCGGCAGCAATCTGAATGGCTTCGTGTCCGCGAGAAGTTGCATGCACGTATTTTGATGTGAGTTTTGCATTGGCTTCGTAGATGTCAGACATGGCCCGAGCTGTTGTCATGAGCTCGTAAGCCTTCAGGAGTTTTTCAATAGAGGTACTTGATTTCTTCGTCGCTGTTTTCGTTGCCATTCCGCACATTCATTTTGGGTTTGCAAGTTAATCAAAAGCGGGCGGATTTGAAGGAGTAGGGCGATTCCTACACTAATGTTGGCTTTCAGACCCACAAGCGACTTTATAAAGCGCATTAAGTTTGAATCATCAAGCACAGCTAGTGCTTAGCTGCGTTAAAACTGTAGTAGTTAAGGTTACGTAGAATTTTGGTTAAGTTGGGAACAGTCTCGTTGATTCGGGACTGTTTTTTTTATCCCCTTTGCAGCTTACTTCAAAAATGTACATTTGCTTAAAATGAGGCTGATGAGCATTCCTTTCTTTAAATATCACGGTACGGGAAACGATTTTATCTTGATTGATAATTTCGATGGAACAATCAAATTAACAGAAGACGACATTATTTTAATGTGTGATCGTCGCTTTGGAATTGGTTCTGATGGCTTGATTCTTTTGGAAGAAAGCAAACATGCCGATTACAACATGGTTTTCTACAATCCTGATGCGAGCCAATCTTTTTGCGGTAACGGGAGTCGCTGCGCATTGGCCTTCGCCCTTCATCTTAAAAAAGCTAAACCAGAAGGAAGTTTCGAAGCCATCGATGGTATTCATACCTATCAGGTATTAAAAGACACTTACAAAATGGGAATGCGCCCAACTGGTGTTCCCAAATTGGTGGAAAGAGAACTTGAAAACCCCGCCAGTCTGAAACCAGAACCGAAGCACTTCTTTTT
>Ga0209652_1001517_pt1 | contig 18842 bp, 18 predicted proteins | sample SaaInl74LU_5_DNA_FD_184641 | JGI IMG/M metagenome (GOLD analysis project Ga0209652, IMG submission 184641) | Marine microbial communities from expanding oxygen minimum zones in the Saanich Inlet - ESP_74LU_5_DNA (SPAdes) (version 2) | ecosystem: Environmental > Aquatic > Marine > Intertidal zone... | reverse complement strand
CTTAGTAAATTACTCGGAATAATAATAACTAAACGAGCAGACATATCTTTTGTCTTTCTTTTCCGCAACACGCAGAGCAACAGCACAGGGCCATAGGCCACCTCCATCAAGCCCTCGGCGTACCCTAGTACCTTAGGAAGTGGATATGACCATGGCACTGCCGGCCTTAATCGCTTCTAATGATATTTATGAAGCGATTAAGGCCAGCAGTGCCATGGTCAGAGGCAATATTGAGAGAGCTAGATAGCATTTTCAGCAAACAGGCAACGACGTCGAATTTCTACAACTAATTCCCAGTAGGCTAGGTGCCGCTTCCCCTTTAGTAGGCAGTAGCGTGGCGCCATTTCCGTGCTGTATTCCAACACTCCCTCGTGATACGAGGCATACCATCCATTGAGCTCTTTGCGTAATCGAAGAAAAGCTTGTTAGCTTTGATCTGCTCGATGGCGGCTCTTGCTGCATTGTTTTCAGTCCGTAAGTAGCCGTCTCAACGGTGTTCTGCTTCTTGGAATACCAATCGATAGGAGTCTTGTTGAAGCAGTGTAGAACGCCAGTGACAGATTTACCACTAAGGACGTCGTGCATCAAATTTGCATCTACAAACGTGGTCATAAGGACAGGTTTTCCTCGGGCTAAGGGAAGGTTCTTCGGGAATTCCTCTCGTGTGTCAGCATACGGTGAGTTCGACCAATCTTGAACAAGGAAGTCAAAGTCAGAGGTGTCTGGTATCTCGGTTCGAAAGCGAAAGCGCAGGGTGCAATTGAGAGCATTGTATCGTCCTACATCGATGGTACTACAATATAACATTACAAAGCTAAAAATAGATTGCATTATACACTTGATGAACACATTATACTGGATCATCGTTACGCCCGAGGCGATAACTATCCATTACACTTTTGCCTATCGCTTCTGCCATTTTCACAGGAACGGCGTTGCCAATTTGATTAAACACATCTCTTTGTTCTCCAAAGAACCGAAAAGAGTCTGGAAAGGACTGTAATCTCGCACGCTCTCGTGCTGTTATGTATCGATTGAGATCTTTTCTATAATGCTTGACTTGGTTGACCTTTCGCATTGTGTTGGCAGGCTTGTAAGGATCTAATTGGTATGCACTGTCGTGTCCTCTACCAAGCTTCGTGCCTGCCTTGTAATGGTCGTAAATTTCTTTCCCATCAAGATGCACACAACCAGTCTCGGTAGGTTCAATTTGCTCCAAACTACCAATAGCATCCTTTGCAGTTCTCTTTGGGAGCATTCCTTCCCCGATTCCATGTGTTGCCGCAGGAATTGATGGAAGTTTCCATCCTTTCTTTGATGCAAGCAAGATGACCCTCTTTCGGGCCTGTGCGTCACCATAATTGCTGGATTCCAATAGGCAGAGTTGTATTTGGTAATTATTGGCTAGCAAACCAGCCATTACTTTCGTCAATATGCCCAGACCTTTTTCTTGAAGCAGTCCAGGTACATTTTCCATTGACACCAGCTTAGGCTGAAAGTGTATGACAGCATCCAAAAATGTTAAAGTACACTTGTTGTTTTGGTTGTCACAAGCGCCACCAGAAGTATTTGCAGACGATACTCCCTGACAAGGAGGGCTACCATGAATGTGGAGAATTTCAGAAGTAGTTGGATGGATACTGATCTTTTTATCTTTGCAAAACTTGAGTTCTTGCAGAAACACTTCAATGTCATCTTGAAAAATGGTAGCATCCTCCTTGAAGTTGCATCTTAATGTCACGGCTGCCTTCTTATTCCACTCTAGCTTGTATTTGACGTTCCATCCAGCTTGTTGCATTCCCAGAGAAGCACCTCCCGCACCTGCGAACAGGTCCATTGCGAGCGGAGCTTTGGAATTCATTTTCGGTGCCCACCTTACCTGCTTTCCACGTTCATAGTAGTATGAGCAGGTGTAATTGTCTACCTCCTCGTAGCAGAGAGGTGTGTTTTCAGTATTTGGTGCGTCATCGTCTCCTGTTTTCAACTGTCGCGATAGCTCTGCTAATGGTATTGTGATTTTTCCCTCGTTGTCTGGCTGAGGTAGGTTTCTATGTTTCTTGACTAGGACCCACTTTTGTTGTATTTGGGCTGCCGCCTTGTATATGAATGTCTTCTCAGCTCTCATCCAAATCGCAGTGCACTCGGCCTTCCATATCCCGTCAACGCCATCTATATTGCCCAACGTAAATGCCATCCCATCGTAGGCTTTGTTGGATGAAAGGAAGGTTTCATTGGGCATGAACCAACGACTGTCCTTTCCAACTTTTCCTTTTATGTAGACAGAGCCATCAGAATTTTTTTCTCCAGTCCCATGCGATAATCTTGGGCGTTTATTGCTCCTGCTGTGGCTGTTGCTAGTGGCATCTCCTTTTGTGACATAGTCAAATAAAGTGCCTGTCCTTTTCTTCTTTGGTGAAACATTGCTGGCTGCAGGTTTTGCATCTGCTACATTTATATCATTTGAGTTGTTGCTAGCGAATACTTCTTTTTGTGGAGAACGAGAATTAGCGTATTCTGCTATTGAATTCCATTCGATGCTTAGCTCATTGTCTAGCATAGGATTATCGTAGATGCAGGTACTTTCAGATGAAGTGTTGGCATCTTTGGATTCGTCTGCACCATCTCCAGCTTGTAATTCATACTCGTCATTAACTGTGGTTTGACTCAAGCTAAAATTGTGCTCTTTGAAAGCCTTGTCTGTTGCTTCCCAGTCGTCATTATTGCTCTCGCTTTCCCCATCATCACCATCGTAGAAAGATCTGCTGCTTGAATCTGGACCGTCATCGGTGACACTTTTTGCATACGTGCATGTCGAAGGAAAATTGTTCATCTTTGCCACCGTGGTCGCACTCCCGATGGCATCATACGCTACTTTAGAGTCGAGTGTGGTAAATGAGGGCCATTCAAGATGCTATGTGCCGCCCACTCTCGCCCAATAACAACAACATTCACATATCATCTTGCTGTTGCAATAGATATGTAATGGATTTTCATTTGTTTTTTGTTTTTTTGTGAGTGTCCTGATGTGTCCTGTGGGACCTGTCCATTTTTTGTCGCTACATATCGCTAGATTATGCAATGTCCGGAATCCGGAACGGACGGATGCAACAACTAAGAGTACAAAAATCATGATGATGTTGTGCCGTAGTAGTGGTCGTCTCACTGCCGCCACTCGGCTCATTCTCCTCGCATCATTGCTTGCTCTAGCTGCATGTGCGGCGTCAAAGAATGGTGCATCCTTCTCGCCAGTGCGTGAGCTGGGCCCATCTCTTGCAGCCTCTGTTGCCGGTGGGACGGTGATTGCAGTGAGAAGTTCCGTTGGGTTGGTGGGACAAGATAAGAATGATGGGGTGGCTTGCAAAGATATTTCATTAGATGATTCAATAGCTAAATCTTATGATGATGAAGACGAATGCATAGTGCTTTTATTACGCTCACCAAATGACTCCTCTGAGAGTAATGGAGGTAAATCAAATCGAGGAGATGCTGGGAGAAATCTCACTGTTGCGTCAATCTATGGCTCAGATGATGGTAACAACAACAATCACAATTACAATCCTGATGGACTGGCCTTTCTACCGAATGGGCCAGTTGGTCAACCGTTTTTATCCAATCGAAACAACAACCTACGAGTTCTACATGCAGACTCTGGTCTCATCATGGCGGCAACGGGCTTTGCAAGTGATGCAGAACATCTCATCAACGTTGCAGCAGGGAGGGTGCTATCACGTATATCTATCTATGATGCACCAACTTCTTCATCTTTGACAAGTGGAAAGAGCGTTGATCCACATAGACTAGTTAGAGAAGATGTGTCATCCATGATGATTGATTCAGCCATGTCTGATGGAGGTAGACCGTGGGGAGTGCAGTTATTGGTTATTGGACAATCTGCATTATCTCGAAATCGACTTTTAGACATGTATACAATAGATCCTAGTGGAGGATGGAGACATCGACATGGAACAATAGCAGCCATTGGACGAGGTGCAGAAAGAATCTCTGTATCGTCGTCGTCAATGTTAGAGGAAGATTTGACAAAGTATAGAACCAATTCGAGCGGATGGAGACGGGCGCTATACGTGGCGATGAATGCAGCAATAACTACATTTGAAAAGAGTGAAGACAATTCCAATGTCGATGTGTTGAACAATCCTACAGAAAAGTACTCTGCGGTAGTCATATTTGGTAATTGCAGTGGAAGAAGAACGAGCAGGTGCGCTGCTGTTTGTCCATCTGTGATTGAAGAGTGCTACAAACGTGCCATCTTCCCTGAGAGACAAGAGGAAGAACTAGCTACATAATGTTTACTTGTTCCAGAAATTTGACGAAGAGAAACTTCCTACATTGTGTATTCTTGCATTTATGTGTATTCTCCCAAGCTGCAAGTGTATGTATTTTCCAGCTATCATTTCTCTGATGCTCCACCAAACACTAATGCAGTGACTAGATATATCATAGGTTTGCAGGGTCGATTGAGATCGATCCTGGTGGAGAAGATAGAGTGCTACCTACTTTTACTTGTGCCCATGCCCAGTGGACACGCCTGGTCTTGCCTAGGAGTTCTATGAATTCCTAGCGTCTGGTGTTGGAGAAGTTTATCTCGATTCCAGGAAATGGAACGATTGGCGATGAGAGGTTGAAATCGTCGAGAGCAGAACGAATGATCAGTTCGAATCCACAATCTTTCAATCAATCCAACGAATTGCTTCAATTCAGTCATTTACTGACAGTGGTAGAACAAACCCAAGACCGGCGGCATGTCATTGTTTCTCAGCATTTGCGTGCTCGTTGCTTTTTTCCTATCAGCGATCATCATTTGTTGGCGCAGCTACTTATATGTCATGTCCACAGCCACAGATTGATCTTTTTGGACCACAATGGATTTTGCACGCTGCTGACGGTATCTAAGACTTTCATCGACAATATCATGTTTACATTGATCCAGGTGGCAGTAGCGGATCATCTTCTGAAACTGGATGGGCTGCATGGAACCTTTTCTTATCCTGCGTTGGTTGGATGTGAAAATGGAATGTATTGACTGCTCTTACGCCATGTTAATCTTGAATTGGGTTTGTTGACGTTGTTTCATTTGCAACTTCAAAGTATGGAGAAGCACCAGGGATAGAATCCATGTACAATATATAGAAGCATCTTTATCACGGCTCCAGCATTATTTGGGCGTATATCAGCCATGCTAAACATCGTAGGTGGCCTGATGAGGCGTCTTAGAGTGAGATGGACCGCCAGCACTACTCTCCAGCACAATATCGTATCTTATACTGTGAATATGGCAATCAACAGCTTCTAGCGACCAATCATAAAATAGACTTGCAAAACATGCATTATCTCGAAATCGACTGTTGGACATATACATATTGTAGATCCTAGTGGAGGATGGAGACATCGACATGTAACAATAGCAGCCATTGGGCGAGGTGCAGAAAGAATCTCTGGCTGTATCGTCGTCGTCAATGTTAGAGGAAGATTTGACAAATAATGATAGAATCAAGTCGAGTGGATGGAGACGGGCACTAGACGTGGCGATGAATGCAGCAATAACTACATTTGAAAAGAATGAAGACAATTCCAATGTCGATGTGTTGAACAAGCCAACAGAAAAGTACTCTGCTGTAGTCATATTTGGTAATTGCAGTGGAAGAAGAACGAGCAGGTGCGCTGCGTTTGTCCAGATGTCATTGAAGAGTGCTACAAACGTGTCATCTTCCCTGAGAGACAGGAGGTTCTATGTATTACTACATTACGTGTATTGTCCCGAGCTGCAAGTGTATATATTTGTCAGCTATATATCAGTCCTCTGATGCTGTACCAAACATGGCTTCAATTCGTTCATACACGTCAGGAAAGAATGCTTTTGAAATTAGCCAATTCATCATTGTGCTTCCCACTTGGAAATCGACGTAATTAATCATTCGGACTACGACACCCTTCTTGTCCTGCGTTGGTTGGATGTGAAAATGGAATGTATTGACTGCTCTTACGCCATGTTCATCTTGAATTGGGTTTGTTGACGTTGTTTCATTTGCAACTTCAAAGTATGGAGAAGCACCAGGGATAGAATCATGTACAATAGACTTGCAAAAAAAGTATCGTTCTCTCGTATAATATCCATTCAGTACCAAGTGATATCGATCTGTAACTCCTGGTGGCATTGCATTGAAGGACTTGTGAACATCAACATAAGTCTTCTTATCCTTTGTATACCGCTCGATGTACCTTGCAGCTTCTTCGACATCCATTGTTGGATCTAGTAGAAGTAATCCTTCGGGTGTAATGAAATGATTGTATATTTCGTCAGCATCTGCACCGATAATCGTCCCAGTAGCTCTTGTTACTAAAATACCACTTGTAGCAAAGGGTCCTTCGGTGATTCTTCGCGATTCTACATGCAGCTTATCACCATCCTTGTGCATTGTCTCCCAATTTGTGGATGGCTCATCCCATATTGAGTATCCTTCCTCGACTGCCTTGCTCGCATATTTGAAAGCGTCTTGCTTGGATTGAATGTACTCTTCACCTAGCAATCCTCCTTTTGTCTCTTTGCACCATTTGGTTGGAGGAATGATAATTTTGTAGCGTACAAAGATTGCCACCAATAGCGGAAGCATTGCGAAGTAGGGAGCAACCACCACCATGATGATTGCTTGCGGATTTACTGTGCAGAAGAAGGCTGGGAATTCATGCACACAGACGTTCAGAACGGAAAGTATCTACCTACTGATGCGCATGTTCTCTATGTAGCTTGCTCTATGAATCTTCACACAAGAATGAAGGTGGATAATTTGCAGGTTCTCTTTCATTGTCGTTCCAGTGCCAGTCTTATGTCCTATCAGACACAAAGTGACGTCATCAGATCTTTCCTGTGCAAGCCAAACTTACAGCATCCATTCACTCTGGCTTATCCAAGCCATTCACTGCTCGTCAGTTCATGGCTTCTATGTCAATCTTGCACGATCAATCATCACTTTCTCCATCCTTCAGCAGCTTCGACTGTTGTTGCCTCTAGATCTCAGTCTTTAACATCTAAGTCAACCAATTCCAATTCTCGCTGTCTCTCCATCTTTGTGCTCTTCACTTCGTTTAAGTGGTGCTCCATATGCGCCAATTCGAACAAACCATCCATACCGCTCTACCTGCTACAATTCCAATAATTATCTACATTACTCCCTATGGCAGCGATTGCGTCTCAGCTTGAATGAGTCAAGCTGTGAGTCAGTAGAAGATACGATAAAAGTATGTTGTATCCTGTCCGTGGTGTATCGTATCTACAGCTTCGATCTCTTATCTACGCCCGCCTTCCTTTAATTTTGCGGGAGCATGTTGCTCTAGCTATCTTCTTGACATGTTCTTGCGAGATCCCTCTCAGGAGAATTCTCTGAATGCCCTTGTGAAGCTCGTCCTCTAGAAGATGAGATTGATACGTTGTATCATTGTTTTATTGGCAGTCGAAATTGTGAAGAAAAGTAATGCACTCAATTCTCTTGAAACAGTCTTTACGGGAACCAATATAGGTATGAATCGCATGTAATTATGATCAATGCGTTACGTTGAACAGAACTAACAACTCTCACTATTCCTCTCGATATTTGTAGAGGATGGAGATATTTGGTCGATCACCACGAAAGACTACGGAATTAGTGTTGAACGGCTTGCAATTAACATGGATGCTATTACGGAAGAAGTCGTTGTGTATTGTCGTCCAGGACTTGCTGATCTGGTGGCTCATAGCTCCTATGAGCGAGTGTTCATGGAAGATATTGAAGGTCAAGGAATGGGCAATCCCACATTGTTGCCTAGCTTTGAGACGCCGATTGAGATCCCAGCAAACTCGACTTATACATTTTATACGAGCTCCGGGAGTGGCTCACTACAGAGCATGTATCATACTTCTGGTTCTGCGTCGGTCAACTCTGCTTTTGTCAGTGACGAAACCATCGATATAAACGAAGGCTATTCGGCCCATTTCCCTTTCGGAGCCCCCAAGTCTCCTACTCAATGGAATGGTGTTGTTTACTACTCGATCCCTCAGCCCAGCGCGCGCCCTTCTCAGGCGCCGTCGATGAGTGTGAGTCCTTCGAGTCAACCTTCAATGATTCCAACTTTGCAACCTTCTGGGAGACCAAGTGTATCTGCAGCACCCTCGTCTGAGCCGAGCTTGGTTCCATCCAAATCTACTCAGCCATCATCTGAACCGAGCTTGGTTCCATCCAAATCTACTCAGCCATCGTCTGAACCGAGTGTATCTCCATCAAAATCTACTCAGCCATCGTCTGAACCGAGTGTATCTCCATCCAAATCTGCTCAGCCATCGTCTGAGCCGAGTTTAGCTCCTTCCAAATCAGCACAGCCATCAGTATCCTTCTATCCAACTGAATCAGCTGCGCCGTCAAAGACATCTGCTCCCTCTAAGTCGAGCTTTCCATCATTGTCCAGTGCGCCTTCAGTCTCGTTTGATCCAACAGTGTCAACTGCTCCATCGCAGTCTGGTGCACCGAGCGGAGGGCCTTCTGCTGTACATTCTAATGAACCTTCTGCCGAGCTGAGTGTATCTCCTTCGGTATCTAGAGCACCTTCAAGGTATATAGTACTGAGTGAAGAGCCCTCTTTGAACCCTTCTCTCTCGCTGGAGCCATCTTCTAAGCCGAGCGTGTCTCCCTCAGGGTCTTCGTCGCCATCATTTTCTTTAGCACCAACTGGAGAGCCGTCTTCGCAAGCATCTTCTGTACCAAGCTCAAAACCTTCCTTGGGCCCATCTGAAGTTGCAGTGGCTGAGCCTTCGGCAAGTCCAACCTTGACGTCGATGGAATTAACGTCCGAGCCCTCGTTGGTGGCAAGCACAGCTGCAACTCCCAGTATATCCGTGATACCAAGCCCAACATCTTCACTGTCTTCTGGATTGACATCTTTGCCATCTCGAGCTTTCGATACGAGTGCCCCGAGTGATATTGATACGACTCCATTGAATGAAGAAGCACATACGACATCTCCATCGATATCGACGCTCCCTTCAAACTCTCTCAGTCAAAGCCCATCTGAAAGCAATTCCACATCATATTCAACACCAACAGCATCAAGAAATTCATCTACGTTGACTCCTACAAGTAATACAACTTCCAAACCGAGTCCTACTTGGAGTCCATCTACTCTTGATGAAAGGCTTTTACCTCGTCACAAAGGACCATCATCATCCTCAAGTGAAAGGAGGTTGGATGTTATGACGGCATTAGCTTTCATGTACATTTGCATCGTGACATATTATTTCGTATTATAGTTTGATATTACTTATAATGAATATGTAATGAACGGTCCCCTAGTTTTGCAAAGACTGTCACTCAACCGACCAAACGATTTCTTCGTCGTTTTTGTTTGTAAAAGTAAAAGAATTCCTTGATGGAGAATCTTCGAACACAAGCTCGCAAGTCGTGGTATTGGAGTTTGGTGCAATATTTTGTACTGATGATGCCACAGAAAATCCCAATTGTTTGTAAACTGTTTGTGGCAATGACGAATAAATCTGCTGATTGATCGTTGCAACTATAGTTGTCGTCTGTGTGCTGTTGCTACTATCCATTTCGCTACGCAATTTGTCCAGCACGAACCCAGTATCGGATAAAATAGACAGAATATTTGTAAGCTCCATGACACCTGCGGATTCACGTGAAATCAAATCACCCAAACCCAATAGAAAGATCCCATCCAGTGGTATCAAATGCTGTGGTAATGAGGGAGCATATGCCAAGTATTTAATGACATCTTCAATTGAATTGACGTATCTAATTTGAATTTGATTCAATGCTGATTGATCCCTCTCCCTGGATTTGTCATTGTTGTCATTCATTCCCTCTTGGTAACACCACAACGGAAATGGCATATCAGTTTCAGTTTTGTTATTTTTGCGATCATTTTGTTGCTGTCCTTGATTTTGATTGGTCACCAGCATGGCCACTCTGCAACATCGGCAGCAATTTTGCTCAGAGAAGCCACACCCTCTACATTGCATCGACGACGGTGATGATGATGATGATGACGCCAACGAATAAGCCGCATCCATTGATAACGAGTATGACAACGTTTTATTTTCGTCCTCAACTAATAATAGCTGCAATGATGATGATGGAACTGGCATAATGCTGATCTTCGCTGAGGCGGCTTGGAGGAAGCTCACTGATGAAGGCATTTTCTCCCCTACTTATGCTATGCCTGCTGTCTTGTTTTCTTTATGGCTGCAACGACGGGACGATGGGGCCTGCTACAATACTTATCTTTGGTGTTGGGTTGTCAGCGCCGAGTCTTCTGTGCTGCCGTTTTTTGACGTGAACTCCAAACTTGAACTTCAACGGAGGAGTAGGAGTATCAGATGTCGACGTAAATTCTTTTTCATCTCTGTTGCCGCAGTTGCCATCAGATGTTGTGTGCTGTGTTATTGCAGAACAGACAACCGCTGCAATGAAGAATCCAAACGCGTTCGCGTGGGAGACGTATGATGTTCCAGAAGCTGCATCATCTGATGGGGCCGAAACCGAAACGTTCGAGATCCGCACTATGATAGCTGGGAGGACCGGGGCGAGGAAGACTTGGGCGGCGGCACCTGTGCTTTTAGACTACCTATCACTGAAAGACGGACTAAAGGATATAAATCAGAAGAACTTTGATGATGGTGCGTTGCTTGACATGGCTTTGGAAGATGACTCCGACGAACACAAATACGCAAGCTACAACATTTTAGAACTTGGCGGCGGGTCTGGCTTCTTATCGGTTGGTTTGGCCAAGTCACTTCGTTCCTCTTCCAACGCAAAGATAATGTGCACCGACAGTGATAAACATACCATCAAAAATATGAGATACAATGTCATTGAAAACAATGAGTCGAAAACGATTGCTGTACAAAAGTTAGACTGGAGTGATGGCCTCGGAGGAGACAAATTTGCCAGTGCGCTTGAGAGAACGTTCCAAGTTAAGAATACCTCACATGTTGTTGAAGAGCAAAACAACTCTGTTGATCCTGTATCATTGCTCACGCACGTAATCGGGTCAGATGTTCATTTTGGCCATCAAACTCTACAGCCGCTTTCTTCAATCATAGCTGGAATAAAACATCGCAATCCATTTGTTCAGGTCATCATCATGCTGAAGGAACGAAGTGAGAATGGAGTCGCTGATCTTGTGACAGAGATTGAAAAGAAACTTCAGGAGGGTGACAATGATGGAGATGGTCAGTGCAATAATTTTACTGTACATGTTCGGGATGTAATCGAGTCGGGAGGAGTGTCTGAACTGAAGATGAAGCTTGTGGAATGCTAAGCAAAGCTTAGTAAGTAGTGTATCATCACAAACATTGCTTTCTCAGAAAATGAACGGAGTCTATCTCATAGGAGGAAATAGCTGCTCTGTAAGTAATTGAATTCTAAGTAATATGGTACCAGCCCTTCGTAACCAGACATTGTCATCTATCCTTGCTGAACTTTTTGACGAATTGAAGCACGGCCTCTCCGCCCGCAATAGCCCCTGTGTCATCAGTTTGATGCATGTTCCACATATCTGTTATCATATCAGCGAACGTTGAAGCTGGGTACTTGCTCTCGATGCATCTCTTGAAAGTTGCAATCGCAACTGTTTTGACTTCATCACCCAATAAGAACTGGTTCGTGCAGAACGCAGCACTAATAGATGCTTCAACATCTTGCCACTGAGACGGAGAGAGTATTTGCTGGATCAGGGATGCGAAATCTGTTACAGCATCTAGAGGCAAGATCCCACAACACGATAATGTCACCAACGAAATCAAAATTTCTCCCCGAAAGGACCTGTTGATGTAATCAATCACTGGCACAATAAGCTGCTTTTGCCCATCATCTAAAGACTCAAGAGATATACTCTTTAATGCAGATATGAGCATGGCTAAAAACCTTATTGTGATGACAATGGCGTCAGGCTCGTTTGATTTCAACGTCTGCGGAGAAGCTTCCATGCAACAATGAATCAACTCTCCAGGTTCTTTACCGTCTCTTGCTATAGTCAGCAAGAGCAGAGTGCACCTCTTTGCGCACGATGAAAGCGTTTTGAACATGGTTGCAGCAATAAGTTGTGAATGTTCGCTTCCTTCAGCTTTGCCGGAACTAAGGATTGCTTCATACGACATCAATATTAGGTCCTTGATCATGTTATGGATGGCATCATTTCGCTTAGTCCCAAGCTGATCTACTACTTGTTCAACAAATGTGAGCATGGGCGCAACTGACGATGAGCTTGTTGATTTCGTTATCACCGTCTTTGCTAATGCCACTAACTCATTGAGCAAAGGCAATTCTTCCTCGGATTCTACCAAGAGAAGCGAATCGGTAAGGAGCTTGCCAATTGATGAGGTAACAACCTGAAGGCAAAAGTGATGAGTGAGCAGTACAGTATTGTTTCTAAGCACAAGCATATCAGCATCGGTCAACTTACTGTGTGCGACGCGCACTTGTCGCCAATGTGTGTCAAGACTGGCCAGCTACTGTGGAGCAAAGGGATGAGTGCTTTACGCCGATTACGATCATCGATCGGTTTGTCTGTTTTCGCTTTCATAAAATTATGTACAATCGCTGCTAAAAGGTGTATTTCATTCGATAATCGAATCAATATCGGACCAGCACTTTCTTCATTGCCCTTGCCCATTATTTGGTCAGCCTCCTTTGAAACAATATTCAGACATGCGATACCTGGCCGAGCCAAATTATCAACCGACGCGGTCCATTGATCTGGTGGGAATGAAATCAAGACAGCACATAAACCGCTGCAAAGCATCTCTCTTTCTTCCACATGGATGCATTTACTGTCGTAAGGTGCTTTCCATGCATTTTCTAGTGCGGACAAAGCAGCTGGGCTCGAAAATAATGCAGGTGAGCTGCAAAGAAGCTGTTTAAGAGCATTAGCTGCTTCTGATAAAGGTGATGAGTCCCCAATTGATTGCAGTGACCCAAAGCTGCTCAGGTCTTGATTAAATGAATTGATGGCAAGTTCTGATGCGATTTCAAACGCAGTGTTTGTCTCGCATAGCGGCAGCACCCTCGCATACTTATTGACGAATCTGCACGCCTTCATCGTAACAAGAGGATGAGATGTAGTGGTTGAAGGACTCTTTGCCAAAGCAGATATCATTCTCTCTAGCTGGGTACAAAGATCACGTTTATCAGTAGTCTTGACAGCTTTTTCGGCCACTGCAACCATGCAAAAAAGTGCAGCCTCCAGCTGATACGGCAGATGAGATGTGGGACTTGCTTGGCAGAACTCTTCAATAGCTGAGCTACAAGATTGCAAGAAAAATGCATTGCATCCTGCATAACAACCAGCTAAACCGTCTGCGAGCACGCGCTCTCTGAAGTTGGTGTATTCTTCTAAACCTCCATCGTCGTTATCAATCAGGTGGAATGGAATTATGGCCTTTCCTTGCAAAAATGGAAGAAGCTTGGTAGACAATTCAGCGCTTGATGGAGCCACATTCGTCAGTGCTTCTACTGCTATTCCGCACACGTAGACAGATGGATGTGCAACAGCCTTGAATAGCAGGTCAAGCAAGCCATCTGGAGATCCTTCTAAAGTACCTTTTTTGATTAAATCTTGTGCATGTGTCAAGACTACAGCTGCTGTTCTTGCGAGGCACCTGCAAACAGATACGTCTCCTTTTGTTTGTCGTTCGGAGAAGCGAAATCTTTGTAGACCCACAGCAGACACGAACTCGGAAAGTATTCTGGGCCTTGCCGTGTCGTTTTCGCCAGTGATTTGCCGAGCTAAGTCTAATGAATTTAAGCCCGTATCTGACATCACACCGTTCATGAGAGATTGAGCAATTGATAATCCTTGTGAGATGCTGGCTTCTCTTTCATCAAGCTGTAGTAATGTATCGATCAGTTCAGAAACTGCATCTATTACTGCTTCAGAATTTGAATACAATGCGTCTGCTATAGTGACCAGTATGTTGATCTGTGTGATAAAGGAAAGAGCGGCAAACAGTGAAAAGTTAGCTATGCATGATGGTATGAGTTGTGTGCCTCATTTCAATGCAGAGGAGTTGTTGCGACGCTTACATTTGTCGAATTGAATATCTTTTGCAGTTTCACTGCCCCTATCTCGTTAGCTCTACACCAAGATTCAAGTGATCTCAGTGAAATGGCTGCTATTCGATGGTTGATATTCTCTCCTCCTGATGAGCCTCCTTCGTCACCTTCTCTCAATGATTCTAGCAAGATGGGTCCTATGATACTCTTGCATACTGAAGGAAGCAGTGAACTTATCACATCCTTCGTTCCAGCAGGACAGCCCTTTCCTCTTGCCTCTACGGATATGTGCAAAATTATTGCAACCACTGCCTGTGGAGGCAGTTGTTGTGAGTCGACGCCAGGAACAATCCAGTCTGTTACTAAGTGTCGCACAGCAGTTGGACCAGATGATACAGCGTTGCATGCTAAAACTCCGCAAAATTGTTCCATTGCAACAGGGTCCGAAAAAGCTGACGTAGGATGTCCAGCTGAAGAATTTGTTCTATGAAATGACCAGTCAAAGACAATAGCTGCAATCCTTCCCATGTTCCTTTCTCTCAGTTCAGCATTGCTACCGACCAAGGATTGCGACAATTGTGCATTTGCCATAAGATTCATGTGTGTCATGGACGCATTGGCAAAACATATCTTCACCAGACGCCGATCAGAAGATGGTGGACGGCGTGCCACTCGACGAGTGATAGTAGCAAGGAGACGAACATGACCTTCCAAGTTTGATGCAGCACCTTCAGACTCATACCGCTCTACTTCATTAAGCGCATCATTTAGAAAGTTCCACCATCCATACGTTGTTGGGTGGCCAGGAGTTGAGGCGGCGTCAAGAACGTATAGCGATGCTGTTTGTTCCAAAAAGGCAAGACCTTGCGGATCTGCTCTCAGCGCATGATCGAGAGCATTTACTGCATGTGACATATCGACTCTGCAATGAAGATGCAATAGCTAGATGTGAGATATAATTATTATGATCTGAGGTGTATCACAAATAAACAAAGACGCTGCTATGCAAAAGTGGTACGAACAATGCTGCTCAAAAAGTACCGATGATGCAGGTGGATGCAACAATGATGATGCTGTAAGATGTGCATTTAATTTACCTTTCCTACCAGGCAATATCGCATCCAGCAGGTAGCTAATGATGTGAACTTGCCCACCCACTTCCTCAGTCCATCTCTGCACGTTTGCTACTTAATCTATTTGCTTTCCCTCCTTCCTCAGCGTCGAAAATGTTGACACCACTGGTTCCCAAAGATTGATGGGATGACATCGGCGACTGCTTTGATCTCCGTCGCGCCACGTCACATCGCCATTTTTGTACCTCTGTATTTTTAGAAATTGAAGGCAATTCTTTCATGGAAACGAGAAACCCGAGTGCCTCCATTTTGAACCAAGCTCGTCCATTCCAACGTAGCAGCCCATTACAACTCTCGGATATGTTGATGTTGATGCGTCAAATGCATACCGTCCATGCATACAGCGTTGGTTTGCAACAAGCACGCAGTCTCCACATTTCAAGTCAATAACCAGACGCATTTCGTCTCGTCGCAGTATGTTGTCCCAAGCTGCATGTGCTGACAGCAGCTCATCATAAAAGGTTGTAAAATTGGAGTCATCGTTCTGAACAGGATATGGCGGAAGGTCTGGTAATCGATCCAGATCGTTGTGCCGAATAGAAGTGACAGGTCCCCATCCATCCTCTCTATGAATTGCATTTATTACTGGCCCACAAGCCTCCAAGTGCCATCCCTCTGCGTCATCTATGCACCTGTATCTCCTCTGAGTCGAGGCAAGTAGGTGGAACGCATCTGGATTCTCCTTTCGCAATTGTTCCGCTGCAGCAAATCCATCAAGATAAACTGATTGACCTTTGGGTGTTATTGTTGTTGAATCCTGATCGCTTCTGGAAGTCGCTGGTTGCACCATGAGAAAGATTTGTACGCCAGGCGGGTTGGAAATGTACGTCATATCCGTGTGAAGAGGTAACGATGTAGATCCATATGCAGAGTCAGCAGTACTACCAGCCTTGACTTGCCCATCACTGTCATCACTGTTGTAAAAGGAAGAATAGGATGATGTGCTCCATACACCACTGCCATACAATGTTTGCAAGGGGTGATACCCAATCATCGATGCTAAGTGAAGAATTGCGTCTTCCGCTCTCTCTTGTGAGTTAGTAGCATTCTTTGTTGCTTCGGTCATTACTTCTTCTGGGAGCGAATCAGTGGCAGTAGGTGTCCCAGTAATCAAGACCAGGCCGTATTGGTAAAATGCTTTCAGCAGTCGTTCCTCTGTATTTTTATCTTCATCATGTACAATATCGTCGTATTGAAACAGAATAGGAGACTTGTCTCTATCTCGTACCAAATCCGCAGTCCAATTCGACCAGAGAACTCGTTTTGTTGTTGTAGTTTTGTTCTTGGTGTCTTGCAATTCTTTATTGGTAGGTACAGGCCAATAGCAGTCAAAATCACTAGGATCTGCACGCCATCGATCCAAGTGTGTGCCTAACCAACTCTCTTCGTACTTGTGCGATGACTTGTCGTGTGTATCCTCTTGTTTGGGTGTAGCCGAATGAGAATCAGCAGATGGAGGCGTCCCATCGATAGGATTAAACAGCACATCGTTTCGTTGATGAGTTGATGGATCGAATCGTTTAGGATCGTATGCATCCAAGTATTGGTTTGGCAGCAACGTCGTGTTTGGTCCATGTTGTGAAGATCCATTGCGAAAGCGAACTTGACCCAAATGGCTGCGAGAATTGAAGATTCTGGTGCCGATGCTGCTTTTTGTGCCCGAAATACAAGACCGCTGCAATTGATGACCACGCCGACAACATTTTTTTGCTAAAGCTGTCCCCTTTGGAATGAGGAGGTGGTGCTTCCCGCTCAGCATAATGTTGGATCGCTCGCTGCTGCTCTCTCAAGTGGATAAGGGAGGCACAACGCCGTGGTGCTTTTGTCGATTGTCGATTTTCTGCATTTTTGATTATGTAGGATCTGTGTCACATGGTTCTATCAAATGACAGCATTGTTTGAGGACAAAGCATAAAGTGACAGATGTGACTCATCTACTTTTTCCCTTCAATCATGTTGACACACAAAAATAAGCATCACCATGACGAAACTTCTCTCCTACGCCGTTCTGGTAGCACTGGCAATTGAATCGCCATGTGCCGCATTCACTGCACCTTCATCCAGCTGTATTTCTAGCTGCCGGCAAGAGGCATCAAATCTGTCACTTGCAGCCGTCACGAACGATGATGACAACAACTTGAACATGAGCCGACGATCTTTCGCAAACGTCATCGCCGCTTCATCATTTGCTACTGTGCTAAGCTCGCCAATGGTCGCGTTCGCAGCAGACGAAGATGATGCTAAAAAGCCATCTTCAAAACGTCAACCTTTGGAGACTTACCTATACAATATACTCCGAGTGCGTGAGGCTACTGAGCAAGAGACCAGAATTATCAATAGTAAGACATTCAAGGATTCGCAGCGTGCCAATGTCAAACTTGCGGTCAAATTCATCTTGAACAATTACAAACTGTCGGATAGCGTTATTGCGGCTAGTTCTTACTTAAGTGGCACTGCAAGAGTGCAGGCTAGTGGTGTAGGACAGAGTGCTGTACAAAGTTTGTTCACCATTATTGAATACTTTGATAGCCAAGATGTAGAGAACATCAAGGTTGATGCTTTGGCTGGTAAAGAAGCTATTGTAATCAAGGGATTGGAGTCTGTTCGTAGGGATATTGATGAGTTCCTAAGTTACTTTCCTCAGGATGTTCTGGATCAGCAGAAGGCAAAGGTGATGGAGGAAAATGAACTTAACTTCAAGGAGTTTGATCCTGAATTGGGCTCAATTCTTAATCCAAATCCGAAATAGGAACAATAATGTTATGTTGTTGTGCGGATATTGTGCGGGGGCGGTAGGCCTGAGTATTGGAACATCTAAACAACATCAGTTTAGTTGCAAATGATTCAACTTTAAGTAACATTATTTGATGAAGTCAAGATTTAAGGTGGGGGTAGATCAAGTAATATTTCAACATCGATTCTTAAGTTAACATGCTTCCCTTTAACCTACAGTTGAGCTTCCTGCGCAAGTCCCATCATCTCGGCAAAGACCTGAACAACACTGATCGTTAGATGAACATAGCTCATTCTTACTCAAACAAGCGCACTGGCCGGCGACACAAACCCCAGAGCAACAATCTTCACCCGAGCTACAAACGCTCTTTTGCAAAAGGCATTCACATTGATCACATGACACTGGGCATAAGTGAGCGTAAGGTTGACAACGTTGGTTGATGATCACCCATTCACAATCTTTCGTTTTACCATTGTGAATGAGAGAGTCAACATCAACACAACTATCGGCTGCAGGAATTGCAGTAGTGGATAATTGAGTGGGCAAGGGTGTCGGCAGGTGAGTCGGACTGGTTGTGGGTGGCGCTGTTGGCACCTGAAATGGTGTCGGCAGCTGGGTCGGAACAGGTGTAGGTGGCGCTGTTGGTAACTGAGTCGGACCGGGTGTGGGTCGTAATGTTGGATTCTGAGTCGGACTGGGTGTAGGTGGAACTGTCGGCAACTCAGTTCGAACAGAAGTTGGTGGTGGTGTTGGAAACTCAGTTCGGACAGGAGTGGGAGGCACTGTTGGAACATGAGTCGGACCAGGTGTGGGTGGTAATGTTGGCAACTGAGTCGAGGGTGCAGGCGTCGGAGATACTGTACCACAAGACAATGCAAGCTCCTGAAGGTTGTCCCAGCCATTTGTAGTTGCTGCTTCCCA
>Ga0209652_1001514_pt1 | contig 18851 bp, 13 predicted proteins | sample SaaInl74LU_5_DNA_FD_184641 | JGI IMG/M metagenome (GOLD analysis project Ga0209652, IMG submission 184641) | Marine microbial communities from expanding oxygen minimum zones in the Saanich Inlet - ESP_74LU_5_DNA (SPAdes) (version 2) | ecosystem: Environmental > Aquatic > Marine > Intertidal zone... | reverse complement strand
CAAGTGTGGCTTTGAAGGACGATTCAAGGAGCCGTGGTGGCGAGCACCAGAAGAGATGCAAGTTCAAATGACGACTGAATATCCCAATCCACCACCACTAACTGAGAAAGTGGACGTGTACGCCTTGGGCAACATTCTTTGGGATTTACTGACAACTCATTCTCCATGGGGGAAAATGAAGAAGGAACGACAGGACGAAGTCCGTCCCAAGGTGGCCAAAGGCGAGCTACCAAAGTTACCACCCCCCTACGACAAGATCACACTCAAAGACCCAGCACTAAACGCATTGAAGGATGCCATGTACAAGTGTCTAAGATTGAATCCAGAAGATCGTCCGAGTGCTGGAGAAATCGCCGAAGAGCTTGCGGAAGCTCTTGGGAATTTGCCGGAGGGGTTTGGTGATAAGAGTAAGTTTAAGGAAGAGATTGAGAAGTTCGATAGGAAGAAGGATAAGAAAGAGAAGGATAAGAAGAAGAAGGATGATGCGCATGGTTCAAAGATTGCAGCAAGTAAACCCTGAGATGATTGACAGAGAGGGAGACCAACACAAGTCCTTCTTTCATAAGAAGAGGACGAGTCAGTAGATAACAGTAAGCTTATCTTATGTACACTACCTTGATATCAGACATCACATCAATCTTGCTTCATCAGCAAAATCCTAACTCAAAATCGAGCCGACACGATGTTCCTCATCATCTCTACTACACCCTAACAAGCCTACTATCACCATGAAATTCTTACCGCTATCCGCCATAGCAATGGTAGCATTACCATCGCTGACACCAGCGAATGCGTTCGCTCCACCATCATCATCAGCCTTTATAACAACACAACCATCCTCATCACATCAATCCACACATGTAGCCTTCCGAGTGTCATCATCCTCACCACTCTCACTCCTCATGGCATCCACCACCCCCCTCCACGACGAATCCCTCTCCCCCGGCATAACCGCAATCGACACCTCCCTCCCCTCCCTCTCCCCACTCTTCACCTCCCTCCGCTCCCTCCCCTTCTTTCGCCTCTACAGCTGCGACATGCTCGCCTCTTGTGAATACATACCCCAAGAACTATTCGAATGTTACACTGAATCCTGTGAGATTTACCCCATTGATGATGACGAGGTACCCATGGACATCAAATCGAATGACTTTAACGAACATGAATTTGAATTGGACGGGTGGGCACGGTGGGATATGCCCTCGGATGATTATTATGATACACTTCAATTTCCGGAAGATTACACTGGATACGATGGCTCCGAAGTATGGGGATTTATTCACAATCGAATTGGATTTCATGAGGAGGAGGCATTGGTGAGGGATGAGTATGATGCGGATAGTTGGAAGGCCGATTTTAATAAGGCGGTGAGTGGGTTGCATGCCATGGTGAGTGCACAGGTGGTACGGGGGATGATTGAAAAGTTGCAAGAGACGGGTGAGTTGGATCCGGAGAGTTATCAGTGGACTGATCCGGTGGAGGAATATGAGAGGAGGTTGGGTGCGAATGGGGAGACTCCTGAGGCGGTGGAGAATATGTATTTTACCATGATGTTGTTGTTGAGTGGAGTTCGGGCCGCGAGAGATCGGTTGTTGCAGGATTGTGATTCAGGGTCGATTGGGGATGCCGAAGCGTGTGAGACGTTAAGGTCGATTCTGACACATCCGTTGATGGATGATCCGAATATTGATGCTGCGTCTCGTAGATTGAAGGATCATGCATTACGAGATACGAATAATCTATGGGAAGCAAGGATGCGTACTAGGGACTTGATGCGTATTATGAATTGTGTCCAATGCAACAAATGTAGATTCCATGGAAAGATTTCGACGTTGGGGTTGAGTACTGCGTTGCAATTGACGTTGGGACGTCAAGGGATGGGGGGTGATGTTGCCAAGATTCATAGGGTGGAGTTGGCGGCTTTGGTGACGACTATGGGCAAGTTTGCGAGTGGTATTGAGTTGTGTTATGAGATGCAGGCTCTTTGAGGTATATCTTTAACAATAAAGGCATGAATAACTAGCTTTACTTTTGTGAACAAATAGCATGAGTATAATATATCATCTTTCACAGCGAGAAGGTGCTGTGCTTACTCGCAGAAATCACAAAATGCCATCATCTTGTTGCATCTGCTGCTACCTCTTCGTTCAGAGAAGCAGTCGCCACACATCTTCCAATTGCAACCCGAGCATTCTTTCATAAAGTCACAGTCAGAGCAGACATACTTGTCACATCCAATACCAACCTGACAACGTTCCATTCTCTTGCAATCAGCACAGTAATACTTCTGGCAATGAGCACAGAACGCAAGCATTTGGATATCAACTCGACCCTTCTCATCCACCAATACTTTAGATGCACAATCATCACAGTAGTGTCTTGTGCATCCATAGCAGGTGTTGAATTGTATGCCAAAGATGTGCATCCATCTATTACTATGCATCCATGCATTACTACCACAGGCATTGATGTTTGCATGGCATTTGGTGCAGCCAATGACTGAAAGTTTGTTCCACATTTCATTGTATCGTGTTACGAACTGTCGGAACTCGGATGATCCAGGATACTTGCCTAGTACTATAGCACGTGATGTGTGAGGAAATTGGATGTGGCTCAACCTATTGCCGCCTCTTTGGATGATGCTATCAAGAATTGGTAACACGTGGTCAAATGAGAGTGGAGCTGGACTTATCTTCGGGCTTTCATTGTCCCCGACTAGACTTAGATCAATCTTCTCCAACACTACCGATCCACGAAGTGGCTCTAAGCATGATCCTGTGATATTAGTGCAATGCGACAGCTTCAGCGTTCGCAATCTGTTGACTGCATCAATGATGATGAGGACTGCATGAACATCATAGTCACTCAGCCTGGAGGCAAGATCGTTTTCAAGATCTCCGAAATCAAGAGTGTCCCATTGATATCCGGTCAAGGTCCTTATGGTATCAGCAGATAGTGCGTTCTGTTCATACTGAAGCCATGCATCTGTGCATGGGATCTTCCTGCTTGAATCTACATGAGCCAGAGCAAGTGCGACGGTGAACAACGCACGTGATGGTGTGGTCAAGTAGCTTGCCACATGCGTCAGTGACTCGATCGGCAGATCCAAGATGGTCTGTTGTTCTGTGTCTGTGTAGTCATCCACCTCCATATCTGTCGGCATGGCAGGTTCGTATGCATTGATAGAAGAACTGTAGACTCTTTCGAGAGCGTGTTGGCTTGTTGAGCGAATGACCTTTTGAAGATCGGAGGCACGTGACGTTGCTCTCAGATAGCTTGTTACATGTGCCGCCATCGACTCGATCGGCAGGTCGAAGACTGTGCTTCTGTAGGAGGCGTCAAGTTCCATCGTTGTTGATGATGCTGAGGTGCGCTCAGTGATACAATGCTGTAGACATTTTATGCCAGATAGGTGGCTGGGGTCATTGCATCTCATGGTCAAAAAGAGAAGATATTGGGCGGGAGAATACCCATCGGCGAACTGCCCGGCTTTCATGTGGTAAGTATTGGTTCTCACCTGTCGCAATAGATGGAAACAATAGGCCGAGAGGGAGTCACATTGGACCAGAATAGAAACCACATGCAAATACTGATACCACATGCAAGCCGAACGACTCAACGGAAGACGCGGCACGATTGGGCAGCTTATGTGTGAAATCACAGGAAAGGGACACAAGCCAAATACCGCTTTCTAGCCAAATTTGGCCGAAAGCGGGCCTCTGTCACAGAATGCCATTCTTGCTCACTTCAAGCGTCACACTCATTCACTCTTTCAATGATGATCAATCGTACATACTAAGCGGAGATTTTAATGCACCTACAACAAAAACTCTGAATCATCATCAGCAGCAGCTTACAATAGCACAAACGGCAGTGGAGCATTGGTGCATAGAAATACCGTTTTTTGTCACTGCTATACACGAGTTGTGCAGTTTTGACCATTTTGTTTCATAGCATGCATATCAATTGAGGATAACCAAGACCACTACAGACCCGCCGATCGATATAGACTACCAACACCATCGTCCCAATACTAAAGCAATGAAGAGCTTACCTTCCTATTCAAAGCAGCCACTGATGGCGCCGGCTCTATTACTGCTTCTCTGCTGCATACATTTCTTCACACTCACATATGCACAGACCAGCCACCACATCCATAACCAAGACGACAACAATCACAGAACACTCAACCTCTTTCAAAAAGAAACCAGAATAATCAACGGTATCGAAGCCACACCCTCTCGATATCCCTACATGGTCTCACTTCAATATGCCGGAGTTCACTTTTGTGGCGGAACTCTCATCGCACCCGATATTGTCTTGAGTGCTGGACATTGCAGTGGTGCAGAGCAAGATTTAGGTATTTACCGTGTCGTAGTTGGACGGTATGATCTTACGGAAACATGGAAGGGGCGAAGTATCAAAATGGAGAGTGAGGTGGTGCATCCACAATACAATGAGGAGTCGGTGGATAATGATTTCATGATTATAGTTTTGGCAGAAAAGATTCGTGTGGAGGAGGGGATACGGTTTGTGAAGTTCAATAGTGACGAGGCCGTGCCGGTAGTGGGTGCGGCGACGAATGTTATGGGATGGGGTGATACCAATCCTATGAAGGGTGAGACTGAAGTATCGGATGTGTTGATGGAAACGGAAGTTTTTGCAGTGAGTAATGAGGAGTGTGAGATGAGTAAGGGGACTGTTGCGACGTCTGAGTTTGGACAGGTCTTTGCAGATTTGCAGGGTCTAATAACCGATAGTATGTTGTGCGCATGGGCCAAGGATACAGATGGATGTCAAGGTGATTCTGGTGGACCGTAAGTCGACTCATTGTGTTGCATTGCTCGTGTTATTGCTTCTCTCCAATTCTCACAATACTCTTGCTTCAAACTTACAATCAATACTATTTGCTCCAGATTGGTGGTTGCAGGAAATACTCCCGACCAAGATTTGTTGGTTGGTGTCGTTTCTTGGGGCTTAGGGTGAGTCACTCATTTCATTGTTCTTGATATCGCCTTCAAACGAAAAGACTCACAATACTCTTCATTTATAGCTGTGCCGAAGAGGCGTTTCCGGGAGTATATTCACGGGTATCAGCCCAGCATGATTGGGTAAGGGAACAGGTTTGCGGTCTTAGTACTGAACCTCCTGATTACCTGCAGTGTACTGGACAGATGAAATTTACTGCACCACCATCGCCACGACCTACCACTCCAAAACCGACTGCTCCTTTGCCTACATACTCGCCGCTACCTGACGGTAGAAAGAGACTGCTGGTAGTTGTTACTCTTGATCGGTATCCTGAAGATACAGGATGGAGCTTGGCAACATTGGATGGTAGTGATGTCATCTACGAAAACCCAATTGGTACATATGAGGGTTATGATAAGTTTAAGAGCTATGAATACAACTTTGAGGTTGATGGAAACTTGTTTTATCAATTGAAAGTCAAGGATCAATTTGCAGATGGATTTGGAGGAACGATAGATGTTTATGATGGAGCAATCATGTCGAGTAAAACGAGAACAGTACACGAGCCTGGGTTTTCGAAAGTGTCGGGTAAAGAAGTGAGTCATGTTTTCTTTGCTGGAGAGGTTCCAGCGAATATGTTAACGTTAGTGCTCGACTTTGATGATTGGGCGGAAGAAGTAGCATTTGAATTGAAAGATAGCAGAGGCAACATATTGGCATTGGAATATTTTGGTTCCTTCCCATCAGGAACTGAATCTGCAACGGTGGCGATACCAATCTATGGTTTTGAAACTGGCGACCAGATCTACAATTTAACGTTTTGGGACTCGGGGTCTGATGGATTTTGTTGCGGAGGCGGCTATACACTGTTTCTTGGATCACCGGAAGAAAACAACATGCTGAAGCGTGGAGGTGACTACGGAGCTGGAGAGAAGTTCCAGTTTATAATAGAAGGTTCCGCTCCCTCAATGAGTCCTTCTTCATCTCCCTCTGCACGTCCATCCACGCAACCTACAAATGTTCCTACAGTATCGCAGCAACCGTCAACAACAATGAAGCCTACTTTTGCACAAATTGGAGACCCAACAGAGGTTATTGCACAATTGAATGAGGATGGAGGCAGTATAAATCAAGCGCCATCTTCCGCTGGGGTCCAAAATTGGCGAGGTCGTGTACATCTCGTCTATGTCTTCGGATCAGCAACTGCTTTGCTTCTACTTCTTGTTTAGATACAGTAGTGTAAAATTATGTATCGGTTTCTTTACACTTAAAAATTATCACATTGGGTTACACTTCAAACAACGTCCTTCATAGACAACATTTGGTATTGTGAGAGGCGTACTCTTGAACATCGACTTAAGGAAACATCTCTGTCCACAATCTTCACACTCTCCTTTCATCTTCCTTTGTTCCTTGATCTTCTTTGAGTCTGTACCTAGACTGTCTCCTCCAAGTTGAGCCATGGAACGTGCCGTTACTGAAGCTCTAAGAGCGGTGGTAGAGCCTCTAAGGGCCGGATTACCACGACCACCACGGCCCCCGACTTGACTAGCGCGAAAACCACCAACCTGACTTCCACTTCCACGCATACTTCCACGCATATTCCCTGCACCACGCCCAGCTGCACTTTGGCGTCTCCCTGATGTGCCCGACAAGCCAGACTTTCCAGACCTTCCGGACTTTCCAGAGTGAACACTTTCTCCGATTCCTTCATCGTCAGATTCTGCAAGCAGCTCCGACATTTTCCTCTCGGCAGCTACATTATCTGAGGCTGAAAAAGACAGCAGATCTAAGATTTTGCTTTGACGCGAATCTTGCGCTCTCATGATCTTTTTCTGGTCATCGCGCTTCTCCATAATTCCACTTATTTTGTCTAAAGCTTTCTTGGATATCTTAGTCTTCGATAAATCAAGCTTTTTCAACGTTTTGTTGCTTTGGGTTAGCACCTTGATAAATCCTTTGCCAGTGTCATCAGTCAGGCCCTTGTTACTTGATAACTTCAAAGCAATTAAGGATACATTGTCCACTAATGCTAGCACGAGATTTACAACTATTTCATCAGATAACTCACATCTTGAAATAGAAAGATGTGTCAGTGAATTGTTGTTCTCAAGGGATTGAAAAAATAACTCCCAATCCTCCGGTTTAATCTTTTTCCGTCCGTCTAATTTCAATACATCAAGCAACGGATCATCCTTCTCCATCATCTTCACGAGTTTTTTCATTGGAGTCCTATCAGTTTGTAATTCCTCATTCTCCAGTGGAGCCATCACATCCTTCGATAGATTGCTGCTACTATTACGGTGCGATGGAACTGGCGAGATGCTTTTTTGAGACTGATCATAAGCGGTGATTGAATTTTGCTGAAGAGGTCTAATTTGGGCTGGCTGCCATTCCTCTTCCTTGGGAGGTGGGGCCTCCTTGAGAGGTGGGGAAGCGCTTCTTTCCTGGACTTCTTCTTCTTTCCGCTGGGATCTTTGTGGTGAATATTGAAAAGCCGGTGTCTCTTCTACCGCACTGTCTTCTATTTCCACAGTATCCTCTTTTGCTGCAGCAACTTCTTTTGCGTCGGCATGTTCCTTGTCGTACTTGGCCTTGATGCGTTTGAGCTTCTTCTTCTTTTCCTTCTTCGACAGATCTTTGTCTTTCATTACCTTCTTGATCTCTGCCTTCTCCGCTTTGCTGGGTTCACGCTCCATCTCCTTATCATTATCATCTTTCCCTTCGTCTGCCTTGTTGTCATCGCCATAATTCTCTGCAGCGGCTTCGGCCGTCTTCACCGCATCGATACGTTTTTTCCACTCTGCGTCGTACTTGGCTTTAACCTTCTTCATTTTCTTCTTCTTGTCCTTCTTAGACAGTTTTTTGTCCTTCAAAATCAATTTGATCTCTGCCTTTTCCTCTTCGGTTGGCTCGCGCACCATCTCCTTGTCACTAACTGGCTGCTCTGCATTGTCTTCAGTCGCTTGCAATTGCTCTTGTTTTGGGACAGAAGCGTTTTTGGCAGCATTGGCCGCACTTATACGCTCCTTCTCTTCTGCATCATACTTGGCCTTGATCTTTTTGATCTTCTTTTTCTTCTCCTTCTTTGACAAGGACTTGTCCTTCTTAACCAACTTAATCTCTGCCTTTTCCTCTTTGCTTTGCTCACGCTCAGCCTCCACATCGCTGCCCTCTTCCTGATCATCTGCCATCACTTCTTCCTGATCATCTGCCGTCACTGCCGCTTCAGTAGCTGCTGTAACCACAGCCGCTTGTGCTTCCTCTATTGGAATACCATCTCCTTCCTCCTCAGCTGCAGTTTCCTCAATGCGAGCATCGTCTCCTATCTCCTCAGTAGCAGCGTATCTTGCCTTGATTTGTTGCACTTTTTCCAATCTTGTTGCACGGCTTAAGGAGCGATCCTTCATTACATCCTTTATCTCTGTCATTTCTTCTTTGCTGGTTTTTCTACGCTGTGCACTTCCAGTGGAACGTGCACTTGCAGTGGAACGTGACAATTCTCTTGGTCTTTGAGGAAAAATTTTCGGAGGAGCTTTTTTCACTACCGTATCAACCTTCGGAGGAGCTTTTTTCACTTTCGTTTCAACCTTCGGAGGAGCTTTTTCCTCCACCGATTCCTCAATTTCAGCAGGGTGGTGAGACGATTCCTCGTCATTATTAGCATGATCTTCTTCCGACGCCGCTGACAAATGATCTGAGGCACTTCCTCCTTCATGAGAGTGTGCATCCTGGTCGCTGTCGTATGAAGATGATCTAGATCTCCCACTTCGTTCACTCTGATTCGACCGGGCTGATTCTACTGAGCTGTCACGAGGTCCAGATCGATCTGACCCAAACGGCTTACCATTTTGCCCGCTTCTACTAGAACGGCCGGATTCTACAGAGCCATCGCGCGATACAACACTTTCAGACTTATCAGAGTGTAATGATCTACTGCTTCGATTAGAGTCGTCAATATTCGAACCAACACTGCGCCCACTTCTACTAGAATGTCTAGATGCTGCTGATCGATCCAGTGAAATCTCATCAGCTTCGGAACGGATAGGACTTTTCGACCTCCTACTCCTACCAGATCGAGCTGATTTCAATGATCCGTCACGTGTTCCCCCACCCTCGGTTGAGTGTCCACTTCTATCGGAGATATCAACGTTTGATTTGTGACTTTTTCCACTTCTGCCAGATCGAGCTGATTTCAATGAACCATCACGCATCCCCTCATCTGCGCCAGACAGGTCAGACTTCATTGAGTGTCCACTTCTATCAGAGATATCAACGTTTGATTTATGACTTTTTCGACTTCTGCCAGATCGTAGCGATCCATCGCGTGTCCCCTCATCAGTTTCTGAGCGGTTAGACTTCATTGATTGTTCACTTCTATCAGAGATATCGGTGTTTGATCTGCGACTTTGTCGACTTCTGCTAGATTTCAACGATCCATCACGAGTTCCCTCATCGGTTTCTGAACGGGCAGACTTACCACTTCGCCCACTTCTCCCTGATCTGAAAGATCGCAATGAGCCGTCCCGTGTCAACTCATCAGTTGCAGATCTGTCGGACTGCATTGACCTACCACTTCGGTTAGAATTATCAACATTCGATTTACCACTACGCCCACTTTTATCTGATCTGAAAGATCGCAATGAGCCATCCCGTGTCAATTTGTCAGACAATATTGACCTGCCACTTCGATTAGAATTATCAACATTCGATTTACCACTCCGCCCGCTTCTACCTGATCTGATTGATCTCAATGAGCCATCCCGATGCAGTCCACTTCGATTAGAATTATCAGCATTCGATTTACCACTTCGACCACTCCTACCTGATCGGAAAGATCGCAATGAGCCATCTTTTGTTCCTTCGTCAACAGACTTCGTTGACCTGCCACTTCGATATGAACTCTCAACATTTTCTTCCTCCTCTACGGAGCTCAGTGATTTATCATCATCGTCAACAATATTGTTACTCATTTCTGCAGATGAGGCGGCAGAATATACTTCAGAGCTTTGTGATTTGTCATCGTCTTCAACGATGTTCTTACTCATTGCTTCGGACGAGGCGGCAGAAGATAAATCATCGTCATCGTTATCACTTGTTGTTTCTACATCACTTTCAACGCTATTTTCCTCTATGCCGTTGCCCCCGTCATCATGTTGTTCAGTTGAAGTCGACATATTCGTTTTTCGTGGGGTGGGATCAGTAAACCTGTGATCATTTTCATCCTCGGAGAAAGTAAAATTTTGTAAGTGCTGCTGCTGGTATCTTTCCGTCGGCGTTACAACATCTTCCTCTGGCAACGGCTGCTCTCGTTTGGTGGAAGTAATTGTGATATTCTTTTTCTTGGAAGCGGGTATTGGAACATCAGCATAAGAACCTAACTTTTGTATTACAGTGTCAGTAATTGGTCCATCATCCGCAAAGTGTACCACTTGATGCTGCGTCTGCATCTGTTGCGCCTGATTTGCAATAATCGCCTGAATCTCCTCCGCCTGCTCCTCTTGCTGCCGTTTCATTAATCTCATAATTTCCAAATAATGTTTCCGTTCGACAGCAGTGGTATTTTCAATATCATGACGATTTGTGGAATGTTGATGGATGAGTTGTTGCGTTTGATAGGCGTGTTTGCTTTGGAGGTGCCGTATTATCTGTTCTGGCGATGATGATTTATTCTGAAAATTGTTTGTTGCATCGTCGTTTTTTCTGGAGGTATCATCAATATGGTCCACAATATCAATAATTTCACCAGTAATAATTGTTCCATTATTACGGGCAATCATCTTGGCAAGGAAGGCTTCTGCCCCAGGTGACATTTCTACAATAATACCTTCAAGTGATGCAGCAGCAGCAGCCTCCGATGACTGCGGCGGAAATCGGATGCATTTGGAATACGGGTCAAAGCTTATAGCGGAGTCTTGAGTGTGTGAAGTCATCATGGTGTTTCCTCTCCTTCCCTCGCTCGCTCGTTCACCGTAAGGCAAGAGTCCAATCGATTAGGACAACTAACAAAGTGAGAGGCTGGGTTAAATAGCGTGCTACCTAGAGGAAGAAAAGTTGGCCGCGTATGAGCAGTGGCAGCGTGAGTGTGTTCAAAAATAGCGAGGGCTGGTGCTGGGTGCTGGTTGAAGTTTGGAGTTGATTTGAAAGCTTGAAGTTGGAATCTACTTATCCACAATGATCAGATACTATCCAAATAACAACACATAATATCCATGAAACACCCACCTTTTCTACACACATTACAAAGAAAGCTATGTGAGGGGGCCTTAGGAGAGAGCTGTAAGTCTAGAGAGACTACAGATACAAGTCAACTTTAAATTAATCTTTGCATGAGCTCGAAATATCACCACTTTGCAGCTCACTGTCACATTGCTCACTCACTCACTCATTCTCTTCTAAATCTAAAAGTAAAAGATCAGTAAAAACCTTCTCCATTCTATCATACAATCTTTTCTGTGATCTATGCACACAAGCAACATTCGACCAACCATGAAAATAATTGTAATGTTCAAAGTAACATCCAGAAATGCGCCAAAGCCTGTTTTCCCCTGACCAGTAACAAGTGAAACCTTTGCCATCCAAAAGTCTAACTGCATCTTGTAGGTGTAGGTTGCCCCATTTGCCCTGCTTGTGATACTCAAACTCAAGATAATGAGTACTATCAAGGACAGAGCCAGCACCAAACAAGACATCAAAATCATACCCTTCCACGTCAATTTGTAGAATATTGATTGGGCCCCTCCCTTTCACATATTTGGCAACATAATCTTCAAGTGAAAACATGGGAACTTCAACACAATTCTTCTCAGCTTTAACTTTAGAATTGCAGTCCCCAATAGAGGACCACTCCATTCCAATATAGATATTAGGAAAGTTGACAGCACCACTAGTTGATGAAATGGCAGCATGGGTGAACACCATTCCTTTACTCTTGAGACCCAACTTATCACCAGCACGATCTAGCTCTGAAAAAGTGGACGGCATTGGTTCAATACAATGCATCTCCCCTTTTCTCTGTGGGAAAACCACATTATACTGATCAGCATATTCTTGGGAACAAACACCCTCTCCTGCTGAGTGAAATTCATCTCTCCACTTGTGAGCATCAATAGTTGCATCAGACAAGCCCATTCGTGCTGTGCGAATGGCATCATGCCCTTTATTACAGCCTACACTGATACCCAAAAAGTCAGAACTTCCAATGTCAGTCTCCTCGGCATAAAAATTATCAATCCAAGAGGTCTCGGGACATTGAAACCAATTTGCCAACCGAGGGGAGTTCAATTTTGATATGTCTTTAAAGTTGATGTCTTTGTCCTCTGTCAGCATCAATTGATGAGCAATTTTGCGCATCTGCTCTGCTGTACACAATGGAGATGCATCACTAGTGGTCGGGTTTCTCATTTGCCCAGGCCCATGGATTGAATCAGAAGGTGTGCGTTTAGAAGGAAGAAGACTCCGAAGACTTTTCTTGGCAGCTTGCTGTGATTCTTCTCCCCTTGGATTTGTGACAACATTACCCTCGATATTGCTGTAGTTTCCAGTTGTAGTTGTAGTCGCCTTTGATGAATACCATGTGTTGACTATCCCAAGAAAGAACATGAGAATGAGCCATATTGATTTGGGAAAGAGGCCGTGGCTGCATCTTTCTGTTTCTGCTTGAAGCTGAGATGTTGGAATGCCAACCCGCCTATTCATATTCCTATGGTGGCTGGTGGATCTTCTTGTGAATATGTATGACATTTGATAGTAATTGACAAACGGTGATTGCGGCGCGTAAGAGATTCGTTGCTAGCAGATCGCCTAATAATGGTGGGTGATACTAAGAAAAGTCTTGGTACATGATGTAACTAGGCTTTCCCTCTAGGGCGCTCTCATGACGTTTAAGTGCGCATTCCGCACGTTATCCCGCACTAGATTGTTAATTACCCAAAAGTATCCGGACTTGGGTATTTACCCAGTGTTACGTAATGACACAAATTTAATGTGACAGCGCACTAGCGCACTATGAGGGAAAGCCTACATGTAACATGGTGTAAAAGATCGCAAATCGCATTGGTGGAGAGAAAAATCTGGAAAAATCAGTACCAGTCTACTACCAGCGCCACACCTCCACACCCCATTCTATCTCACAGACATCAGACATTGGCAACGGGATGGAAGAGACATGCCCGCCTTTGTGATCAATCGCTACTATGCATATCAGAAATCGGCATAATCATGACATAGAGAAGGAGGAAGAAGGTGTGTCTCCTGCAGTTCCTGACTTGAGAATAATTGGTGCCGTAAAAACAAATAATAGAATGTTCACCAGAAATAACTCCAATAAAAACTCGAAGTCGTTGAGTGGCAGTGGCAGAAGATCTGCACTGCCCAAATCCATGGTGACTTCTCTCGGCGTGATGCTGGCTATTCCAACGCTTCTAAATTTTAAGGCTCCTCTCAACAGCTACCGTCCAAAGTCTTCTACTCCTACTACCTTCGTCATTACAAAACAAGAGGAGGAGCAATACATGTACATGTATAATCAGCGCAGAGCTCTCATAAATGAATCGTCTATGATTGATATGGGGTTTCAGAACGAAGCCTTAGTACCCAGTCGGTTCATGCAACATTACTTTGGGAATGAGATTCAAATACTGAAGTCATCATGCTGGAGCGACGTATCATCATGGAACGAAACAGAACGAGTGGCATATTTGCGTGAATTTGCAAACCCGACACAACAAGGACATGGTGATCTACTTTATGGTGGTCTATGTGATACTATTTTGTTTTTCAGGGAGACAAATGGGGTCAGGAGGCACGTCCTCATCAGCCATCTGAACGAAAATTGGGGTGCGTTTTCAATTCATGTTCCTGACCGAACTCTTGACTGGGGCACCTGGGGGTATGGTCTCTTCAAATCGACAGGGTGCACTAATGATGATCTATGGTGGTATTTGAATCACACAAATGTTTCGGCTGTATTTACTGTGACTCATCAATGGCTGGACCATCCAAAAGTCTTGTCGCTACCACTTGGAGTAACGACGTCAGCAACAGCAAGATTGTCGCAGGAGTTAACATTGCAAGGAACGACGACAATCAATAATCGAACAGAGTTGTTACTCGTTGCCCTATCTGATTTTCTACATCGACCATTGATTGTAAAACACGTTATTGCCAACTTCAATGGGACGATACGAAATCGATACAAGGATGGGTCGGACTATTTTCAGAATCTACAAAACGCAAAGTTCACCCTGTGTCCTGGTGGCCTTGGCTGGGACACATATAGGGCATGGGAAAGCATGGTCATGGCTGGCAGTATCCCTGTCTTGGAAACGTACTACAGAAAAGATGGCTTTTATCGTGTCTTTGATGATCTTCCCGTGCTGTGGGTCGACCACTTTGACAACGTCACGCCAGCATTGCTTGAGTCATCTTATCCTAAGATTTTGGCAAGGGCAGAGGAATACAACTTTGCTAAGCTGACAAAGCACTGGTGGGTGGATTACATTAACAGCTTCCGATTCGATGTTCCTGCCAAAAAGGGGAATCCACAAATGAATATGACAGTGAGTGGTCACTCAAACGCAAGTTTTCACTCACTGCCAAAGATTGACATCTGCAACGTGAGTGAGCTGTCCTTCAACATCTCCAAGATGAGTTTGAAAAGAATATATGGTGCATTTATCCCAAAGAATGGTAGAATAGCTTATGCTCCATACACGACCAAGTGCAGCAGCACCACTTTAATCCATGAAATCAAATACTCGACAGACAATGCACCTGACATCAGCTCAGAAGACTTGAGTGAAGAGGAACTTAATCGCTATGCATTTTTTTCGGTACTACGTCATCCTCTTGAGCGAGCACTTGCTGGAATTCACCAAATAGAGGTTTTCTGGATAATGGACTGGATTGATCGTCCCATTAGAAAACTTAACTTGACATGGTGGGACAAGACATGTCTAAATTCAACATGGGGCGAGGAAAAGCATAAGAATCCCTGTAAGGGTAGTCACCGCCAAACAACAACTGAGCAAAGGTTGCAAAGGCTAAATGACTTTTTAGATGAGGTTGAAGAGAAAGGATACTGGGATCAGCACATTACTCCCATGACATACCTCATTGCAACCAACAAGTTCAGAGCACATTCGTAATATTTTGATATTGCCTCTGTGGGTAATTTGACCAGTATCATAGCACAAAGTGCTGGCAAGAAGGTCAGGTCAGTACGAACCAAAATGAAACGAGGTGACAAGAGCAGTGGTCAGGACTGGGCTTTTAAGTGGGATGAATTAGTGTCTCAGGTACCCCATCACAAACTTGCCAAATCAGCAGTAACAAAACTATGTCACTTGTATCAACATGATGTTGAATGCTTACAATACGATGTTCCTGAATGTACAAAAATTAGATAACACAATAAAATTACACAAAAGGAACCATGTGCTTAAGTATGATGGACGCGAACACAGTACAGGGTGGATGTGTGGCGAATGTGAAAAGTTTGGGTTAGGACACATGCTTCAATTTAGGAGCACTCTTGTGGCACAAATCAGAAGGTATGGAGCTCATCCTGAAAGCCTGGTGGGAATCAAGACTCGACAACATCACACAAAATATATTTCATGACGAAGCTGCATTTCACGGCTGGTCTAATTCTAATCAGCCAAATGGTGATAAGATGAGTGAACAGAATAGGTTGATGTACATTTATCACTCCAACCATGCTGTTCGAAGCAGGATTTTGTCTGTTCCTCGACAGCATAGTGTTGCATTCAACTCGTCGTCGTGCCCAAATGCTGTCAACACAGCTCATACACCATGCTTGCAAAATGACTTCTCGCAACATGAAAAATGGGATTCACCAGATCCCTCGTGCTTTATCAATCACTATTGTGACAATAAGGAGGCCGTACATGGTGCATTAGATCTGATTGTAGCGACAAATGTCAGCATCACTGCTTGAGACAAACATGATGCCCTTTGCTACAGGAGACTGGAGACCCTGCTTGATTTGAGGTTGAGTAGTCATTTGTACCCCAACGCCAAACCTTGTCAAATTCGCAGTAACAAATTTATGACACTTGTATGTTGCATATGATGTTGATGAATGTGTAGAGGTAAAGTGATACCTTAATGTGTAAGAGAGAAGTGATAATTGTTCTTGTATTATTGACCTCGTTGCTGGCGACCAACCCACCAACGAGGCTGTAGCTGGCCGATACACATACAAAGAGCAAGAGCAGTGGAATATAACTTTAATATGCCACTAGAAGCTGTTCATTGCCACATTCACAGCATTAGATACAATTTTGCTTCATTATCACATCTGTCAAAAAATCTGCCACCACTATCTTTCGATTTCCACATTCACAGCGTTAGTTATTCATAATCAGAAGCATTGCGTTTTGGAGTTGTCTCATTTCATTGTTGATGTTTATTCTTTTTATATCATTTTGTGGATCGCTTTCTTGTTTTTATTTGATTATTTCATCATCTCTATTTGTTTTGTATCACAATGAACATAACACCTTTCTCTGATTGCCTCATCTACAAGTGACTTATCAAACGTTCTTCATTGCTATCTTTCTTTGACAACGGGTGTCCATAAATTCTCACTCGGCTCAAACCTCCATCTGGATAAATTGATACTCTAACATGTGTGACTCCTCTGCTACCATTCACTATCATCTTCCCATCGTCACGTAAGAACTCATGTTCCGCATCTGCTGACAATGCAGTTCGTTTCAAAAGAGGGAACCATTCTACTACGCTGCTGCCGTTGTTGTCAGCAGCAGCAGATGCACAGACCACATCATCAGATAAATTACTGCAACAACATGCATCAATACTTACACTCTCTGGGAAATTTCCTTTGAAGTGCCGAGTATCAATAATAATCCTTTCCACGCCGCCTTTGCTATCACTGTGGCCTACTTTCTCTAGCACACCACCCATTCCCAACTTCAACACAGCCCAATCCATCAAAGGAGTATCCTGCAATCCAGTCACAGGATCTTTCGTAATCACTGCAGGTCGGTGTGGATGTCGTGCCGTCTCCCAACCATCTCCCATATCCACACCCAGTGTTGTTCGAATTAGATTAGAAGGGACTCCATAATGTTTATTCGAACAGGCTAATCCTTCTCCTCCATGGAGGACAGAAGAAAGTTCTGGTTGATGATAACGTTTGGAACTTGGTGGTGGAGTGATGGATGAGGTTAAATTGTGAGGGTGTATTGTCGAAGCTGCTGCTATCGCGGCATGATTCTGACGCAAAGAGGTCTGCTGGCTATTGTTAGCCAGTGTTGATGATGAAGAATGTACTGGATATCCCCAGATCTTCATTCGAGCCACACCTCCATCTGGATAATAATTCAATCGAATATGTGTCACTCCTCCAATATCCTCTAGTTTTCGCTTCACATCCGTATCAAGTTGAAATTTATGATATCTACTCTCCTCATAGCCCGGCTGTAGTTCCACCATGGGTAGAATTGTAATCCATGCGTCACTTAGTTGTCTTGTAGTATTCAATGCAACTGCTTGGCATGCAGCATCAGCTCGTCTAATGGCATCGGTTGACTGTCCCGTACCTTGGAAGCTTTTCCCAGATGCCAATCTAGAGATTGCTCCAGGCATCCAGTTGTATAGATAGTCATCGTTACCAATATTGCAATCTTGTTCATTGCGAGTGATCTTCATTGCCTCAATCGAAACGCGAGGAGTCTGATTCCCAGTGAAGTACGCTGTATCCAATTCTACCGATTCAATCATCATGGGACCGCTGCTATCATCGCCGCATCCTAGCTTGACAACACACCAATCATGTCCCTCAGTTCGTTTCCGTCTTGTCTCCCATCCATCCATAACTTTGCCCTCGGGGCAGTACAGATCTGCGATGAATGTTGGCGGATATGGGGATAAGATGTTTTCGGCACTGGCGAACCATTCGTCTGTAGCAAAGAGGATCTTGGCCGAGTTGGCGCTGGATGAGAGGTTGAGCAGCTTTGTATTGGCCATTGTTGTAATACTACAGGTTTCAGCTTTGATATTATATGTAATATGGTCTTCCGATCTCTATCGGAACAAATTATGTATGAAGTGCGTGGCCATGCCATCGTCAAAAAATCTTAAAAAATGAATGAGAACTTCATTCCAGAACAAACGGGACTCCTCACTTGTTGGGTCCGCTACAATTCGAGGCAGAGCTCCATAAACCAGAAGCTGCCCCTTGTTGAAAAGATGCACTCAATGTAAGTCGAAGATAAATAAGGCGGCAATCTTGTCCATACTTCTGAAGTAGATCAACTCGTCCATGAACAAAATTATTGTTCGACCACGAGCTTGCGACACGGAATACACGACAAAGCAATGAAACGGAGTCTGCCAACAGCTGTGTAAAGAACGCTTTTGATTTGCTCGTGCTCATGATTCACCACAGGCTTTACACACAAAGCATGCACAGCAATGAAAAGGAGTCTCCTTCCGTCCAAGCGTTCATTTGAGCATAGTCTAATAATATTATGTATATTTCGGTCATTCTCATTGATTCATCATCCAAACCCTTCTCTAGCGAGTATCCCTAACCTAACAAACAAACAAGTCAAGAAGCCAATAAGCAGTAGCTGTAAACCTGCAAAAATGCTGCCCAGTTAGTCGAAGCTCACTAGATATCCATTGTCAGCCACTCGCAAAAGTTTGCCTTCGCAACAGCACCCCATTCTCGATACTTCTCTTCCGCTTGAGAGAAGTAACGTAACGACTTGTCCTTCCTGCCAGTATCGAGGTAGAAATGCCCAGCCAGCTCATTTGCCAGCGCTTCCTCGTTCACAAACTTGTGCTTCTTTGAACTTAATATGGCGTCATCATATAGCTTTTCTGCA
>Ga0209652_1001512_pt1 | contig 18859 bp, 13 predicted proteins | sample SaaInl74LU_5_DNA_FD_184641 | JGI IMG/M metagenome (GOLD analysis project Ga0209652, IMG submission 184641) | Marine microbial communities from expanding oxygen minimum zones in the Saanich Inlet - ESP_74LU_5_DNA (SPAdes) (version 2) | ecosystem: Environmental > Aquatic > Marine > Intertidal zone... | reverse complement strand
GTACCGCTTGGCGCGGTTCAATGTGGCGGCGGAGAAGGGTGAGGGAGGAACGCATTTTGAGGGCTTGCCGGCGCCGGCGGCGGGGGTGTTTTGGATGGGTGTGATGCTCGCGTGGGGGGAATTGCATGGCAGCTTGGATGCGCTGATGGCCGTGGGGTTGGCATGGATCGGGCTGGCGGTGGTGCCGCTGGCGATGGTGAGCCGCAGGAAGATGTGGGGGTTGAAGGGATGGGGCAAGGAGCCTGGGGTGGACCGTTGGCGGGCCGTGTTGGTCGGGGCGATTCCGCTTGTGGGGGTGTGGACGTGGTTTGGGTGGGGAAGTGTGTTCCTTGCTGTGCCGCTGTGTTTACTTTTGTACCTCGGTTTGGCCATGGCAACGACGCCTCAGGCGAAACCCGATTGAGATTCACCCACACGCATCCACTGCACATGAAATTCCGCGCTGCCATCGACATCATGCCGCTTCCTGCTTTGTTGGACCCTCAGGGAAAGGCCGTCAGCAACAACATGCCCAACATTGGGTTGCCGGACATCAGCAACGTGCGGATTGGCAAGCACGTGACGTTGGAGGTGGACGCCGACAGCCGTGAGGCGGCTGAGGGCCAGGTGAACGACGCGTGCACCAAGCTCCTCGTCAACGAGATCATGGAAGGGTTCACCTTCCGCCTCGAGGAGGTCAAGTAAGTTTTTCCATTTGGACACAGCAGGGTTGTGAGGCCCCGCCTTGGCGTGCGACTTAGTTGCAGACTGTGTCGTAGTACGTCAGGAACGACAAGATGTCGTCGACGCTGACGAGGCCGTTGCCGTCCATGTCTTCCGGTCCGAATTGCGGGGTGCCGTTGTAGCTCGCAAGCAGAATCAACAAGTCGTCCACGCCGCGGAAGCCGTCGCCGTTGAAGTCGGCCGCGCAGGGCGCGTTGGCTTCGATGTGGGCGCGGGCCATGTTGAGGGCGTGTTCGGCAACCTCGAGCCCGATGCGTCGGCCGGGGAGGTCGTCGCACGGCGGGTGGATGCCACCCCAAATCCGGGACAAGCTGCACTGGTCGGACGCGTCGCCGTAGGTGGCCCACTGCAGGACCACGTCTTGGGACGGGCCGTCTTCAAAGACGAGGAATTCGTTGGCGGGTGCCGTGAATTCTCCCATGCCTCCAGGGAAGTACGGGTCGCCCGTGATGGCTGTCAGGACTTCTGCGGCGGCGCGTGAGAAGGTTGAGTGTCCGCTGACGTAGCCAGCGAATGGAGGCGTCACGAAGGACGGGCGCTGGTACGGCCACCACAGTTCCGCGAGGATCCAGTCGACGCCTGCTTCGTCGGTGTCGGGATTGCTGATGTACTCCGGACCTTTCCAGGAGCGCACTTTCAATTTGTCAACGTCGGCGGGGCTTGGAAAGTCGGTGTCGCCGGGCGTCACCATTTCGCAAAACCCGTCGATCAACGGCAGGCCCGTGACATCGTAGTTGGGCAGCGTGGGGTCCGTGCACTGACCACGCCCCTGCATCCAGCGCAGGGCGGACACCGGGCGAATGTAGTCGTACCACCCCTTGTGGCTCCACGCGGCAATTGCGGCGTCGTGCATGGCGCCGCCGAGCGTGAAGTAGGCGCACACCTCGTAATCGAACAAATCCCATTCGGCGCCCTCGCCCATCCAGCGAGACTCAAAATCGGGGTGGTTCATCACGGTGTTGAGGATGGTGAACCAATGGCCAGGAGGGGTCTCCGAGTCGGGGCCGTCCGCCCAAAACTCCGCCAGCACCCGCGCATAGTCGCCGCGTGGCACGATTTGGGGTTCGTACGGCAAGCCCGTGGCGGGATTCACGTCCCGGCCTTGGCCGGCGTCTCCCCCGTTCTCCCAGTCGTAGAATTGGTCGTATTCCGTGAAATCCAAGTCAAACAGGGCGGGGTCCACGTTGCCTACCGCCGCCGGGCTGATGTCGAGCATCACACCGTCGGTGGGGTCCAAGTGCTCCGACCAGCGCAGGACCATGCTGTGGCCCCAAGTGTACGGGTCTTCAATGCCCTCGGCGTAATTGAGATCCACCAGCGGGGGTGCACCCTGATCGATCCACACCGGGTAGGGCCATCCGTCGTCGGAGAAGTGAAGGGACTTCGTGCTGTCCGGAAGCCCAAACGGCGTCACGTTTCCCCATTCTGGACTCAGGAACGGCGGCGTCTCGGCTTCGACGATGCCGCTCTGCCCTTGAAACTGGGACAGGCTGATGCTTTGCCAACGGTTGGGCTGCGCAAGCATGGGGTTGCCAGCCACCGACTCGATGAAGAGGTCGGGGTTCATGGGCTGGTAATGCTGGTTCGCGTACCCGTTCGCCTCGTTGCTCCCGTCGATGGCCCCGTAAGCGAGCACTTGCTCAGCGATGTAGTTGCCGAGCGCCGCCGGCCCGTCGTTGACGTAGTCGGTGCTTTGGAAGCTGTTCACGCCTCCGGAAAGCGCAAATTGCTGGTACAACGTCATCAACGTCGTCGTTCCTCCCGGGGAATTCAAGAACCGGTTCCAAAGGATGCGGTACGACGCGTAGTTCATCGCCTCCTCTTGGGCCCAACGCCGCGTGGCCGGGTCCTCCATGGCAGGCACATTGACGTCTACCAAAAAGGGTTCTGCGATCGTGTCGTAAGCCGCCCAGGCGTCGTAGCACGCCATCGACCAGTGGTGAAGGTTCCGCGCGTGAATAGTAGGCCTTGCGAGGTCGCTTCGAATGGCTTCCAACAACACGTCGTTCCATTCGCGCGCAAGGCTGTGTTGTGCTTGTGCTCCCCAAGATGCAAGGCAAACCAACAGCGTCCCAGCGAGGAGACGAGCGGGTTGGAGGCTTGGGGATGTTCCAGTAGAAGGCATCGTAGTGCGTTGAGCAATTCTGTTAAGCGAGCATGAATTTACATAATAATTCACACAGAACATGACTCAAGTCACATAAGTTCGGCCTTTCTCAGAAAGAATTGCGTGACAACGTGTTGAAATTCAACTTAGAGCAGTCCTGCGGCGCTCAACAACGCAAACAGCGCACCCGGATCCAACGCCCCTTCGAGGACGGCAACGCGGTCGCTCCACGACCGGCTGTCTTCCCTGTACACCCCCCAAATCGGAGCGTCTCCGCGCCCGGCGAACTTCCTGGATTCTTCGCGAATCGTGTAGGCGACGTCAAGCGGGAAGGTGGAATCGCCGACGAAGATTTGGCCGTCCTTGAACGTGTAGAGAATGGCGTCGGTGAACGAGCTGTCTCCGAGGTAGAGCTTTCCTTCGTCGCGTACGGTGAATGCGATGTCGAGCGAGCTGGTGGAATATCCCTGGAACACACGTGTCTCGTCCCACATGTTGTCGGCACTCACCGTGTAGAGGATCTCACCGCTCCATGAATGGCCCAGGCGCACCACGCCGTCGGCGACGTGGGCAATCATGTCCCGCCACACGAGGTTGTCGTCGGGGTAAAGGTGCAGGCGGGTTTGGCTCCACCCTTGAAGGGCGAAGGCGAGGCTGACGAGGAGGAGAAGTGCGCTGCGGCGAATCACACCGTCAAGTTCGCGACTTGCGCGGCGACTTTCCAAGCTTGAGTCACGTCTTGAATCAAATCTTCCGGATGCTCGAGGCCCACGGAGAGACGGACGAACCCTTCGGTGATGCCGGTTCGGGCTTTGACGTCCGCAGGAACGCCTGCATGGGTCATGCTCGCAGGGTGCTCGGCCAAACTCTCAGTCGACCCCAAACTCACGGCCAACTTGAACACCTGAAGGGCGTCGAGGAAGGCGAAGGCGCCTTCGCGGCCGCCAGGGACTTCCAAGCCGATCATGGCTCCGCCTCCGCGCTGTTGTTGTTCGGCGACGGTGACGTCCTGGCCCATTTGGACGAGGTCGGCGGCCCAGGCCGATTTGACGGCTTGAGGTCCGCACATTTCGCGCAGGTGTTGCAGGAGCGTGCCGGCGGAGTTTTGCTGACGTTCCACCCGAACGTGGAGCGTTTCCATGGAGCGCGCAAGCATCCAAGCCGTCCACGGGTCGATGGTGCCGCCGAGGAAGGTGCGGAATTCCTTGACCTTGGCGACGATGTCCGCCTTGCCAGAGGCCCCGCCGGCAATGAGGTCGCTGTGGCCACCGAGGTATTTGGTGGCGGAGTACAGCACCATGTCGGCGCCTTCCTCGAGCGGGCGTTGCAAGACAGGCCCGAGGTAGGTGTTGTCCACCATCACCACGATGCGGTGATCGTCCGTGCTGTGCTTGGCCGCCCATTCGCCGGCCGTGCGGATGCGCTGGATTTGCATCGTCGGGTTGGCTGGCGTTTCGAGGTAGACAATGCCTGGGCGCTTGCCGCCACAGGCTTCAAGGGTTTGGGTAAGTTGGTCCAGGTGATCGAGCTCCACCACTTCGCGTCCCATGGAGGGGAGCACGTCGTCGAGAAAGTGATGGGTTCCGCCGTACAACGGCCCCACGAACCAAACGGGGCGATCGGCGTCTGACCACGCGAGCAGCGAGGTCGAAATGGCGGCCATGCCGCTTCCAAACAGGGCCGCGTCTTCGCTTTCGTCCCATGCCTCCAGGCGTTGCTCGGCCATGTTGACGGTGGGGTTGCCGAGGCGGCTGTAGATGAATCCGTCGGGGGGTGTCTCCGCGCCTTCCACGCCGTAGGCCGTTTCCATGTGGGCGGCGCCGGTGCGCGCGTTGGGAAACACAAACGTCGAGGCGGGGTGCATGGGCGGCTTCACCGCCATGTTCGCGTCAGAGGGACGGTACCCGGCGAACATTGCGCGGGTCTCAAGGTGCTTGTCCATGAGGTCAATTTGGGGTGATTGTTCTCTGGTTGATACTTCAAATTGAACAAATGAAGAAAATTTGTCGAAATTGCGTACAAATGTTTTGCGGACCCTCAAAGGTTGGCGCACAAAACGAAACAAATCGGACTCGCCATGGACGCCCTCGACAAAACCATCCTCGAACACCTCGAATTTGACGGACGAAGCAGCATGCAGGACCTCAGCGAGCTCACTGGGTTGAGCCGAAGCGCGGTGTTCACGCGGGTGAAGCGCATGGAGGACAACGGCGTGATTTCAGGCTACACGGTCAAGGTGGACCGCAAAAAGCTTGGGATGGAGATCCGGGCGTACTGCAACATCACGCTGAAGCTGCACGAACGCGAGCTGCTCGAGGAATTCGAGGGCAACATTGGTCGGCACCGCGAGGTGCGCTCGTGCTATCACTTGGCGGGATCGTTCGACTACCTCGTCGAGGTGGAGGTGCCCAACATGGAGGCGTACCACCGCTTCATCACGCAGCGCTTGGCGGCCATGCCGAACATCGCTACGGTGCAGAGCATGTTTGTCATGAAGGACATCCTCACGCCCTGAGGCGCAAGGTGAGTACGCGACGAGCAGGCGCGTGTTGGGCGCGTGTCAGGCTCCGATGGCCGCGATGCCTGGAAGGACCTTGCCTTCGAGGACTTCGAGCATGGCTCCGCCGCCGGTGCTGACGTAGCTGACTTGCTCCGCGAGACCGGCCTTGTTGATGGCCGCCACCGAGTCGCCCCCGCCAATCAAGGTGAAGGCGCCGTGATCCGCCGTGACCTTCGCGAGGGCAGCGGCCACGTCGTTGGTGCCGCCGGCGAAGGCGTCCATCTCGAACACGCCCATCGGGCCGTTCCACAAAATGGTGCGGCTTTCCAGAACCGCTTCCACAAAGCGAACGCGCGTTTCGGGACCGATGTCGAGACCCATCCAATCCGACGGAATCGCTGAGGTGGGGTGGACCGCGGTGTTGGCGTCGGCCGCGAATTGGTCGGCGCAAAGCGTGTCGGAAGGCAGCAGGAATTCCGTGCCCGCGGCTTCAGCTTTGGCCAGGATGGCGCGCGCCTTGTCGAGCATGTCCTCCTCCACGAGGCTTTGGCCAATTTCTCCGCCTTGCGCCTTCACAAACGTGTACGCCATGCCGCCGCCCACAATCAGCCTGTCGACGCGGTCTACGAGGTTCTCAAGGATGCTGAGTTTGCTGCTGACCTTGGCGCCACCGATGATGGCGAGAAGGGGTTTGGCGGGAGTGGCGAGCACCTTATTGAGCGCTTCGACTTCGCTTTGCATCAACAACCCAAACGCCTTGTCCTCCGGAAAGAACTTCGCGATGACGGCCGTCGAGGCGTGGGCGCGGTGGGCGGTCCCAAACGCGTCGTTCACGTACACGTCGCCGCTCTCGGCGAGCTGTCCCGCAAAGAACTCGTCGCCCGCTTTTTCTTCGCCGTGAAAGCGCAAGTTCTCGAGCAGAGCGACCTCGCCGGGTTGCAGGTTTTGGGTGACGTCGAGGGCTTTGTCGCCCACGCAGTCCTCGGCAAACTTGACGGGACGACCGAGCAGTTCCGACAGCGTCGGCACCACGTGCTTCAACGACAGCTCCGCGCTGGGCCCTTTGGGGCGGCCGAGGTGGCTCATCAACACCACGCTGGCCCCGCCGTCGAGGAGGGCCTGAATGGTGGGGATGGCGCGGCGAATGCGGGTGGCGTCGGTGACGTTTTGGGCGTCGTCGAGGGGCACGTTGAAGTCCACGCGAACCAACGCGCGTTGTCCTTGGAGGTCGAGGTCGTTCAGGGTCATGGGGTCAAAGGGGGCGGGTCGAGGTTGAGGTCGAAGTCTTGGTCGAGAGGTCGGGGGCGAGTCAAGCCTGGAACAGGGAAGCCATGCTGACGAGGCCGTCCACGTAGGCGTTCAGGTCGGCGATGGCGATGCGCTCCTGCTGCATGGTGTCGCGGTTGCGCACGGTCACGGCGTGATCGTTGAGCGTGTCGTGGTCCACGGTGATGCAGAGTGGCGTGCCAATCGCGTCTTGGCGACGGTAGCGGCGGCCGATGGCGTCCTTTTCGTCGTACTGAACGTTGTGATGGAGTTGCAGTTGGGCAAGGACCTCGCGGGCCTTCTCGGGGAGGCCGTCCTTTTTGATGAGCGGCAACACCGCAGCCTTGACGGGCGCCAAGGCAAACGGGATCGCCACTACGGTGCGCTCGCTGCCGTCTTCGAGCGTCTCCTCGCGGAGCGCGCTGCTGAGCACGGCGAGGAACATCCGGTCGAGCCCAATGGAGGTCTCGAGCACATAAGGCACGTAGCTCTCCTGAGTCTCCGGGTCGAAGTATCGCAGCTTCTTGTTGCTGAATTCTTCGTGCTGCTTCAGGTCAAAGTCCGTGCGCGAGTGGATGCCTTCGAGCTCTTTGAAGCCCATCGGGAAGTTGAATTCGATGTCGCACGCGGCGTCGGCGTAGTGGGCGAGCTTGACGTGGTCGTGGAACCGGTAGTTCTCCTCGCCGAGGCCAAGGGCTTTGTGCCACTTAATTCTGGCTTCCTTCCAGTGGTTGTACCACTCCTCCTGCGTGCCCGGTTTGATGAAGAATTGCATCTCCATCTGCTCGAATTCACGCATGCGGAAGATGAACTGGCGCGCGATGATCTCGTTGCGGAAGGCCTTGCCAATCTGCGCAATCCCAAACGGCAACTTCATCCGCCCGCTCTTCTGCACGTTCAGGTAGTTCACGAAGATGCCCTGCGCCGTTTCAGGCCGCAGGTAGACCACGCCGGAGTCGCCACTGACGGCGCCGAGCTCGGTCTTGAACATCAGGTTGAATTGACGCACGTCGGTCCAGTTCTTCGAACCACTCACGGGGCAGGTGATGCCGAGGTCCTCGATGAGGGTCTTGACGCCGGCCAAGTCCTCGGCGTCCATCGCGGCCTTGAAGCGGGCGTTGATGTCGTCGATTTCGCCTTGGCGGCGTAGGACTTGAGGGTTCGTGTCGCGGAATTGGGCCTCGTCGAAGGCGTCTCCGAAGCGCTTGGCGGCCTTGGTGACGTCTTTTTGGATTTTCGCCTCAATCTTGGCGATGTGCTCCTCGATCAGAACGTCCGCACGGTAGCGCTTCTTGCTGTCCTTGTTGTCGATGAGCGGGTCGTTGAACGCGTCGACGTGGCCGGAAGCCTTCCACGTGTTGGGGTGCATGAAAATCGCGGCGTCAATCCCGACGATGTTCTCGTTCATGCGGACCATGGCCGTCCACCAGTACTGCTTGATGTTGTTCTTCAGCTCGCTGCCGAGTTGGCCGTAGTCGTAGGCGGCGCTCAAGCCGTCGTAGATCTCGCTGCTTGGAAAGACAAACCCGTACTCTTTCGCGTGGCTGATGATTTTCTTCAATCCGTCGTCGCTCATGGCTTCGTGTGTTCAGTGTTCAGGGCGGGCGCCATCCGGGGCGGGTCGCGCTTCCGCGCGCGAAGGTACGCCGAGGTTCGGAGACCTCAAGGGACGTTCCTGTTACATTTGTCCCCATGAACGTCGGCATCCTCGGTAGCGGAAGTTGGGCCACGGCCATCGCCAAGATGCTGTGCCACAACGTCGACACCCTCCATTGGTGGGTGCGCAGCCAGGACACCGTCGACGAATTGATGACTTACGGGCACAACCCCCGTTACATCCAAAGCATCAGCTTCCCCAAGGAAAAGCTCCGGGTCACCACCGACATGCAAGCGGTGGTGGATGCGTGCGACGTGCTGCTTGTGGTCATTCCGAGTTTGCATTTGGACAGCGTATTCCGAGCGCACGACGTGAAGGGCATGGAGGGCAAAATCTTGTTCTCGGCCATCAAGGGCATGGTGGCGGAATACGACAGCATTCCGGCGCGTTACCTGCACAAGCGGTTTGGGACGCCGTACGAGAACATCGGCATTGTGTGCGGCCCATGTCACGCGGAGGAGGTGGCCCGCGAAAAGCTCAGCTACTTGACGGTGGCGTGCCCCACGGAGTCGCATGCGGAGTGGCTTGCGGAGCGGTTGGAGACGCGTTTCATCCGGGTCCAAACCAGCGACGACGTCTTCGGCGCCGAGCTCGCAGCCGTCCTCAAGAACGTGTACGCCATCGCGGCGGGCATCGCGCACGGCCTCGGCTACGGCGACAACTTCATCAGCGTCCTGGTCAGCAACGCGAGCCAGGAGATGAAGCGGTTCCTCGCCGCGGTTCACCAAATCGACCGCGACGTCAAAGGCAGCCCGTACCTCGGCGACTTGCTCGTCACGGCGTACAGCCCGCACAGCCGGAACCGCACCCTCGGAACGATGATCGGCAAGGGCTACACGGTCAAGTCGGCGATCCTCGAAATGGACATGGTGGCGGAGGGTTTCACAGGTTCGCAGGGGATTCACGCCCTGAATCAGAAGTACGAGGTCGACATCCCCATTGCGGAGTCGGTGTACCGCATCCTGCACGAAAAGATGGCCCCGTCCATCGAGATGCGCCTGCTCAGCGACGATTTGAGCTGAATCGATGCCCGTGCTTGCTGCCCGGGCAGACAACCTGCACCCCGTTGCAGGTGTTTTGACGTTGTGTGCTTCCGTACTTTCGTTGCAATGCCCGCTATGATTCGCTTGTGTGTGATGGCATGTGTGGTCGCGGTTTTCGCCCCGTCCACCTTCGCCCAAACCCCCGGCCTCCACTGGCTGCCCAACGAGGGCCAGTGGGACGTTCCCGCGCGGATGCGTGCGGAGTGGGCCGGTGGCGTGACGTGGCTTGAGGAGGACGGGATGACGATGTGGGTGGCCGGGGAGGGGTACGCGGAGCTTTGGGATCACCATTTTGAAGGCGGCACCGCACCGGTTGGCGATGTGGTGAGCCACGGCTGGCGCGTGACGTGGGAAGGATCGACGCCCCAAACGGAACGCGAGGTGCTGTCCGAGGCGGACCATCGGGTCAACTACTACAAAGGCGAGGACCCCACACGATGGGCGGAGGGACTCGTGCCGGAAACGAGATTCAAGCTTCAGGACGTGTGGCCGGGCATTGACCTGCGGGTCGGCCCCCGCTCCCCGGGAGACCGCGCCGCCTTGCCCGGACCGGGCTGGAAAGAGGACTGGATCCTTGAACCGGGCGCCGACCTCGGCGACCTCGTCCTTCGCCACGACGGCGTTGACCTCACGCTACGGGCTGACGGCAGCCTGCACATCCAACTCGGCGCGACTGCCGAAGCGCGGTGGGGCGCGCCCTACGCGTACCAAAGTCAGGACGGGCACGTGACCGACGTCGAAGCCCAGTACGTCGTGGACGGCAACACCGTCCGTTTCGAGCTCGGCCCGCACGACCCCGCCCTGCCCGTGGTCATCGACCCCGACATCGTCTTCGCCACCTACATCGGTGCCACGCAACCCAACTGGGGCTTCACGGCGGCGTACGACGACGCCGGCCGAGCGCTGGGCGGCACGGCGCTTTGGGACGGCGACCTCGGCACCTACCCGACGACGGCCGGGGCCATCAGCACGGCCATGACGGCCGCGACTGCTCCCTTCGACTGCGGCCTGTCCGTGTTCAGTCCGGACGGCACGACCCTCGAATACAGCACCGTCTTTGGCGGGGCCAACCTCGACGTTCCTTCGAGCATTGTGACGGACAGCCAGGGCGCGATTTTCGTCATGGGAACCACCGGCTCGTCGGACTTCCCCACCACGGCCGGTGCCTTCGACGTGACGTACTGCAACAACCCGTCCGTCAACCTCGACGCGTGTTGCAACTACCCTGGAGGGGGCGGGCTGCCCGGAGGCTCGAGCCTGTTTGTGATGAAATTTTCCCCAGCAGCGGGAGGAAGCACGCTGCAATCGTCGACCTACGTCGGCGGGTGCAACGGGCCGTCGGGCGTGAACCGTGGGGATTACCTCGCGTACAATTACGGCGACGTGTTTCGCGGGGAAATCAACATTGACGGACAGGATCGACCTTGGGTGGCCAGCGTGACGGGAGCGAACGATTTCCCCATGGTCAACGCGCCATATCCCGCGTACGGCGGCGGATCCACAGACGCGGTGGCGTTTCGCTTGTCGGCCGACCTCACGGCGCTGGAGTGGTCGACGTATTTGGGCGGAAGCCAGGACGACGCGGCGTACGGAATTCAATTCACGCCTCAAGGAGAACCGGTGGTGTGTGGCGGGACGACGTCGGGCAATTTCCCAGTTCAACCGGACGGCGACGACACGACCTTTGGGGGCCTGGCGGACGGGTTTGTGGTGCGGATTGTGGCGGGCGGAGGCGCGTTGACGGGAGGAACGCTTTTTGGGACCAACAACTACGACCAAGCCTACTTCGTGCAGGTGGATGCGGTCAGTCAGATTTACATCTACGGCCAAAGCATCGGCAACAAGCCCATCACCCCCACCACGTACAGCAACAGCCCACAGGCGGGCCAATTTGTGGCGTGCTACACGCCGGATTTGACCAACCTCGTGTGGCATACCCGGGTGGGCGACCCCGGCAACGTGGGAAGCATCGACATCAGCCCCACGGCTTTTCTTGTCAGCGATTGCGGCGAGATTTACCTGAGCGGATGGGGGGGCTCGACCAACAATTCGAGCCCCTACATTTTCTCGTCAGGCACCAACGGCATGCCCATCACGACCGACGCCTTTCAAACAGGGACCAACGACGGGGATTTTTGGCTTGGGGTGATGAATCCAGGAGCCACGGACCTCACCTACGCGACCTACTTCGGCGGGGGAACGTCGATGGAACACGTGGACGGCGGCACCTCTCGTTTTGACAAGGACGGCACGGTCTACCAGGCCATGTGCGCGGGGTGCGGCGGCAACAGCGACCTGCCCACAACGCCGGGCGCGTGGAGCTCGACCAACGACAGCTTCAACTGCAATTTGGGCCTGTTCAAGTTTGAGCTTGGCGAACTTGATGTGGGCATTGACGTGGCGACGCCGGGCATCTTGTGCGATGGGCTGGACGTGGAGTTCGACAACACCTCAACCCTGGGCTACGAGTACTTGTGGACGTTTGACGACGGCACGACAAGCAGCGAGTTTGAACCCACCCACACGTTCCCGAGCCCCGGTTCGTATACGGTGATTCTGACGGTCATCGACCCCGCTGGATGCCTCGACCCCGTGGACACCCAAATCGACGTCAACATCCAATCGCCCCCCGCCCCGGTCATTTTGCCCGTGGACCCGGTGTGCGAGGGGGAGGAGATTCAACTCATTGCGAACGGTTCGCCTGACTTGGTGTGGACGCCTCATCCGCTGATCACGGACGTGACGGCGGCGGTCCAAAACATCACGCCTGGCCCCGGCGTGACCTCCTTCAGCGTGACGGACGTCAACAATTGCGGCGAAGGCACGGCGTCCATCAGCGTGGTGGTCCAAGCGGTGGCGGCGGAAGTCACGCCGTCAAGCACGGCGATCTGCTTGGGCGAAAGCGTCACACTCATCGCTGAGGGGGCGACCAACGCTTCGTGGTTTCCCACGGCGGGACTCGACAACCCCAACGCCACTACCGTTTCGGCGTCGCCCTCGGTGACGACGACCTACAACGTGTTGCTGACGGACAACATCGGCTGCACGGGTGAAACGGAGGTTACGGTTTCTGTGGTGCCCGGGCCGCCGGGCGATCAAGTGTACCCAACGGAGCAGGTGTGCGAAGGGTTTGGGGTTCAATTGCCGGGTGCGGAAGGCGACCAGTGGTTGTGGAGTCCAGCTCAATTTGTGAGCAACCCCAACATCCAATTTCCTTACGCGTTTCCGGACGAGACCACCACGTTCACGGTATCCATTGTCAACCTTTGCGGCATCGGCGCGGACGAGGTGACGGTTGAGGTTCGGGTGCCGGAGGCCTACGCGTCCGAGGACGGTGGGATGTGCCGCGGCGAGACGTTTCAAGTGTCCGCGGAAGGCAACGACCCCAACTCGACGTTCACGTGGGTGCCGGCGGAATTGGCCAGCACTCCAGGAAGCGCCACGACCACAGTCTTCCCCAACTTCACCCAAACTTTCACCGTTTACGTCACCGACAGCGAGGGCTGCACCGCCAACGACCAGGTGACGGTGTACGTGACGCAGCCGCCGGGATTGACGGCGGGTCCAGACCTGGAAGTGGCGTGGCTCGACACCGTGCAGTTGCTCGGGCAAGCACCGGGATTGGATGTGCTTTGGACCCCAGGTGACAATTTGGATTGCGAGACGTGCCTCAACCCTGTTTTGACGGTGGTCGAGCCAGGCTGGTATGTGCTTCAGGCGCAAGACACGACCGGTTGCGTGGGTCGGGATTCGGCCTACGTTGACGTGTTCTATCCGGTGTACCTCCCGACGAGTTTCACGCCCAACAACGACGGCATCAACGACGTGTTCAGGGCGGAAGGCGAGGATGTGCGCGGGTTTTGGATGAAAGTGTTCAACCGCTGGGGCGAATTGGTCTTTTACTCCGAGGACCCTGAGGACCCGTGGCAAGGGGATGTTCTGGGCGGGGACCACTACGCTCCAGACGGGATGTACCTGTGGCAGGTACGCATCGAGCGCGTGGATGGCCCTGTCTTGCTTCAAGGCCACGTGCATTTGCTGCGGTAACGGCGTGCTTCGGTCTGCACATTGGATTGTGGGCACTGACCGGGCTTGGGGCCTTGAATTTTCCATCTCGCTTTCTACCTTTCTGCCATGGATTCACTGCGCCATACCTCTCCGCTGACGCCTGCGGACGTGATGAACGTCCTGCCGGGGTTGTTTTGGGATCACGATTGCGTGATGTTGCCCGGGCTCGGAGGGTTTGTGTGCAATCCCCGTTCGGCCTGGTACGACGAGGCCAAACGCCAAATCGTCCCCCCTTCCCGCGACGTTTTGTTCAACCCACGCCTGACCACCAACGACGGTTTGGTCGCCAACGAAGTGATGGCCAAGCACGGCGTCACCTACCGCGAAGCGCTCAAGGCGGTCGAGGCGTTGGTGGAACGCATTCAGGGGGACTTGGACGGGGGCTCGACGGTGGAACTTCCCGGACTGGGCAAGCTCTACCGGGAAGAGGACGGTCAACTCCGGTTCATGGCGGACGTCGAGTTCGAGCGCATGCTGCGCTCTTTCGGGCACGCGAGCATTCCGCTCGTGGCACGCACTGTGGCCGTCCCAACTCCCGTCACTGCGGCTTCTCCAGCTTTTGAAGAAGCGGAATCCACGGCGCCGACCTCACCTGTGGCGCCCCCCTCACCTGTGGCGCCCCCCTCACCTGTGGCGCCCCCCCCTTCGGAAGCTCCAACACGCTCCGAACCCCGCGTCGTCCCGTTCCGCATTCAGCTTGGACGTGCCGCCGCGGCGATTGCGATCCCGCTCACCCTCGCGGGTGCGTACCTCCTTTCCGACCCCGCAGGCACCGAGACGCTCCTCGGCGCGAACCCGCTCTGGAATGCCGTTCCCGTGACGGCCACCTACGCGCCCGCGGAGCGACCCGCCCTTGAATCCTGGTCCGCGACCCACGCGACCCCGGAGTCCGAGCCGGTCGAGACCGTCGCTGAATTTGTGGAACGCACGAACTGGGAGGGGCTCCTCGAGTTTGACCTCGAGGCAGGCCGCCCGGCCGCGGGAGGACTGCGCATTGACGTTCCCTTCACGCCCGTACCGACCCCGGAGCCCGTTCCGTCTCCGGAACCAATCCCGTCTCCCGTGGTCGAATCCACCTCCGTTCCTGCACCGGTCGTGCCGCCCGTGGAGGCGCCCGCTTCGGTCAACTTCCTGATCGTGGGAGGTGCGTTTGGGGTGAAGGAGAACGCTGAAAAGTTGGCGGCTTCGATGGAGGCTGAAGGGTTTGAGACGTCGCTGCACCACCAAGCACACAACGGCCTGACGGTGGTGGCGATGGGTGGATATGCCACGGAAGAAGAAGCGCGTGAGGCGCTTGAGAATGCACGTGGCCGAGGTCACGAGAAGGCGTGGTTGAAGCGCCTGTGATCTCCCACCCATGCTGAATCAACCCGTGTCGTTGGACGCCTTGGAGGGCGTGATTTTGGATTTTGGAGGGGTGTTGTACGACATCGATTACGACGCGCCGCCCAAGGCGTTTGCCGCCCTTGGCGATCCCGATTTTGCGTCACTTTATCACCAGGCCTCTCAGTCGACGTGGTTCGATGATTTGGAGACGGGCAAGTTGAACCGCGAGAGGTTTTACGGGCACCTCTTGAAGCGTTGCGCGCCGGGCACCACCGAAGAACAAGTTCATGCGGCGTGGTGCTGCATCTTGACAGGCATGCCTGCGGAGCGCGCGGAGTTGGTGATGCACCTGGGCACGCGGACGCGGCTCTTCCTGCTGAGCAACACCAACGCCATCCATGCGCGGGTGTTTGAGGAGGATTTGAGGGCCACGTTGCCGGACTCGGAGGCGTTTTGGGGAGCGTTTGAAACGGCGCACTACAGCCAAGACCTTGGCTTGAAAAAGCCCCATCCCGAGACGTTCCTGCACGTCTGTGAACTCCACGGCCTCGCTCCTGAAAAGACCCTCTTCCTCGACGACAGCATTCAGCATGTTCGCGGGGCGGATCAAGCGGGGCTGCATGCCCATCACCTCGACTTGGCCAAGGAGGACTTCAGGGGCTGGCTGAAGCGAATGGGCTGGCCGATTCCCGCCTGAGATTCAGCGACCAAGGCCAACGAACCCTCAGCCTTCGAGGCTGGCAAACAGGACGTCAAGCTCGTCGTGACGCTCCGAGGGAACCGGAGTGGCGCCCTGCTCGAGGATGAGGAAGACCTCTTGGCCTCGCGCTTCTTCGGCGTAAGATTTGGCGCCTTGGAACCGCGTGCCTTCCGGGTCGATCCGGAGCAATTGCGCTCCCGTTTCCCCAAATTTGAAATGCCACGTGTCCCCGCCGTCGTGCCGCTCGAGGTAAGTCAGGCGCGACGTCGTGGTTTCCCAAAACATCGTGCTGAACTCGCCAATGAGCTCTTCCACGCGCGCCGGTTCCTCTGAGGAAACGCGCCCCCACTCGGTGGCGGGCATTCCCTGGGAGGCCAAAAACCGTGCGAATTCCAGCTCGAGCCCTTCAAGCTCTTCGCGGGTCAGGTTTCGGAAGCGGCGCGGTTCGGTCATGCGTGGAGGTCCTTGTGAGGCTTACTCGTCGATGCCTTCGAGCATGAACATGAAGGCGTATTCCAAGGCGACTTCCTTGATGCGCTCGAAGCGTCCTGATGCGCCGCCGTGGCCGGTTTCCATGTTGCAGTCCATGATCAGGAGGTTGTCGTCCGTTTTTTGGTCGCGCAACTTGGCGATCCACTTGGCGGGCTCCCAGTACTGCACTTGGCTGTCCCAGTAACCGGTCGTGATCAGCAGGTGGGGGTAGTCCTTCGCTTCAATGTTGTCGTACGGGCTGTACGTCATCATGTAGTCGAAGTAGTCCTTGTTCTTGGGGTTGCCCCATTCGTCAAACTCAAACGTCGTCAGAGGGATGCTCTCGTCGAGCATGGTGTTGATCACGTCTACAAACGGCACGCCGGCGATGACGCCGTTGAAGAGGCCGGGTTCGAGGTTCATGACGGCACCCATCAACAGTCCGCCCGCGCTGCCGCCCATGGCGTACAGGTGGTCGGGGCTGGTGAATCCGGCTTCCACCATGGCTTTGCCGCAGTCAATGAAGTCGGTGAAGGTGTTCATTTTGTTGAACAACTTGCCGTCCTCGTACCAGTTTCGGCCCATCTCGCTTCCGCCACGGATGTGAGCGATGGCGTACACGAAGCCGCGGTCGAGCATGCTCAAGCGCGCCACCGAGAAGCTGGCGTCCATGCTGTAGCCGTAGCTGCCGTAGGCGTAGAGGAGGAAGGGGTTATCGCCGTTGCGCTCCACGCCTTTGCGGTAGACGATGCTCACGGGCACCTTCACGCCGTCGCGCGCCTCCACCATCATGCGCTCGCTGACGTAGTTGGCGGGGTCAAACGTGCCGCCCAACACTTCTTGCTGCTTGAGCGTGGTGATTTCGCTGGTGGCGAAGTCGTATTCGAGCACGCTGTTGGGCGTGGTCATCGACGCGTAGCTGTAGCGCAAGCGTCCGGTGTTGAAATCGGGGTTGGCGCCCACGTACGCGGTGTAGGCGGGGTCGTTGAAGGGGATGTACTCGTCCGACGTGCCGTCCCAACGCTTAATGCGGATGTTGTTGAGGCCTTCTTTGCGCTCTTGCACAACGAGGTACTCGTTGAAGATGTCGATGCCTTCAAGGAGCACGTTGTCGCGGTGAGGCAACACGTCCGTCCAGTTGCCGTAGCCCGTGGCCGTCACCGGCGTCTTGACGAGCTTGAAGTTCTTGGCGTCGCGGTTGGTGACGATGTAGAAGTGGTCGCCGTAGTGGCTGATGCTGTACTCCAAATCGCGCTCCCGCTCCTGCACCACTTTCCACTCGCCGTTGGGCGTGTTGGCGTCGAGGCACCACCATTCCGAGCTGACGGTGGTGCTTGTGCCGATCATGAGGTACTCTTCGCTTTTGGACTTGCCAATGCCACACGAGAAGGTCTCGTCCTTCTCCTCAAACACGAGGACGTCTTCGCTCACGTCGGTGCCCAACACGTGCTTGTAGATTTGGAACGAACGCAAGGTCACGGGGTCCTTCTTGGTGTAGAACAGGGTCTTGTTGTCGTTGGCCCACGTCGCGCCCCCAGTCGTTTCAGGAATGCGGTCCTCGAAGATTTCTCCGGTGCTGAGGTCCTTCACATAGAGGGTGTACTGGCGGCGGCTCACCGTGTCCACGCCGTAGACGAGGAGGTTGTTGTCGGGGCTCACGCTGCCTCCGCCCACGGCGAAGTAGTTGTGGCCTTCCGCCATCGCAGGCTGGTCGAGCATGACCTCTTCCTCAGCGTCCATCGACCCTTTCTTGCGGCAGGTGAAGGGGTACTCCTTGCCCTCTTCGTAACGGCTGTAGTACCAGTATCCTTTGTCCAACACAGGCACGCTTTCGTCGTCCTTCTTGATGCGGCCTACGATCTCGTCGTAGATCTTGGTTTGGAACGCCTCGGTGGGCGCCATGACGTCTTTTTTGTAGGCGTTCTCCGCTTCGAGGTAGGCGACGACTTCGGCGGTTTGGGCGTCGGGCTCCTTGGCTTCCTTCTGCTCGTCGCTCAAACGCATCCAGAAATAGTCGTCGTGAAGCTGAATGCCGTGAATGTCCGTGGTGTGCGGTTTCTTCTCCGCGTCAGGAGGCGTCGGGAGTTCCGAGGCTTTGGTCACGTAATCAGAGGTCTTCATGTCTTGGGTGGAGGAGGTGTTGCAGCCGAAGGAGAGGGCCAAACAGGCGGCCGTTGCCGCGCCAAAAAGTCGCTTGTTCATTTCAACGAGTTTTTCCCGGCACACCGCGTGCGGGAGTGCGAAGATACGGGCAGCAATCCGCTCCTTTACACCGCGAGGTTTCCCCCGGCAATCAGCTCTTCGATGGCGAGCAGGTCTTCAGGGGTGTCGACGGCGGGGGTGAGGTGGGGCGTCGTGCCCACGTCGATGCGCCAGCCGTGGTCGAGCCACCGCAATTGCTCGAGGCGCTCGCGCTGTTCGAGGGGCGTGGGGCTGAGTTGCACCAAGGCCTCCAGGGCCGTGCGGGTGAACCCGTAGAGTCCCACGTGCTGCAGCCAAGGTCCGTCGCCGTGAGGGAGGGGACTGCGGCTGAACATCAGGGCCCGGCCCTTCATGTTGCGCACGACTTTGACGCGGTGCGGCGAATGGATCTCCGGGTCGGCAGGTATGGACTTGGCCAAGGTGACCACCGCGGCGTCGGGTTTACGCAACATGTCGGCGAGTTGCCGAATCTGGTCGGGATGCACAAACGGCTCGTCGCCTTGAATGTTGAGGACCGCCCCAAACGACTCGCCTTGGGCTTCGAGCAGCTCGACGGCTTGGTGGCAACGCACGGTGCCGTTGGGGCAATCTGGGGACGTCATGATCACGTCGCCACCGAAGTCCCGAACCACGTTCGCGATGCGCTCGTCGTCGGTGGCCACCACCACTTTGTCGCAGGCCTCGGCCTCTTTCACGCGGGTGTAGACGCGTTGAATCATGGGCAGGCCGGCCACCGAGGCCAGGGGTTTGCCAGGAAAGCGCGTCGACGCGTGACGCGCAGGAATCACTGCCAGGA
>Ga0209652_1001509_pt1 | contig 18876 bp, 16 predicted proteins | sample SaaInl74LU_5_DNA_FD_184641 | JGI IMG/M metagenome (GOLD analysis project Ga0209652, IMG submission 184641) | Marine microbial communities from expanding oxygen minimum zones in the Saanich Inlet - ESP_74LU_5_DNA (SPAdes) (version 2) | ecosystem: Environmental > Aquatic > Marine > Intertidal zone... | reverse complement strand
GAGGAACCCCAGAAGGCTGGTATTTTGCCGGGGATTCTTCCTCCAAAGATGAGAAGCGAGAGTTCTTCATCCTCGCATCCACCACCACATGTACCACCTCAAGCAGCAGTGACATCGGAGCATTCTCATATGCCAATTCCAGCCTCTGGATTTGATCCAGTACAAGCGATGCCACAATCAGGTGCTACGAGTTCACCGTATGGCTCTCCGCCATTTCTACCCGTAGCTGCAGGAGTAGGAGCAAACGCACCACAATGGCCAGCAGCAGCACAGGGCATCCTACCACCAATAGCCGGAGAGTCCTCTGTCGCTTCCTATCCAGGCCATGAACAGTATCAGCCTCAGCCAGTGCGGCATGCGCAGTATGATCCATCTGCTGTTGGTCAAGTAGGTCATTGGCAACAACAAATGACAATGGGACATCCCATGCCAAGCTCTTACCCATTGTATGCACCGCCGAGCTATGAGATTGGAGCTGATTATGGTGGTGTAGGAGGACATGCTGCTGGAGGATACCAGTATGGACCCAATGTGCAGCAGGCACAGACTGCCTATCCTCAGCTGTATGATCCTTCTTATCAGATGCGGCAAAATCAAAGGCTAGCAGCAGCTGGGTATGGCCAATACACAATGAATCAAATGCAAGATCAAGGAGACGATAATGATTCCTATCGAAACAGAGGTAGAGGCGACAGAGGAGGCGTACGAAGAGGAAGAAGTGAGAACCCAGACTCCGCAAAAGATCCTGGTCCACCCATTGGTAATCATTTGCGTGGTCCAGATGGTGCTAACCTCTTCGTCTTCCACATACCAAATACGATGACCAATGAAGACTTGTTCCAACTTTTCTCTCAGTACGGTAACGTCTTAAGTGCAACAATCAAGACAGAGGCTAAGACGGGTAGAGGAAGAGGATTTGGTTTTGTTAATTATGACAGCCCTGAGGCTGCAAGTAGAGCGATCCATCATTTAAATGGCGCATCGGTGAGTTTGTATTTGTAAACATCTGTATATGGTATGCACTCAATAATAGCAAGTATTTAACTCACATTCTCTTTCTCTTTCCTCTCTTTCAGGTAAATGGAAAGCACTTGAAGGTGCAACATAAACGAGTTGAGGCACAGTTTCCTACCCAAGAATTCCCTGGCAGTGGCGCCTATCCAACTCAAGACTACGCAGGCGGTGGCTCATACCCCACTCACGACTACACAGGCCCTTATCCTACGCAGCAGTACCAGCAAGGCTATGAATCTCAAGGAACAGCAACACCCGAGCCTCCGAATGAGAGCTCACGTGCAACTCCATTATTGCCCCCGTTAAACACATCAGCAGCACATCCACGAAGCGACGATGAAACCAAACCAGCCGCTGAGGAATCGCAATCTTAACTACTTCTTGCTGAGCAAACACCAATACCTTCCCGAGGGCCCAAGTGAAATATCGATGCTCAGTCTCTACATCTGGACAATTCACAATTCAATGAGATGCATAGTTTCATATCATAACAAACGCTTTCATTACAACTCGTCGTTTTCCTTGTTTTCAATACCTTTTGGGTAGTTATCTCTCCATTCATGAACATATGCTAATACTCGACGCATCCACAGTTTCCACTCATCTTTCAACTCCTGTGAGAGGTGCACTGTTTTGGCCCATTCTTGATGATGCCGAACCGGATTATCCGAATGTATCAGCATGGATTCAAACATCTCTTGATCCATCTCGAGAAACATGGCGTGCGAGACTTTGGTAATCATATTTTCCTTGTCAGTGATCTTATCAATGATATCTTGTCTCTCATCCAAGCTTTCTGTCGTAAGAAGTGACTGCAATTCTGCCATCTCTCCCTCGAGTAAAACAAGCCCATACTTGCGTAAACACATTCTATGTGCACCATCTACCATTCTGTACTCCTTTTTACAAGGATTGTTTGGCTTGTCTGGATTGCTTGAGCTGACTACTATCCCAGGGATATCTATACAGTTTGAAGCTGTTCGTTCTTTAGAGGACAGTTTTTTATGACAAGAAATCCAAAGATCAGTCCACGATGATGTGGGTATCTGTCCATTAGGTTTTGGCGGAATTGCGATGTCATTATTATCCACTTCTTGCAAATGCTCCATACCTTTGTGACATATCTTGTTTATCTCAATAAGTCTGGGCATCAAGCCTTGCTGTCGAGACCAGTTCAAAAGATCAAACACTCGAGCATGAGATTTGTTCTCAATGCGCCAGTGAGGCTTGTTCACGCTATGTAAAGACCATAACACCCATCTATTGAAGGCATTGCCCTTGTCAATTTGCAGCAGTTCCAATGTTTCACTAGCACCCTTGGAGGAAAACAATGCAAAAAACTCGGCAGATGTTTTGGGTAGGTTCAAGGATGTTTCTTCAGCTTGCGCAGAATGAACCATCACTCCGTTGAAGCACAGTGTACATATCAGTGCAAGTAACATCACCACCAGTGACGACATCATGGGAGAATAGGGCCACAATTCTTGGCTCAACGCTCTCTTTCCTTCCTCTTCCAACTTCACAATAATGTGGCGGCTTTTGCTGGAGTTTCCAGTGTCCAGTTGTTGTGTCGCATCTCATCTCTCCGACCGCTCTCTGCTTCTCCTCTCGCCCACTCCAATCCACTTCCAAAATCCGAAACAACCATGTCGGCAAACCGCTGGGATCCCAAGGCCAAAAAGCCCCCCAAGGGCTTCAACTACCTCGTCCCCGTCCTCTCCGCCCTCGAGAACGAACTCCGCGACAAAGTACGCGAATCCAACGCCGGAAAACGCAACACCGAATCCATGTGGCCGGTCCATCAAATCAATTGGCAGCGCTCTCGCTATGTCTATGATATGTACTATACTCATGGGAAGATTACCAAGAAGGTGTATGATTATTGTATTAAGAATAAATTGGTAGATGCTGCATTGATTGCCAAGTGGAAGAAGCCGGGGTATGAACGACTGTGCTCTACGTATGTGATTAATCCGAACAATTATAAATTTGGCACGACGAGTATATGCAGAGTGCCTCTGAAAGATCGATCTCCGGAAGCCAAGACGGCACAGGATCCAACAACTGGATGTAGGGGATGTTCCTCGGGAGTGGGACAGCATCGGAATATTTTTGGGAATAAGTATGGCCAGAATTTAGCGGCTGTTCAAGTTGCAAGGGAAAAGAGAATGGAAGAGATGGAACAAAAGAGACTGAGGGATGAAGAAGCAAATAGTACTGCTGCTGCGGCTAGTGCAGCTGTGGGGGGTGGAGATAGTGAAACTGATGATGATTCAGATGATGATGATTATGGTCCAACGCCGGCAGCATGGGCATCGGAGGGGGGTAAGCTTGAAGCTGAGAGTGAGAGGCTGGCCGAGGGGGCAGAGGGGGGAGATGATACTGATGATTACGAACAGCCAGCAAAGAAACTGAAAAGTAGCTCATGACAACATAACATTACTCATTTATAAAGGATGAAAAAATATAATCTTCAATTCTTGTGGTAGGTGGTAGCTCGTACTTATCTATGCATATGCGTATTGAAATAACTCAAACTGGAGTCAAATACAAATCAAGCCACGGGAGCGTATTCACAGCAATCTTTGCTCGACTAGCCCAACGTTTCACATCTGTCTCAGTCCAGGTACATGATTTCACCTCATCATCGCCCTTTGTAAGAGTCTCTAGCAGCATTCCTGGAGAAGCGTACCAAAAACTTAGATCTTTGGGTGTTGATGAATGAGCCTTGTCCATCAGACAATCAAGAGCATCTTGATCTCCATCAAGAATTTCTAGCATGATTTCTTCTATTGATCGCTGCTGAGCAACTTCTATCCATCTTTCGACTGTTTCGGCTTGAATGTTTTGATTGTTGAGTTGGGCAAGTACAACGTCGCTATCAGCATTAGCCAATCCTCTCCAGTTTCGTACGTTGTCCACAAGATCAGCGGCCCATGCTTTTGCATCCTTGTCATCGTAGTTATCAGATTCTTTTGCTTCAGTAATACATTCAATTAACTCATCAATATCGTCCTCAGACGGAGTGACAAGCTTCCAATCGTCGATGAAAGCATCTTCCTGCGCTGTTAGCGGCGATGACGTCGTTTCTATTTCTCCCTTATTGCCGAAACGAGCCATTGCTGCTCTCGCTCTGCGTTCACGCTCACTCAACTCATTGCCACCATCATTGTCAGTAGTACTTGGCATAGCTGCCTCCAATATAGATTCTTCCATCTCTTCGATTGCCTTTACTCCATCTTCACCGGTTTCAGAAGAAGTTGGGAGCGCAGCTTTCTTTCCTTGTCGCAAGTTTTCTCTTGCCTTCTCACTAAGATTTCTCTTTCTTCCTCCTCTATCTAGGTGTGACCAATCTAGATGAGGCATGGTTGATTGCAACATTGTTTCCACAGTGGCATTCGCAGACGAATCATTCTGTTCGGCTTTATTGTAGTGATACACTAGCGACCAAAAGACACGAGGCGAGAGCTGTGCCATGGAAACCGGTCGAAGCATCTCTCTCCCGTCTGAGTTTTTATCATCAGGGTCGTCTTCATCTCCTCCTCCTCCTTCTGGTCGTGTGTTGTAAACGTGTTCAATTAGTCCCTTGAGGGCATCTTGACTGATAATTTCAACTTGTTCTTCATAGTTACCACGGCCTTCTAGCCCTTTCGAGTAAGAGACAATGTACAACGTGCGTCCCAAAGCTTCGTCGTCATCATTATCACCTGCTTCACTTTGGCCATGGTCTTTGGCAGTCCCCAAGACCACTCCCTGTCCATCGACAACAGTTCCACCCTTGACTTTCTCAAAACCAAATGCTCCCAGATTCACCGCCGCCACACGTACCGCAGCACGGGATTCCTCATACGATTTTTCAACTGCTCCTTTCATTGCCGTGCGTAGGAACTTTCCTGTGTTTCCTCCACCTCCCCCTCCCATTGAAGATAGAAGTTTTCCTGCTATATCATCTTCACTCTTGAACATGGGTTGCTGCTTTGAAGATCCTTTGCGTTTAGATACTGCTCCCTCAACCGCCTTTCCATCAGATAGACGATATCCCGTCCCTTCAATCTTTGACTTCTTGCCCTTAGGCGAAGAAGAAGTTGCAACAATTCTTTTGTTGGCACCACCAAAACTTTTGACAGTGGAAGATTTTTTCTTCTGTTCTGTTTTCATCATTGCATCTTGCGCTGCAATGAGTTCTGGAAAACTGGCCGCGGCGGCAGTTGCAGCTGCTCTCTTTTTGCGTCCATTGGTAGATGAGCCTGGAGAATCTGCTGTTGATGAACTTGCTGATTGTTTGGCGCTTGCCGTAGCCACTGCTGTTGTAGATTCATTCCCAGCAGTAGCGGATTCATTCAGTGTAAATTTGACGATAACGCTTTCATTTGCCCGAACGCCAAGCTCGTGCACTGTACGTTTGCCACCTTGATCCAACTCCTTTGGTGGAAACCCACCCAAAAATGAAACCTGGTAATGATGCGTGGAACTCGATGGAATATTGAATAGTGCAAAGACATCCTTTCGGAACTGATCGAGTGGTGTTGTTCCGGATAGCCGCATGTTGTACCGCTTTTGCTGTTGTGCCAGTGCAGCATTTTTGCCACCGCCGCCGCCGCGACCACCTTTCTTACCCTTGGCTCCTGGAATAGATGGCGGTGGCCCACCGGTAACTCGTATCGTGAACTCTTTGTCCATGATGCTATCAACTGATGATGCGTCTACTGTTCTCTAATCTTCCATCTCATTTTATGACAAGAAATCCTTCTTCGTAAAACTCGGTACATTTTTACGTAGGAATTGTTCCCGCCAGATCTACCTCCCCCTCCTCTTCTCGCTTTGATGGAGAGAAGATGATGTCGTAGGAAGGTGATGATCATCCTCCTTGGTAGCTACTGATTGCAGTCTCCCAGTGATAGATGGTACAGCCCAACAAGAAGAAGATGAACAAACGACGACACCATGACGACAGCCGCTCCTCCATCGGGAGTAAAGCCTACGCTACATGCTTATATTCCTTCCTCATAATTTACACATTCGTGTTTCTATTTGGCAAATCATTATTGCCACCAGAAGAAACGTGGTGTCCCTACTCGAAGCTACCTGTTCGAAATGGCTATCATAATCCAGACTACAATTACCATCCTTGTCACCACTATCGTACACCGTATCTGCTATTCCTCCATCTTCAAGAAGTAGACTATGCACAAAGAATGATGATTTCACTTTTCTTAGGGGGGATTATTGGCTTTGAACGTAGAGCATCCGAACGACCTGCAGGAATCCGTACAATGTGCATGGTATGTTTGGGTAGTTGCTTCTTTAGCATGTGTTCTCAGTTGGCATTCAAATCTTCCACTATGGGTTGGGACGCAGCGAGGGTTGCAGCAGCGGTGCCCAGTGGTGTGGGGTTCCTCGGTGCAGGATTAATTTGGAAAGGAAACACATCAACAGTGAAGAATGTTGACGGGAAAATCATGTCGGCTGAGTCACAGCAGGTTCATGGATTAACTACGGCTGCTTCAGTGTGGTTAGCAGCAGCTGTTGGAGTCGCAGTTGGTGGGGGAAGACGCTTGTATATCGTTAGTGTTTACGGAGTGATGCTCGTCATACTTGTGTTAAGGTTTGGACCGCAGCTTTACTTTGCACGAGAGTCAGAATCTCAACAAGATTTCGATGATGTAGTTGACGATGATAGTGAGATAGATTGGGATTCAATTACGGATGAATCTTCGACTGGACTCTCTATCGATGATGATGGCGAGGAGGACGAAGAGGATATGAGAAGACGCCCAGAGTCCTCACTATGGGGAAGTGGAAATGATATTAATTTAGGCTACCCGCTGAGCTCTAAAAACTTGAACGATGAAGTAGAAGTTGGAGAGGACCAGGAACAAGGCATAAACTCTTCGTGGACAAGACATTCCATGTCATCACGACATTCGTCAGCGCCAAACTTGAAAATCTACGAGACTCCAATCAAAGACAAAGATGAAAAGCCACCGGAGCGTAGGCGAAAAAGAAGAACCAAAAAGAATGAGCTAAGACTGAGCTTCCACAGTTAATCGTCCCAATCGTCATGCAAAAAATCGTCGTCGACGAGCTGGATGTCATCGTCACCGAAATGTAGTCGATATGAAGATGACCTTTGGATCTGATGAGATCCAAATGAACTGCTCTTGGGGATCTCGTTCGTCACACTGGGTAGGACTGCCTTCAACTTTTCCACTCCGAATGCATCTCCCACTCCATCGTCTTCCTTGCCATTACCACGGTAATAAAGTGGCTCCACGGCTGTCTTTTCTTCTTCCTCCTCCCTTTCCGTAGTGAGAAGTGGGACAGCGTTTTCCTTTTCACTTTCAGAAGATGATTCGGACGTGTCGTGGACGCCACTTTCCGATGATGAATCATCCGATAAAGCGACGTTACTGTTGCCAGTAATCTCTCGAAGAAACTCCAGCTCGTCTTTTGCGGTTGTTGTTCCACCCCCCGACGAGTTTTTGGCTGTCGCCAATGATGAAGAAGACGAACTGCCATAGAAAGAATGAGATGGTGTACTATTGCTGATCTCCGCGAGAGATGAAGAATTGGTTTGGGCATTTGGGCAAGATCTGACTAGCGCAGAATAGGAATGCGTATGTTGAGCAAGAGAAGGACTCTCCAACCGGAGAATACGCGACGGGTGTTCAAGCGTGATCAACTTCTTGGGTTTATCCTGGCTTAAAGAAATAATATCATTGAGGAAAAAGAATCCTGTAGGCTGCTCGTCTTGCTTAGGAGGAATGCGTTTGTAATAACATAATGCGTTTTCGCCACTTCCCAATCGTTGAATCTGGAACCATCTTTTGGTGGTTGTGGAGCCAGAGACGATGGACTGTCGCCGCTTGAACTTGTCTTGTTTTTCCTTCAGGAACCATCCACGGAGAGTTGTGCCATTCTCTGTTGGGGTGGAGCTCGTCATTGCTTGCGTTTGTTGGTAAGTACACACCTTCTGCACCGAATAATGCCGCAGTGTGATGGATAAGAGAGAGGAGGGAAACGAGCGAAGTGAGCGTAGAGTGGAACATCTACGAAAATGAATCTTTGGTACAATAGGCCATCGGCCTCCCAATCCACTCATTGTTCAACGATGCAACCAAATGATTGCCGACGAAGCAATCCTACGCGAGGGGCAAATCCTTTCTTCCCAGTCTTTGTCATGATAGATAGTTATAAAAACCTTTACTTAACAGTTCAGGTTCCAATGCCAATCCCACTTACTTGCTTAATTGGAACTCCAGCTTAAAGCTTAGAGTGACGTCAAGACGAACGATGATGAGCAAAAAATGGACAGTAAAAATTTAAAATGAAAATCCTTGGGTCGAGTCAAGAAGTTGCCTTGACATCATCCATCTTCGCCCACTCCTAAACGGATAAAAACCATGGCCAAAAACGGCGGCCCGGCAGCAATAGAGAGAGCCCCGAAGACTGACGTAACGTCTCGATGTTATTGACGCCTACCTTCTTCGAAATCATACTACCGTTCACTTTCACAGTCATAAAAGTTTGAGCATTACTAAGTAGCATTTCAGCTTTACAAAGCAAACAAATGAGCAGCCTATCCAACTATGCCGGATGGATCTTCCGCTTGAATCTTCCTACATCATCAAGCGCAGCATCGCCACCAGCTGTCAATGGAGAAGACTGCGACAACGCCAACTTGGAAGGGGTGCAGCTGCTATCACAGAACAAGTCGGAAGAAAGCAATGGTATTAATGACCACATCCCGTCTCCTTCCTATCTTGCCGAGCTTTGTCCTCAAGGAGTCTCTGTAACTACACTAGACCAATCAGAGGCAACTCAACCACAATCTCCATCACAAAACTGGAGCTGGTCCTTCTCCTCTCAATCCTGCCCATCCAAATGGAATGTTACTTCCTCCAAACTCCTTTCCGTGACATACCGTCCAGCTCATGAGGCACATCCATCTTACACAAATATTTCGAGGAGTCGAGAGTATTGGAATAAGTCAGTTGGATCGTGTGTTACTTGTTGTGATGCAGGTTGTGGCAAGTGCTCATCATGTCTTGGTGGTAGTGGTGGTGGTTCTTCACAAAGTCCCAAGCGTAGGGGTAAATGGAGTTCAATGAAACGTACAATGTCTGGGGCACCAAAACCAATTCATCGTGTCAAGGTTGATTATACAGTGGAGGACATTATGCACATTGAACCAGTTTCGGCTGCGAATGCTGGAGAAGATGAGGAGGCGGATGGGGTGTGGATTCGAGGTGTTGGCAATTGTCATGCACTGAGGATTTATCTTCGACCCAAGTTTGGTTCATGTAGTGATGAATCTCAAAGTATTATTGATAGTGGCGCAAAGCCAAATAAAGATATTGGCTTTGAATTGTCAGTCATGGACAAATGGGACAATTTGCAATCCCCACCTTGGAATTCAAAGGATGGCGACGACGCAAAGAAATTAGGAAAAGATCAAAAGGAAGTGAAACACTGGGGACCAATCTTAACCTTTGCTATTCCATGCCAAGACGACGAAAGCAAAGAATCCACGGCAAAGGACAAATGTCAACCTCTTCTTTGGAAAGTGCACCATCCACCCAACCCCAATGTGGCTCTCGATTCATTTCTACTTATGGAGGGTGCACTAAACTTGCATATGCAGAATCTCCAAGGGAAATCATCATCTTCGTTTGATTACGATGTACCTACAAATGTCTACGTGAATGGCTATCAAAGTTGGTCGTTCGCTGGGAGTGTTGTCCAAGGAGAGCCACAGCCTGGTAGTGCGATGCCTGATGTATTGAGCGGTGCATTTAATCGAGGCGGTGTGGTGTTGTCTGGAGATCATGCTAGTTGCGATGGAGATAGCTGGTCTGATAATTTTGAGACGGCAACGAACACACGAAACTCAAATTCGATGGACGACGTCGAAGAGTTGAATGCGACTACTGCATTTTACAAGTCAGATATGTTTGCATGTATATCATCAAATGGTACGACTTCTCAGCACGATGATGGACGTATTTTACTTGACGAGGAAGGTGGCCCTGCCTTAATTACTGGCTTCCTCTCTCAGAGAAAACAGTATGGAGTTGTCTGCATGGACAAGGGACTTCGCCATTTCAACCTTTTCGCATGTCACGAAGGACAAGTTGCAACCAGAAATGATATCTCCTCTGATTGGGCATACTTGCAAATTGTTGATTCATCTTGCTATGATGAGGAAGCGATGGTTTATTACATCCATGCATGTGGAGATCATAATGACGCACGGGCCATGGAGAAAGGTCTTACATACGGATGGTGCTCTTGGTATCATTACTACGAAAATATTGATCATGACTCATTGTCAAAGAATGCTCATGTATTGAACAAGTCTAAAAGCAAGATTGGCTTCAATTTGTGTCTCGTGGATGATGGATATATGACATCGTGGGGAGACTGGACTTCCCTCAAGCCTGGTAAATTTGTGAAAGAGGGAGGGATGCGTGTACTGGCCGACGCTATCAGATCCAAAGGTATGCAGCCAGGTGTGTGGCTAGCTCCTTTCGCCTGTGACAAGAATTCAAAGCTGGCAAAGGACCATCCTGATTGGATCATCCGCAATGACTCGGGAAGGTATGCCAACAGTGCAAACTGTGGCAAATTCTTTTACGGGTTGGATGCCACCAATCCGGAAGTGAGAAAACACGTCTACGACACTATCCATCGAGCTGTTCATGAGTGGGGCTTCGATGTCCTCAAGCTTGATTTCTTGTACGCATCGTGTCTTGCTGGGAATGGAAAGTATGACAATACCATGAGTAGAGCAGAGGCGTTCTATTTGGGTTTGCGCACAATTAGAGAAGCTGCCGGAGATGAAACGTTTATCATTGGGTGTGGATGCCCGCTTGGGACCGCAATTGGGTGGGCAGATGGTATGAGAGTGTCATGTGATACTGGCCCCACTTGGCTTCCAGAGTTCCCACTACCACACTGGGACAATGGGACCTTGCCTTCACTACGAGGAATGCTTCGAAATACACTAAGCCGATCTGTCCTTGGACATCGCTGGTGGCACAACGATCCCGATTGTGTTCTTCTTGGTAATACTACAAAGCACACGGATAATGAAGTAATTAGCGCTGCCTCAGTAGTTGGGATGACTGGAGGGATGTTTCTCTTGTCAGATGATATGGAGAAGGTCAGCGATGCTAGATTAAGCGTCGCGAGGAAGATATTCCCTCTCACCGGTGTCACTGCGGTCCCTCTTGATTTGCACAGTACAATGAACGGTGGAATGCCATCGGTCCTCCGCCTTTGGTGCACGGAAAAATCCATCTCGACTGATGAAGTAAATGACAACTTCGAGGTAGATGTGTCTGGTAGGGTATTGAGAGAACAAGCTTCAAAGCTACAAACTGAAGTTGGTTGGTCGCCAAGAAACAACAACATTGATCCATACAGTCGGGAACGCAGCTGTTTCTTTGTTGCACCTGGCCTCGGATCTTGGACTGTGGCAAGTTTAAGCAACTGGATGTCTCATTCGACAACCATGAGCGTGTCGTTCGCAGCTCTTGTAGCCCATAGTATTCAAGATTTTGCAGCAATGGGGGCCCCAAAAGACTCGATTTCATCAAACGCTGGCCCCGGAGAGAAGTCTGAAAATGGCTACCATGTGTTTTCATTTTGGTCATCAGAATATGTGTGGATTCCGCACGAGACATTGGTTGATAACAGCCCTCTTGTCAAAAAGCTTGAGTCTCATCAGACGGAGATCTTTCACATCAAACCAGCCGATCCAACTTCTTGCCAATACATTGGTAGCGACTTGCATTTTTCATGTGGATTTGAAGTTTCGTCGTTCGTAGCTGGAGAAAAACGAGTTTTGATCGAGTTGAAGAATAACTATGCAAAGAAAGGCTCTGTTTACCTGTACTTACCAGTTGGAAAGAAATTCGACAACGCAACTGTCGAAGTAAATGGTGCAGAAGGTAGCATGGAGATCATTGCTAGACCGACTCTAGGAGGAAACGAAGGTGTGGTGGTGCGAGTGCCTGTCGTGATTAAAGGTACAGGGGAGGAAAATGATGGTGTTGTCTCGATATCCTGTTGACGTGTCTGCCGTGAAAATTGTAAATATAATTATTAGTTTAGTGGTAACTCGATCCGATGGATCAACGATCTCGTTTTTTGTGCTTTCGGCGTTTATCATGATCTTCCTCATCTGAATACTCACGGCGATGTTTATCACTTTTCCTTGAATGACGATGTTTGTGATGTTTCTTCTTTCGATCTCTATCACGACTGCGGCTGCGACTACGATGCTTCCTCTTCTGTCTGTGTCGGTGCTTGTGCTTCTTCCTTCGCCGGCTATCGTATGAACCGCTCGACCTGCTTCTGCTTCTACTGTAACTGCGGCTCCTGCTACGGCTCCTGCTCCTCCGTTGTTTTTCATCGTGTCGACGGCTTGGACTCGGGCTGCGGGAGAAGCTACGGCGATTAACGTAATCTGACCTAGGGCGGTAATCAGGTACAACATCGTTGGGTCGTGCCCTTCGACCAAAGCTATCAACAACTTCTGCAGATTGGCCAGCATGTCTAGGTGGCGCCGTTGCCTGTTGTCGGTAATGACTATGATTCATGGGCCCCCTACCCCTCCCTCTTCCTCCTCTGTCACCCCTGCCTCTACCTCCTCCACCACCACGGCCACGTCCCCCATCAGCAAAGCCTCTATCAATACCACCACTGCGATCACCTTGCCGATATTGCTTCTGATATTTAGACCACACCTTCGCTACACTTTGCGAGAAATCCACACGTATCCTCCGGTCATCAACTAACGCATTATTCATCTTCAAATATGCCTCATTGCACGATTCATTTGTTGTAAATTCAACAAATGCGTATTGTAGACTAGCACCAGTGTCAGGATCACGAATGATTTCTGCCTTGGCTGATGAATCAAAGCGAGCGAAGATAAGTTCCAAATCTTCATCAGTTGTCACTGGATTGAGTTTGCACACAAAAAGGACATTTTCGGGAGCTTTGATTTCAGCACTGGGAAGGTCACCAAGCATTTCAAGCATAACAGCTTGACTTGTAGCTTGCTTCTTCCTCCATTCCTCCTCTTGCTTCTCTTGTATTTCTAATCGTTTTTGCCTTGTTGCCTCGTCTTCTTCATCTTCGTCTTCAAATTCTTGTGTTTCATCCCAGCCCGCAGTTGCAAACAATGTTGTATCATCTGCCTGTATCCGCGTAGAAACTGCTTCTTCAGGTGGTTTGTCATACTTTGGTGATCGAGGTGCAAGTGGATAGCCCTCATTGAGATTTTCATCTCCAATTTTGTTATTGTTGGAAGTGTCCACGGTCACTCCTCTCGATCTCAATAAATCATCCATCCCTGCTGGATCCTCTTCAAATGGATCATGTATTACCAGTGCACGTTGTATTCTAATATCAGCAAAGGGTCTTCCATCATCATCACAATAAGCTCTATTTAGTTTCGATAGTATATTTTGTGTGTCTTCAGCTACAGTCCCTAAAGAGAAGTAGCGAACTGAATTGTTGCTTTTCTTGCCTTCTGCATCTGTACTACTATTTCCATATGCCAAATCACCCAGACCATTGTTTTCTGACAGCGTAATCAAAAATTGAGAGCCAATTGTGTGCGGAACATTTCCCATTTCCATTGCAATCACTACTCCCTTTTGATTTAATTCATTGGATGATAACTGTCTCCCCTGACTTTGAAGAAAACGACGCTGACTTTTTGTAACATCGGGAGGTTGTTGCCTACCTCGCCCCACAGAATTGTCTACGCTTTGGTAGGCATCAATGAGGCCATAAATGGAGCATCCGCCAGTGCCATCTCCTTTTGGATCGCCCATCTGGCAGTACTTGCCCGGTAGCACATTGTAGAGCAACGTGTTGGTATAATATCGTGCCTTGGCCAATTTCAAAATGTTTTTACTGAGCGATGGCGACCCCTTTATGTCTAGATCGAGAACAAGGTCCCCAAACGTTGTCTCTAGCAAAATCGACATGGTCACCTTGGATTTTCTGTGAAAAAGTGTGAGTGAAGGATTTTGGAGACGGAGAAGAGGAACGCAGAGCAGAGATAGAGAGGGGATGGAAGAGGGGATGGCTGGAACAACTCTTTCCTCCTTGTCGAAGGATGTTGATGGCAAGGTTGTTGATGTTCTGCTTACCCTCTAGCTTGTGGATCTAAGTGAAGAAGGCTTCTTACTTCTAAAATTATTCTTTGCTTTTACAATTATTACTATTAAGATGAAGCTTGCTTACTTTCAAGCTAGTACCATTCAAGTCGTGTGCACTATGCCCCATACACTTTCCCCTCTGATACGACTTTACCAATACGAGTCCTTGTTAGATCGTACTCTTCCACCACCTCGTGGGGGAGTTGTCTCAACAGTCTGATACACACTCTCTTCCTCAATGTAGTGTCCCATTTGCTGAGCATGTTGATTCTTCATAGCTGCATCATGCTGAAGAAACGAACGGACAGCCCTGTAGACTGGCTCCAACTCTTCAAGACTCGGACTTGAAATCTTGATGGGGTATCCTCGTCGTGGTAGGATGGTAAAGTAATGCCATGGGTTGGATTCTCCGGGGTAGTTGACCCAGTTAGGTTTGCCGTCCTTATTTCTGAGAATGATCTTGGCTCCGCGGAGGTCAAATTGCTTGATTTTCACCGATATCTTTTGTCTTGTGTGAGTCTCCTTCACTGCTTTATCGTAATCGGCCTGAGGGGTGACAAAGGAAGAAATCATGATAGAGTGAGCAACATACTTGTGGGCAAAAATCGTGATGCAAATCTTCGCCAACTCCAACGAATCATTCTCACCTTGCTGTAAAACATGTTAACCGTCCATTCAGCTGCAACGATTCCTCCAACAACAACATACTTCATCTTCCACTCATTAGCACTCTTGGGAGCTTCCATATCAAGTGTATCATACTTGACCAAATGCTTATTCTCCGACAGAACCACCTCAAAATTGGGATTAAAGCATCGAACATTCAAAGGCCTAGGAGTGGTACGAATGAGATCAGCGCAAGTCACGGCATCAGTAACAGGCTGACCATTCACTTCGAGGATGGTATGTCCCAACATAATTCCAGCGTTGTAAGCTGCCGAATTTTTAGCCACATAAGATACAATTGGACGAGAAGCCATGGCTTCGATCATATTGGATGGCACCTTTTGAAGCAACGAGTCCTTGACTTCACGAGCAGTGTAGAACATGACACCAAGCGAACGAGCGCCAACACGAGCTTCGTAGTATTCACCATCAGTTGGCAACCCATTCGAATCCAAAGAAAGAGGAGCTTCACTCTCATTGGGAGTGCTATCCTGCGCATATCTGTTGGGAGTCGAAGGTGCTGCTGCTGCTTCAGTGACATTTGATGTTCCCGGCCTTGCTCCAAAGCCAGCAGCTGCCCATGGATCCTCTTCAACGGGAGCGGTGGGTGCAGCTGCTGCAGCAGCTGGTTGAGCTGGTGGTGATGCAACTGGAGCTGGAGCACTAAAGACGCCAAATGGATCATCATCCATTGCTGGTGCTGGTGCAACAGCAGCAGCAGGGACAATTGCAGCACCAAAAGGATCAGCAGAAGGAGCCTGAGCTTGTTGAACACCACCACCACCACCACCAAATACGCCAAACGGATCATCATTGGGTACAGAACTTGGAACCATAGCCTGTGAAGGAGGAGCAGCGGCCGGTGGTACTGGCGCTTGAATAGGATTACTAACCGGCATGGCAGGAGGTTGACCACCACCAAATACACCAAATGGATCCGCAACTGGTGCGGAACTGGGAACAATCGCATTATTTCCACCTTGTGGACTTGCCATGGGGGAGAAGCAATATCCGAATGGGTCAGAATCGATTTGGGGAGATAGAGCGTTCACTGGACTCATTGGTGGACTAAACGTTCCAGTCTGATCATTCTGATTACCCCTTGGTGGAGAAAGTGGAGCATTGGTAGGCATTGCAGCAGGTTGTGCTGTAGGCATTGCGGCAGGTGGTGCCGAGGTGGGTTGCTCAGCGGATGGCATGGCTGATGCAACAGGTCCAAAATCAAAAGGATTTGCATTAACCTGGGGAGCAGGAGCCGCTGGTTGCTGCATAGTAGGTGCCGATTCAGCCAAAGGAAGCATCGCGGGCATAGATGGAGGAGCAGGTTGAGCAGGCTCTTGATTCAAAATGGCCGATACATCACCAATGGGCGAATCAGGTGCTATATTTTGTGGATCGGCATACACGTCGGTCATGGGAGGTGCCGCTGCTGGAGGTTGGACTGCCTGAGCTTGCGGCATGGCAGGAGGCAACTGAGCCGTCATGGTAGGTGCCATCGCTGGTGGTTGTCCAGTAGGCATTTGCATAACAGGCTGTTGAGGCGCAGGAGGAGTAATTTGTGCCACGGAAGGTGCAGTGTAAGTTGGTTGCTGCACGGGAGCTGGTGCAGTGTAAGTTGGCATCTGCTGCATCACTGGAGGAGCGACATAATTATTCATTTGAGGCTGAAGAGGCGCAGGAGGAGGAGCCATCGTTGGAGCAGGCGCCTGTGCTGGAGGAGCAGCGGTCATCATCGCCCAAGGATCCTGTTGTTGCTGTTGTTGCTGAGGAGGTTGAGAAGGGGCCATGATTGGTGCTGCTGCGACATTGGGCAATGCTGGTCCGGGCGCAAAGGCGGCAAATGGATCTTGATTATTCGCCTGCCTCTCCGGCGAGGCGGTAGGCGAGATGTGTTGCTGTGGTGGTTGAAGCATCTCAAAGTTGAATGTGATGTTGCGTGTATATCGAAGGGAGAGTGGTGCCAGTGAATAAAGTATGGTGTACACGAGTTGTGTGCATTATTTGGCTATTTGGCTATTCCACAGCAATCTTGTGGGGGGTCATCGGATGCGTTCGAGCTGTTTGAACGGATGCGAGAAACAAATTTAACCGTTATCTTGGATTATTGCGTCTGTCCTTACTTTTATAGCATTGAATGGTTAATTTATGCACAAAGCAATTCTACTTTGAACGGTGGTGACGAAAATTGATGCCAACGTCCTCGAACGGAAGCCAACATACTTTTTTTCATCATGCTCAGAAGATATCACATCATTGATGTTCTCAAATTGCTCATAATTGTTTGCAAACAACACGCACAGCATCTATCTCCTCCCAACCTCCTATCCATCGATATCATGTCCACATCTTGGGACTGGGCTAGGGAGTCCAACAAACCACTCAGCAGAAACCTACCGATCCAGCAATGAATGCTTGGAATGCTCCACAATCTCCACAAGGGCGTGAAGCACCTAACATGTACTCAACCGGTAGTCCAGGAGAACGAGTTGATTCCTATTCACCTGGTACCAGTGATAACAACTATCAACTCCAACCAGTTCAGAATGCAGGCTGCTACCAGAACTACCAGCTTGACGGACAACAACAATTCGTCCAGCAGCAGCCACAGTACAACGCTTACAACATGACATCGCCTCCTGCATCAGCTCCACCATCTCCTCCTGATCTCACCTGTTTAGCACTAGCACCTACCATGTCGTCATCTCAGGAGGCTGCTGTTGTAACTCCTCAAGCTCCAGCCGCCAATCCCTTTGATATCTTTGCAACAGCTGTTGCACCAGCAGCTCAACCAGTTGCAAGTAATGCTCCGGCTGATCCTTTTGGGTTTGGAGCTGCACCCCACACTCCTACGCAAGGATCACCTGTAAGTGCGCACTCGCCAACTTCATCTTTACCTGAAGAAGATGACTTTTGGGCACAAATGGGTTTCGGTCAGATCGATCATGCTGCGAACGTGTCAACAGGAAGCATCACTCCCACTTCTGATCTTAGCGTGAGTGACACCTCTTTCGAACCTGAAGTCAATCCACACTCTCTTGATGAGCGTGGCCTTCCTCTTGGAGGTGAATACTACAAAATTCGCGTCACAACTCCTCTTCTTGGAGCAATTTTCTCGTCTGCTTGCGAGGTTCGTAACACTCTCTACAAGACAGCCTCCTTTCAATTCATTGAGAGCTTGAAGAATCGTCCAGTTGTATCCTTCAGAATTGATGGGTCTGCCGCAGAGACATCTGGAGTTGGGATCGGTGACGTGCTTCTCAACGTGAATGATATAGGCATTCCTGATACGGATACTGCTGTGAAAGTTTTGTCCGAAACTCCTCGTCCTATGACCTTGGAGTTTTATGCACCTGGAGACAGGCAGGTACACATTTGCAAGACAGAAGGCCAGTGCATGGTGAAGTATGATAGTCGAGAATCACTGCACCCAAGAACTTCGAGAGAGTGGAAGCCCAAGTATGTAGTTATTGGAGATCTACTTGGCAAGCCCAACGTTATCTACATGTACCGATCAAAGGCTGAGTACGATATTGCTGTGAGGGAAGCCCAAACCTCTCCTCGCACCTTATCCGTCAAGGTGAAACAATTTGACATCAAGGGAGCCCGAATCCTCAAGCGTGGTCAAGTCCGTTATCCCAACCAGTGCTCGCCTTGGTATTATTTCGTTATTGTACGAGAATTTGGTCTCCCCATCAAGATTAGCGCTGAAAGTGAAGAAGAGTTAGCTCCTGTATATGATGGAATTGCAGGGTATCTTGCCAAGTCAAAGAAGAGGGGGCCGTCTACTCCCCCAAAGTGGATGCAGTAACTGAATCCATCGTGGCATCTTGAGATATTTGTGTGAAGCCTGCTGCTTCACTGAAGGGCCCTGTAGCTGTAATTTTCTTCGTTGTAACGTGTAAAGATAACTAGATATCGTTAGGAACAAATACAAGTAGTTACTTTACTACTTCATAAATATGAACAGCAAATACAAACAGCTTCAAGCTGGTGTACCCGCAATGGTTTACTTCTC
>Ga0209652_1001507_pt1 | contig 18886 bp, 15 predicted proteins | sample SaaInl74LU_5_DNA_FD_184641 | JGI IMG/M metagenome (GOLD analysis project Ga0209652, IMG submission 184641) | Marine microbial communities from expanding oxygen minimum zones in the Saanich Inlet - ESP_74LU_5_DNA (SPAdes) (version 2) | ecosystem: Environmental > Aquatic > Marine > Intertidal zone... | reverse complement strand
TCTTGTAGCCTGTACACATGCGTAGATCAATGGATAGTCGGTAGTTGTCCCGTTCACTTCCTGCGACGCCACACAGAAGGCAAATGTCAAGAGAAACTTTACCACTTCGACAGCTTCCTGAGGGTTTGCAACTAGTGCACCAATCGCATAGTGAATCTGAAATGAGCCGATGCTACTTTCGCCACGGATTGCATCAGGATGCATGTCAAGAATGCATTTCACAACCGGCAAATTTCCAGACGCACAAGCAACGTGGAGAGGCTGTAGCTGAACGTCGTCCGTAGATTCGTCAAGCTCGAGCAGTTCAGGAAAAGCTCGGATGAGCAAACGGCAGACTTGGACGGCTCTTGGGAGATGTTTTGATGCAGCACTGTGTAGAACGGACCAACCATTCATTCTAACATCACGAACCATATCTGGATACTTCTCGAGAAGCATCTTCAGCACGGCAAGGCCACGCTATCATCGACACTCAATCTAAACAGGACATAACACAGCTCCGACACGCCTTCAACTTCATGCTGAATAGAATCTAGAAATGCTAGGATGAGCATGCAGCAAAACTTGGGAGAACGAAGTCTACACGCGAAATGAATTGGTAGATTTCCATCATGCGTGCAACACTGTGCAGATTCTGGGCACGTCTCAAGAAACAATGTCAAAATCTCCTCTGCTACTGTTTCATCCACTGCTCTATTGTGGCATAAAATGACGAGAGGGGTCCAGCCTGCTTCAATTTGTGCCAGCACAGCATCCGGGTTGCCTCCAATCACGCACCGGGGTGACATTTATGTTTAAGCACAGGAAATGGAGTGGTGTAGCTCCTATGCTATCGACAGCGCTAACAGCTCCAGGAACATGCTCGATGACGCATTGAACAATCTCATGTGTTACACAATAGTTTGCGCAGACGTCGATGAGAATGATGCCGTATGTTGAATCCTCCACCTGAAGATCTAGATGAGACAATCTCTCGCGAAGGCCATGTTCGGTGAGGGAGTCAGATTGACAGTAGGCACGCAGTTCCGGAAGAGATGGCTGATTGCTCTGGATGGTAGTATCCTGGCGGATGCTCAGCTGCTGCATTTGCTCCGAGAGTTGCGTTTCGCCGTTGGATTGCGATACGGAATCATCTTCGCTGGCCGTGGTTCTTGCGCTGCCGTTAGAGGAAGGCGATGTAATAGTTGACGCCGATGGTCCATCTACAACCGATCCGTCAGAGGGCTGCACCAAAGCAGTGCTCGCTTGATTGCCATTCATCATTTCCGTCGTTAATTATATGACTTGCTTGGTCAAGGGTAAATAAAGGTGCTCTGAAGCGCGTCTTTGTTGAATAAATTATGTAACGAACATCTCTTATCTACCAAAATGAAAGTCCTCGCTCGAAGACCTCGAATTTAGTCGTGATGTGACGCGAACGCGATTGAGTACCATATGTACGCTCATGCCCATGGCAACTGCGACAGAGAAGATAGCTATCACTATCACTTCCCATTACTTCATCTTATGCAATGTCAATACTGCCACCTCGTATGTTCTTTGGAGGCTGAAAGCGAGGAAGACCTTTTGTGTCCTGATGAGTTTCAATTGGGCTGGCGCCGACATAGGAGTACCACTGCATAGGTCAATATCGTCTCAGAGTGTCATTTTGCAAGAGATGCCCAAGAGCTAATAATAATAACGAAGTTAATCAGATACAGTATAACTAAGTATGTTCGTAGTTGTCATTAAACCTTATTGACACGCAGCACACTTCGAGAGGCATGATTCAGTAACTCCAATATCATACATACTAGTTTAGGTGCAGTCTGTTGTCTATAGAGCACAGTCTGTCACAGTTCCATCAAAAGAAGCTAAAAGAAGCAGTAGCAACGTTTCAGGAGGCTATCTAGTAGTCGAACAATTTAATCGTATTACCATAGATTCGAGATAAGACAAGATATTACCTGGTCAAACCTCTGGGTCTGGGGTAAGGTGTACCTTCTTCTTCTTTCCACCGACAAAGCTCATTTATGAATTTGATTTACTGTGGCTCATCTCTCAGGAAAAGGAAAGAAGTATGATTAGTAGCAAGAGGAGGCAGTTGATGTTGGTGTTTAGGCTGGATATTCTTGAAAAATTACTATATATGGCACTCCACTTGTACTTGTATACAATGCAAAGAGTAAGAGGCCTCTCGACCAGTCGTTTCAGCCCATAGGATATTGCTTTATCTATCTATGAAACCCTCTCTTTAATAGCGTGGATGGTTAGTCCTCCCGACGCACTCTAGCTATCTGGTACGAATCAAATCTCACATATCGATATTGTACAGGAGTCACGGAGGGGAGGTTCCCATTATGTGTGTTCCTATTGTCCTGGCCCAAGTGATGTTTGCAGGCTGCCACCGCGCCATTTTTCAAGCCGCCAGATGCACAAAGGTGATTTGCAGAATTGGTGACTATGTTATGTTACGGTATGCTCTAGGTGCCAACAATGTTGTCTCTTGTCTCAAGCATAGACAGACCGAATAACCTTTTTTGGAGGTGGTGTCAAAGATTTTTGCCGAAACTTTGTTCCACTTTCACTGCAACTACAACTAAAAGTATCTAACCGGGCAATGCATAATCAAATCAAAGATACTCTTCACGTCCCCCAGCAAAGTCGAAGCTAAACAATGGTTGCAACTCCGTCTCCCAGTCAAGCCGAGGTTATCCTCGTTGGATGTGGTTGTCCTCTCCGCGGTAAGAAAGTCTTTCTTTGAAGGAAGTTTAATGTATGCGCCAATCAAACACATATGATCCAACACTTTCCTTGATCCAATCATTCTTTGTAGGTATGGGATGGTACCATGCTGTTCAAATGTTAGGCAATGAGTGCCCGTCCGCCAAACTCTGCCACATCGTCGAGCCATGGTTCCTCGGACCCGGTGCGACTGGTCCAGGGGGGTCAGAGTTCGCAGAGTTCAAATCCAAAGCAGAAGCTGATCATCAAGTTGGGTTCTATAAGAGCCTCGCCGACGTTCCTCCTGTTGCAGACGGGGTGAAGCGCCTTGCTCTTATCTCCGGCCGCACCATGGACAACCCTCGTCTTCTTGGGGAATCAATCGCTGCTGGGTGCACTGTGATCTATTTGGAAAAACCTGGCGCACCGACCGTGAAGGAGTTGGAGGTCATGAAGAGGGAGGCTGCTGATGCCAACGTCAAGATTTGCATGGGATACAACAAGGTGAGTTAGTAGAATCCATCCATCTGCCAGTACACACACATTCTTTCCACGTCTAATAGTCGATCCTTCTATCCGTCCACACATGCAAATACACTCAGAATGTCTGCAAGTATGTCCGCAATGCTCGTGAGTTTGCCGCTGCTAATGAGGGATCGCATGTTACTTTCGTCTCCAACAACACTTATGAGAACAATGCAAGCAGTCTTGGAGAATGCTTTGAAAGAAACGCTGAGGGCATGCTTAAAAACATGGCAATCCACGAATTGGCGTTGCTCGCATCTTTTTATGACGTGACAGTAGACAATATTGAGTCGGTCGTTGTTGACAAAGACTTCTCATCAATGCAAACTCTGCCTGGTCCATCTGGCAAGGAGTTCACTGACTTTGACAAGGTTAAATTCACAATCAAGACAAAGACTGGTAAGGCAGTTAGCGTTCAAGCTGATCGTTGTGGGGGAGACACTTCTTTCGCCATGGTTAGTGATGCCGATGGCAAAGAAATGTTCAGGCACTGTATGCCAGACGAAGAAGACAAAGCCAACGTATCTGTGCTCGAGGCGAAGTATCCCGGTGCAATGCCTTATTTCTTCAGTCAAGATCCTGACTACATCACCGTCAAGGAACGTGTGGCCAAAATGTGTGTCACAGGCGAAGAGGCTTTGGATATTGCCACTATCGATATTGCCATTGCCGCCTTGAGTGTTGGTGAATATCTTACGCCTTTGATGCGAAAGGAACTTAGCGGTACTGTTGGCTCTCAGTAATCAAATGTCGACAAATTGTAAATGATCCAGATTGAAGTGTATCACGTTAAAAGTGCATGATGTTGTAGGATTGGGCAGATAATTAGTAGACGTGTTTTGTTGTAACTATCAACCTAGAAGTATTGGTCTACTCCATAACTATTCTCTAAGTGTATGTGCATTTTAATAACATGAAGGAGAGCTAGACAAGTGCATAGAGTTGGTACAAACAACTCTTTCGTCATATAATATAGCTCAAACTATGTCAATTGGTCTCGCCTTGTTTAGTATTGCCATGCAATCATCCAGGGCTGAGCTCATCAACTTTGCAGGGTCGTCTTCACTCAGGACTGAAGACTGTACTGATCCGTCAGCATGTGCAGCCGCACCTTTACTGGTAGCGCTTTGCAAATATGGCACATCATAAATATTGGAAATAGGGTCACCAATCGAGCCATGATCTTCAGAGTTGTCGTCGCCTTCATTTTCCATCTTGTCATCCTCTGCTGTTGGTTCATTGAGTATCAACATCACCTTGTTCAACTCATCATTGATTTCCTTTTGATAGCTTGCTTCGCTTCCGCCATTTTCGTAGAACGGGTCTGATGGGAAGTCTTGTTGAGATGAGTTTTCACTCGCTGCATCGCTAGGGGGAGGTGGCATGTCCATAAATGATGTACCTTTTGTTTTGATCATATCATCCAGCATAAATGTCTTCGCTCCATAAACAGCAGCCAGATCATGAGATTGAACTGTTGCAGAATCATCCATCGACATATTGTATAATTCGGAGGGGATATCTGAGGCAGAGTCGTCATCAACGAGGAAGTTTGGAGTGCTGCCATCGACTTGTAGGTCATTATCATTGCCAAGTATGTTGTCAAATCGAAATTGCGATTCAATGCCCGATTTGTCACTGTCAGCCACAGTGGTAATTCTTTGGGGTGATTTAAACATGCCAGCGATATGGGCACTGACGTTGCTTACAGTTGAATCGTCGAATGATCTACATTGAAAATGTGAGAACTTGATGTTTGGGGGACAATCTAAATCTGCTGGTTGTTCTTTAACGAACTTCTGTGGAGTCACCGGGCTTAAATCGTAATCCAAATTTGTAGACATGTCTTCTGGATCATCAAATTCAGTATAATCAAACTTCTTCTTCTTCTTCTGGAATCTACCTGCAAATGATGTTGGAGATGGGGTCACCGCCTCAGTATTAGTTGGGCTCGAAGGTTTGTTGGTTGCATTTTTATGCTTTCCATCGTACGAATAGAGATTGCGGCGTTGTCGTATCAGGATGAAAGAAGCTAAAGCGGATGCCATGATTACCAAAGATGCACAAATGGCAAGTGCAGGTCCAGCCCATCCTGCCGCATCTTTAGAACTTTCATTCCTTGCATTGACACTCGCTTCTGTCGCAGTTGCAGATTGAATGCTTTGATCTGATAGTGGTCCGATCGAGAATGACATCTTAGACACATCAACTGTGATTTGCTCAGAGCTACTAATGATCGGATCTCCAGTCTCTTTGAGAATCGAGACAAAGGCAGTATTTTCAGCCCCGGTGAATGCGTGCAGAGTTGCTCGGTCTAGTACTGCTGAAGCTTCATTGGCAGCAATTGAAGCAATCCTGGGATCCAAAAAGATTGCTATGAGATAAGGCAAGACGATGGGTGAGAATAGAACCAATCAGACAATCAACAACTTGTTTTTGAAACGGAACAAAACAAAGCTTACCACTTATTTTGAATGCATTTGATCGGACCACCTTGTTGATACTGACAATCTTGACGTCCATATCGTCATTCACAAAGGTGACGTCAACTCGTTCCGGAGAGCTGGTTAGAGATTCATTGTAAACATTCATCAGGTGCTTTTCAAGAGCAGGGCGCTCTTTTTCATCTGGAGACATGAATGAACTGAGCTCTCGTGTGCCCCTGAGTTTTCTTCCACGGACTTCCTCTGTTGTCACAGCAATCTTCAATTGAAACATTTGAGAAACTACAGAAGTTGCAGTAGTTACGATGGTGGCAGAAGTTTCAGTAGGTTCCTCTGTGACTACTGCAGTTGTTGGGAACGGAGTTGGCAGCGGAGAAGGAGGTTGACTAGGTGTTGATGTTGGCAATGGAGTATTCACAACTGGGGATAAAGTCGTGGGATGTGATGTGACAACAAAAGGAGTTGATGTCGTGGCAACAGGACTTTCAGTTTGGATGGCAGGACTAGCTGTTGATAGCACAGGGCTGGAAGTGGGTGACGATGAAGGTAATGGTGTTGGTAGAGGGCTCGGAACTACCGTGGGGGCATTCGTTGGGTTTGAAGTAGCCTTTGATGTGGGTTTCGACGTTATAATTGTTTCGCCGAAGCTGCTTGCTGCAGCAGCTGCCGCTGCCACCTCCAGAGAAGTGCCCTCGAACTCAAAAACGAGACTCAGCTTCGGTCCAAACTGAATGTTCTCTTTCGAAGCATACACTACTCCTTCACTTTTGTCAGTAGTCATGCGCACTGCAAATTGTGAAACAGCCGTGTTACTCCAATCCGCCACAATCTCCTGAAACCTCTCTGTAACATCTGCTTCAGCCCATTTTGAAGGCGATACTGCTTCAAACGAAGCCAATGTGTCGTTTGCACTTGGTATCAACTTCTCTGCATCCTTCTTTGATGCCGGTCCCTCTTTGACATATTCACGCCACACAGTAGTTTCTTCAGACCAATTTGTGTCTATTTCCTCAATGTATCCACCAAACTGATCAGTAGATCCTGTATTCTTGGCATACAGAGCAAGTTTGGCAGACTTCAATGATACACCCACATTTTTTAGGACTTGGTTCATCGTCACGCCGATATTAAACTTTAACATAGTCACTTTGGTCGGAGCACCTGCTACTGCATCAATCTTTAGATTTGATTTTTCGCCCAAAGGAATGTTTGGGCGGAATGATTCGATAAACGTATCATCAACCGAGTATATGTCGACAACCAACGAAGGGCGATCGTTGTCACCGATGAATGTGGAGGACTCAACATTGTAAAATGGAGATGGAGCTGCCGATGGAGCTTCGGAGGGAGAATGCGTTGGCATCATGAAGTCGTCATTTACCTCTAGCCATTTCGTGCAAAATTTGGATAGTGGCCGTCCATGGTTAATTTCATTCTCGCATCTTTTTGGGAGAGGAGTTCCTTTGAGTGGATGAAATGTCGGACTATCGGTAGGTGTCGAGCTGAAAACAGTCACAAATGTACTCCCGGAATCAAAATTAACCGCGTCTACAACTCTGACCACGTCCTCATTTGCTTGTGTAGGTTGGAGTTGTGCAGCTACCAAGATAGCTACACGAAAAAATAACATATTGAAAATGTTGATCTTATATAGTAGAAGGCACCAAAACAACGCCACTGCCACAAGCTAATATAAGCGTTCACAGCTAATACAGCGCAACGTTGACCTAAGCTCTAGAGGCAGCAGTTGTGCTGGGCACGGCTGGATGTGTCTGAATGTGGAGTGTGGACTGTTTGAATTGATGCATTGAATGCGCCAAATCCGGACATGAAAAAGGGGGGCTTTCTTGCAATGAATCAGTCTTGTAACATTTTCGTACATTTGTACTAATTCCTATCGGGAAACCTCAGCATCTTGTTGAGAACAGCACAAGTAGGACATAAGGTGGGGAAGGCGCTGGGCCCCTGCCTCCATCAGTTAACGGTGTAAGTGAAAACACGCGTGCCACCTCTGACAAGATGAAGATCCTGTCCCATAATGTTTATTTTAGCGCTACAACCCCAACACTGCATCGATCCACTGTGTTGCATGTTCGACCTCCGTCAAAATGTGTTGACACTTTGACTCTGAGCTAGTTTTGACCCTCTTTGCTGGCCTAGCAGCATCCAACTCTGCTGATTCTTTTCCTTCGAGCTGTTTGATTGATGCATATTTCATACGCATTGGGACAGAAGATGCTGACTTCATAGTCGTCAGTACATCAAAGCAAACTAATTCCAGAGTTTCAGTGTTTGCTTTGGCAGAAACGGCAAACAATTCACTTTGCAGTTCAGATTTTGTCTTCGTCTCGCCGTCGCCTTCTTTTACTCTCTTTTCAACTATTTTCTGGCTCAAAGGTACACTCAGCGGCGGAACGCGGATGAGGTTTGTATTTGCTTCATCAAAGATAACACCACCAGACCTGCAAGATTTATGTAAGAGAAGGAATGTTCAACAGCAAAAATGAGTGACACCTTTCAAACCACTTCACTCTACATTGTTTTGAATTGACTTACATATCAATCACTGGATCCACTCCACTTGAAACTTTTAAGGCAATCCCTGCTACTCCAAATACAGCTGCGATACCAGAGCATGTTATCAGTGACGCCCATGTTTGATCCACTGACTGTTCAACTGACTTTTCCCTAAGTGACTTTGAACGAAGAACATCACTTTCATTCCAGAGTCCGCCCACACCACATTTTCGACCTAATGTATCCATCGATCTTGATAGGGCGTCAAACGCGTCACGAACCAAACGTCCAGTGGATTCGCGCTCGCCTACTTTTTTCGTAAACACATTGCCTTTGGCTTGACGGGCTGACGCCATAGCTACATTACTTACAAACTGAATGTCACTTGTTGAAGGATCATTGCAAGCAAGTCGACGAAGAATGGAAATCGAACGATGGAATGTTGGTAGAAACCTGCCAGTGCGAGAATCACACGCCAATCGAAACAACACTGTCGGAGGTCTCCTTTTTAACGGAAAATGTTGATATGATATTCTGCCAGCAACGGTTATTGACCCACACTCGACTTCCAAATGAATCCACGGTGGCAAATGACTTGCTTTTGTGCGATTGAGTGCATTGACGACAGCATGGCATCGACGCTCGGCACAAAGCACTGTGGCCGCTAAAAGAGCGTCTGACATTGACAACTGAAATGGGTTTTGTATTGATGAAAGCAGTTTGTCAGCGTTTCTCTTCAGATGATGGCTCTCTGTAGTCGTGTCGTTTTCGGCATCAGATCCGCTCAGTGAAACCACAAGCCCGACCATTGGGACTGCTCTTATGCACAAAGATAGTCGTTCCTTTCCCTTGTTATCCGATGCTGGTAGAAAATTATCGTCACGACGCTGGTCAGGACCTGCGCCTATAATCGAAGATGAATCGTCCTTCTCGCTGTTTGCTGTGTCTTCGTCGCTACAAATAATATCGCCTACTCGTGGAGATCCATATCGATCATCACACAGCCAAAAATGGACTGCCATGACCGCTATCGGAGCAGGCCGATTGTTCTTTTCGGATTTATTGCCAACATCACTTTCTGAATCAAAAAAGTACGCTGGTGATACTGCAATCCCATCCCCCAGTGTTTCCTTTACTCCGGCAGCTCCACCCCATGCTCCACGACGCAGTGCCTCCGCCTGGGAAGACAACATTTCTAGCTGAAGAGATAGCGAAAATGCATGTGTTACTTCAAACAACCGGAGGAGTGGTCGGGGTATGAGCGGAGATGAAGCAGTCTCGATTGATTTCTCTCCATCTATCTCCATTGCATTTTCCTCTTCACTTGTTGTTGTGGATGTTGTATTTTTCATTGCTTCATTTGCCTTTCTGCAAATAGCCTCCTCCACAATCATAGCACGTTCACCAATCCTGTGCAGATCAAACATTTGTTTCTTATTCATTCCTAGTTGGTGGTCGGATTCTCCTGTTTTTGGAGAGCAGCGCACATGCAGCGAGAGCAGCTTCCACGACGCGTTTGAATCTTCTGAAAGGACAGAGAGCCGTGCTTCCATTGGATACTGTTGTAAATTGATTTCACAATCTTCTTCTTCTTCTTCTTCTTTTGCAGCAGATCTCTGCCGCAATGCCTCAGCAGTGGACACTGTACGGGGCGAACCGTATGTTAATCGAATAGAACCACCACCCTGTTCAAAGACGATTCGCCAGGGGAGTTGTGATGTCAACTTCTTCCCTTCGTTGTTGTTTCGAATTGAACCCACCTCACCCAAAACCAACTTTCTTCTTATTGCAGAAGCTAATCTTGCTTTCAACTCAGATGGTGAGTATGATTTTTCTTTGGACACACCATACGGATCAACAGCCAGCGCTACATCTGTTGGAAAATCGGGCCAGAATCCACCACCTCTATTGCCACCACCACCATTATCGTTATGATTGGGCGTTGACAGGACGCACAATGCACCCAGAACATCATGACAATGACCCCTAGCCTTCCATAATTCATCATGATGGAAATATAATGCATCTTGTGCTTCATCTTGCGATATCCACCCCGATTTTACAAATTGTAGTGCATCGGATGAAACCTGAACTGTCGCTCCAAGCCGCGGCGGGGGCTCGTGAATTTTGGCGGCGTTGGATGACGTGGGAGATAGCAGTGGTGATGACGAAGATGACTTGAGCAGCTTATGATACTGCAGCGATGAGTGACTTTTGGGCAGTGATGCCGCTGTGAGAGCATAGCAATGTGCTACTGATTTGGTGTGTTGGACAATCCTACGAGTGAGTTCGTGTCGTCGTTGTGCAAATGATAAATTGGCCATCTTTGCCTTCCTCGTTTCAAGAAGAGCATCATTGGGATTTGAAGGTGCTCCTACAGTTGCATTGAGTTTATCTTCAGCCGAGGAAGCATTTCCATCTCCGCCTGAATTGTTGGTAGCAGTATTATTTTTTGCAACAGAGACGATTTTGACATCACTGTAAACGAGGTTGTATAAATCTTGATACAGAGAGTCTGTTGCTGAATTCACAACTGTTGATAGAGGGGCCATTGACAGTGCACCATTTTCTGTCTGTGATAGAGGCAGAGGCGGTGGCCCTGGTGGCGGCTTGGTGCTGCCTTCCGAGTTCATGGTCACAATCTAATTTTTGAGAAAGTTTTTAATGTTAGCTTTCAGCTGTCTCGAGACAGTACATTTTCTGCCATCTAATCCTCATGTGACATGTCACAATCATACTAACGAAGGAATTCAATATTGTCGCGTCTAATTTTTTGAGCACGAATTATTCAAAGATAGTCGCCTCTCACTCTACAATACTGGCGTGCTGAACGAAGTCAGCGTGTAACTTAACAAAGCAAGCTCGCGGCAACTGCAGCGTTCTATTTTGAAGAAATTAAAGCAGCATGAAGACTGCAGCATTTGCCATTGCGGCTGCTGGAGTTGCATCTGTGGCAGCAGAAGCAAGCAAAACATCGGAGTGGACAAAACAAGAGTTGGAAGAATCTACACTAGCATTTGTTAGGGAAAATGAAAAGCATATCAAGTTTGTTCGCAACAGAAATATACGAAAGCTGAAGTCTTCTCGATCTGATACTTGGCAGAGGGAACTACGGGGCGGAAAGGGAGGAAAGAGCTGGGGCGGTTGGAGTGGATCGACTGACTGGAGTCACAGTGAGCATAGTGGCTGGAGTGGCAGTGGCAGTGGATGGAGTGGCAAGAGCGGTAAGTCGGGCAGAGGCGGAGATCACTGGGATGGGGTTCATAAAGAAGAAGCTTTCTACATACTCCCCACTAGCTGCCCTGGCAAGTGCATCACTTCGGATGTCGACGAGGACTATACGTTTAAAGATGCTGTCGAACCATGCAAACATGATGAATCGCAAAAGTGGAATGTCCTCTCTGACGGCTCATACGTCATGGTTGAATCATATGATCGTCCACATTGGTGTATATCTGTTGATTATAAAGATGGCGACAAGGATGAAACTTTTGTGGACACTTGTATGGGAGAGTATTATTTAGCTCTGAAAGAATGTGGTTCGTATGGGACGCAGTGGTACTTCACTGGAGGTCAGCTCATCTCTTCTATGTGTTGGGCTGGAGGGTTATCTAGTTACATGGCTGTGTTTCTTGATGAGGATAAACAGTGTGAGGATAATGTATCGGTGTATGGAAAGTCTCCCAATGATGCAATCATGAGAAGTGACACATTCATGTTTGTGAGTCACTTGCCTGATTCTCCAGTTGAAGCCGATGTTGATTACAGTTAGCATCTGCGTACGATGCAAACACTTACTCGATATTTAGGTGGCAAACACGAAGCTTCATTCACAAAAAGTAATAATATGTATAACAAAAGTTACGGAGTCATCTATGTCTCTCCGAAAGCAGCTCCTTGCAATGACTGCCAATTTCCAACTCAACATCAATATGTGGTGTGTCCCTCTTTGAGTCGTAGCTCCATGTGCTACCGCCTCCTCCACTTTTTTCATCATCATCGATACCTCCTGATAGATCTATACTTAGATGAGAAATACTCTCGCTGCTGTGACTTTGGAAATCATCACCTTCTAACAATTGTACAGGTGACAGAGACACATCACTTCCAACATTTGAACAGATGACATTGACCTCTTCCAAAATAAAGTCATCATGTAAATTTTGTGCTGAAAGTACTCTATCAAGTTGTCTTTTGCGAACTAGAACTGCCAACCCAGTCAGTGTAACAACAACAACAAACGCAAACACTATCATTACACCAACAAACATCCCACTAGGTGCAGTAGATGCTTCTTTTGTTTCCTCGTTTATTCCTTGAATTCCTTGAATGTCTTGTGTTGCTGCGGCAGTGTTGCCTACCTCGATTTTGTTGAGCTTTCTTACACTTACATCGTATCTATACTTCACTCCAAAGTAAGAAGGTGCTCCTGTAGCCAGGAAGTGATATTTCTTAATGAATGCATCTTTTGAGGTACCTGAGAATGCTTTCAGTGTCTCAGACTCCAACTGTGACAATGTCGGTAGCGAGTGTGTAGCTTCCTCTACAAACGTCGCGTTGCCAAAAAATGTTGAATGCTGGATACTATCTGACTTTGATAATGCAGTTACGCCACCGTCAACAAATTGAAGATCGACAGTGACAACAGGAACATGAAACGCGTCCTCGTAGACTTCCCTGAGATGTTGACGAGCTGCTGCCAACTCGTGTTCTCTTGAAAGTACCCCTAAATCACGGCTTGTTTGAGAATATGTTGTTAGGCTCATAAGAAAGGTTCCGATATCAAGTACAGCCTCTTTTGCCCCTAACGAAGATGTGGTGAATAAAATACCCTCACTTGAAGGTTGAATTGGAATTTGTATCGGCTGTAACGTCGGAGACTTCGTAGGAGATTTTGTTGTTGGAACAGTTGTAGGAAAAGGTGTCGGATATGATGTAGGGCTTAATGTGTGCTCTTGGAGGCATTTCTTGAGCTTATTTTCTTTCTCGAGTCCTTCACATTCAGGAGGAATCTTGGTATCACTAAGGCCAAGAATAATTTGAGTTAAATCCCATTCTGTGAGGCATTTCTCGAGAGTGTCGGAATCTTCTCCTTCACAGTCCTTGGGCACACTCTCAAGGTTATGTTGAGCAAGAATGGTTTGTATTAGATTGTACTCGGAAGTGCAAGCCTCGATATCCTTTGATCCCTCGCAATCCTCAGGAATGTCATTCATATCTAATTCAATAACCACATTTCGACGAGTAGTAGCTAAGCATCGACGGAGTTTTATACCCTTCAGCGCAGAACAATTACCAAGAGAACGCCCATTCCTTGATTTGGCTGTGACGGAAGTCGCGAGCACAGATACGAGGAGCACCCTAGCTATTATTAGTGTGGATCCAGCCCTCATTTTCAAAGCGTCGGTGGCTACGAGGTGATAGTTCGAGAGTGGTACCTCCAGGCGACGGCTCAGGACATTGTCGAAGGCAGTGCGCCTCTCTGCTGTCTGATGTGAACGGCAACTCTCATCTCTCATGCCGTCGTCTCCATAACCCGAACTTACAACTTTACCCCCAGAACGCTTATCGAGGGGGGTAGGTATCAAAGGAATTTTAATCTCTATGTTTATCCTAGAGAATTAATCCAAGATGAGAGAGGTGTAATCAATTGATGGTGCAATGGGGGGATACATTCGTAACATTTCTTACACGCTTTCTTCTTCCACTTCTTCCACATAACACTTCTCTCACATCTCCATCTTCCAACACACACAAAAAACAGTCAAAAATTCTTCGGACCATGGCGACGCAGGCAGCAGCTGCATATGCAGTGAAACAGCAGGTGAATAGTGGACCTCCGCAGGTAGGATCTCCCAACGGTGGTGATGAGCAGCAGGAAGCAAAGCCTGCAGGTTGGAGAGAGTGGATCCTGCGTGTAGGAGCTGTAGGAAATTGTAAGTTTATTTGTCGGACAAACAAAAATATTTGTTTTGTCACGAGCTCTGGCTCTTACTCTTTCTCTTCTGATATCTTTGCTCTTTGTTTCTAGTGGGAGTACAAGGCGTCAATGTGGCATTACAGATTCCTAGAATGGCTTTGGTTTCAGCGACAGACATTCCCCGGAGGGTAGGAGGCTACACAGTTTACGCAAGCAGTGGATTAGGAGCGGTTCATTCACCAGCTGTTATGGTCAAGGAGCGACAATTAACAAAAGAAGACACATTTCGTACAGCGTTGAATGGTATTAGAGAGGAGCAGGGTCGGCTCACGCAAGAAAACGACATATTATCTGCTGAAATAGATGATTTGCAGTCAGAAGTGGATAGGATGAATGATATTGAGATGGCGTTAAGGGAATTATCAGAGACACAAGGGTCGCAACTTAGTCAACTTATGGATCTAATTCGACAGAATAAGGAAATTAATGACGGGATGAGAGCTGTATTGAAATCGAAAGCGGCGGAGGAGGTAATTTCTCTTGTGCTTGATATCGATAATGATGGAAGTTTCACAATTCAAGCTAAAGAGGTAGATCGATTAATAATTGGAATGAAGCTAATGGATGGAGTGTCGTTTGATGAGAACATGTTTAGGGATGATCTTGCCAAGTGTGGGGGGTCTGTGGATGAGGTTATTGCGATGATTAAGGACATGTTCGATAGTGGTGAAGCTGGTGAAAGAGAGGAGCGGTGTACAGGAGGTCGATGTACAATTAATATTGATGAACCCGAGAACTTTTTCAAGAAGAATAGGGGCAGCATGACCTACGATTGATGTGTACGATATTATAAACGTATGTAAACTTATAGATGTTCCTCTTTGCTACCTTCAACAAAGCTTTGTTAGAAAATTACTTTCATTCATGAAAGGAACATTAAGATTTGCATTTGCCATCCCCTACAGCCTCGAGGACACTTTCAAGCATAGCCTTGATTTCCTTTACTTCCTTTCCCAGGTCTTCAACCTGGCGAGACAACTCAATTATAGTAGGGTCAGGGCTGTGGAACAATAATCTCCTCACAACAAGACACGTCACTCCAAGTGCAAGCACCTTTACTGGTTTTGGGAGAGACATAAACATGGTAGAGAACTGATTCCGAGGGCTGTTGGATTGAGTTTGCACCTGCACAATTTCCTCTTCTTCTGCTTCCGGCGATTGCTCGCTTTCCACCTCTTCCTCTGCCTCTCCGGCACCAGCAAGCTCTGTGTTATTGTCGTCGGATGTGAGTACTGTCCTGATTTCTTCAAACAAGTCTAAATGAATTGGCTTTGTCTCGATTAAGGTTCCACTCTTTATTTTTGAAGCAAACCTGTCGACAGTATTCGGCACAGACAATAGTTAGTGTGTATTCACGGGGCAGAAACCTGCATTCTGCACACAAACCGACAAAATCACTTACATGCTTGATTTGATAAAGTTTACAAACACCCCGGCGTCGATGGCGACATCATTTGTTCCTACTCTCCTCGCGGCCCAGCGAACTTCAACAGCAAAAACATCAGAATATGGAATGCCGTCCATTTCAACTGTCATCATAATGACACATTTGTCGTCCCCATCTTTATAGCAGTACTGAGTTTGAGTCACTCCCGCAACAGGAGGCCCAATGTAGAGGTGAGTCGTTCTCTTGAACTTGAATTTGACAATTCTCTTCTGGTGGAATCTCTCACCTGACCACTTGTTTTCGAAACCTTGGTCAGAATGCTCCCATTGGGTCACTGAAACATCAAAACTACCTTTCCTCTCAAGCCAGGGACTGTACAGAGGATTGATCTTGTCAGACCAACCTTTTTCATAATAAGTCTCGATCGAAACACCCTTCAGTTTCTTCGAAAAAATTGGATCCATCTTCCCAATGATTGGGTCCTTTGGGGCATCCGGTCGCTTTGATTTTGGGGCATCTTCGGCTGGAACTTCTTTCGTTGTGACTGTCGGTCCAATTTGTGCGGAGTCGGTATTTACGATAGAATCATCGATGTTGTTGTCACTCAATACTCTATCAATCAACTTCCTAATTTCAGAACGGTCAATAGGGTGCACTTTGAGGGAAAATCCAGACTCTACATCGTCCACGTTGTCACATTTTTCAGTCACAAAGCGAGAGCGTTTGTCTTCGATACGTTTCTCCATGTTAAGCGTCCAAGTTGTTACATCATTCGAGATTACAACTTTTGCATAGGTTTGGATCTCGTTTAAAGAGCCCTCGGCAACTGTAACCTGTCCATGCCGGAACCTATCAACTGCGTCTACTGCACACATAAGAGACTCCTGCATCAACTCCCAGGTACGGCGCTCATCTGATTTATTATTTGATATAGACGATTCAGCTTCCGTGATATAAGTTGCAATGGCTTGTTCTTTCACACTCTTAGCAGCCGCGGCACCTTCTGCAGCCTTCGCTTCTTTCGTCTCAGCCTCTTTGAGTTGCTCAATCACTACAGCCTGCCTTTGCTGAGGTGTCAACATTTGATTCATCACATGTTCTCCGCCCCCCGGAAGGATTGAAAACATCTTTCCCATTGCCTTATTCATTGATGGTGCTGCATTATTCTTTGAGCCGTTTACACTCTCGGCAGCGTTGTCGTCCTCGAGTGTGGATAAACGTGCTTTTGCCTTCTCCAAGTCAACCAAAAGTTGGCTGTGCTTCAATTTGGCCTTAGTTTCGCCTTTGGCTGCATCGTTAAGATATTTCCATCTAAACTCATCTCCGTCCTTCAAAGTTTTTAGCTCTTTATCAGCCAGCAATAGAATGTTGTACAACTGCGAGTTGCCTCCCTTTACTTGCTTTGAGGCGTCTCTCGCTAATTGCGCATTGGCTTTTAGCGCCTTGATGGCGACAATCCAAGCATTCAACATACTTTCACCCTCATTCTTCTTCAATTGAGCGGCTAGAGGACCCGACTTTTTGCCATCACTGTGATTGTTATTCATTCATGAAAATTAGACATTATTACAAACAGCAAGCAAAATAAACATGCCAAGACGTACCTTTTTTTGCCGACAAAACCATCGCTTTCAAGCCGAGCTTGGATGTTGGAAGCAAAATTTTCCAATGCGGTCGCAATCCCTTCATTGAAGGATGAAATTAGTTTCAACGCCTTCAGTCTGGCGGATTGCCGCCCGACCAAAGATTTCATAGTATCTCGTAAATCTGCCAATTCATCAGGCAGGTTCAAAAGCTTTGTTTCGTTGATTGAGGGCCCAGTATCATCTGAAGTCGTTCGCAATCTTCTTGGGCTCTTGAAAATTGAGGGCGTTGAGGGTGTGGGGACATCTGTTAGGTTGCTATCCAAATTCAATTCCAAGGGCTCCGCGGTGATGTCAAGAGCCATTTTGTCCAAGGATTTCCTAGTGGTCTGGAAGACACGCTCCAACGCTCCAATCATATACACTACACGTTTCTCTTCATTTTTTTGTGCAGCGTCTAAAGCATTTCGTTCGATATCTTGAACATCTGTAACGGCTGTATTTTCTGCCTCCACCAAAGCAACGTATTTCTTCTCAGATGCTTCAATATCAGCCAGGGCACAAGCGACTGCTTCACAATTCTTCACCAGTCCGTGCGTTTTGCCGAACCTCTTCAATGTTTCTTCCAAATTTGATTCAACATCACCATCATCCACTTCTTCCACAGATTGAGGAGGCATTACCGCTGCCGTTGTAGGATTGTCGCTAGTGGACTTCCGTTTAGACATTCTAGCATTGCGCAACGCCTGAGCAGCCCCCTCGGCATCTTTCACGCTCGCCTCGCAAAGTTGCCTCATTTTTAACGCATCTTTCCGCGCTTGTAAACATCTTAGCCGACTTTCAGTATAGCGTGAGTAAACTTGCGCCCCCTTGTCTACAAGAGTGGCACTATACTCACTGCAGGGACGCACAATATCATCTTGTGTGCAAGCAGCCATCTCATGGGATTGTTTGACAAATGATAAGAAACAAGCATTTATATCAGTTGAAAAGTTATCAAGAGGAGTTCCTGATACCGCAGAGTCTAGTGTAGGGCGTAATTTGAGCATGGCATTACCCAGCTCGTCATTTAGTGTTGCAATATCAGAGAGAAGCTGAGAACAATTCTTTCCGGTGCGAGAAAGTACTTTGGTGCGATCGTATGCAATCTTCAATGCTGAAAGTGAAAGACAGGGGCAGATATCATGAGACTAAAAACTAACTTCAAGTAATGTAGAACAAAAGAAATTTTCAATTTTCTCACCCCATCCATGCATGTTTTGTTTCAGAGAGTTGATATCTGCTGTTGGAGTGAACACCGCCGCACTTGAAGGCGTGCACAACACGTCTGCCCATCTTGGGCATGGTTCGCCATCACCATTATTTTCTTCCTTTGAATCAGAGTTATTTACGGCGGCGCTGTTATCGGCATCATCTAAATTGCTATCCTCATCATCGAAAGAGTTTGCCAACGGCACCGAGGTGTCATCAATAACTTCTTCGGGTGTCACATCCTTCTTTTCCTCTGCAGATGATGCATCGTCTTCTTCCAGCAGAGATCCCTTACTTCGTGCGCCATCTATTGAGCCGCTCTCGGGCATGGGAGACAGCGCTTCTTCTTCACCTGCCGTCATGATCAGTGCTCCGTAGACCTGCAGCGGGTACTATCTTTTATGGCATGCACCACACACACACCAGAGTTCAGAGGAACGGTCATAAAAAATCGTATCGGGCGCGCCATGGCGATAGAGCCCCTTAGAAAATCTCA
>Ga0209652_1001506_pt1 | contig 18899 bp, 16 predicted proteins | sample SaaInl74LU_5_DNA_FD_184641 | JGI IMG/M metagenome (GOLD analysis project Ga0209652, IMG submission 184641) | Marine microbial communities from expanding oxygen minimum zones in the Saanich Inlet - ESP_74LU_5_DNA (SPAdes) (version 2) | ecosystem: Environmental > Aquatic > Marine > Intertidal zone... | reverse complement strand
ACTAACTTAGACTTAGAGGCCCACCAAACTAAACAGGAAAATTCAGCCTCCGCGCGCCCGCAACGGCCAAGGCCGAATAAGCCTCGAATAAGCCACATACAAATTCCTCAATGTACAAAACATATTGGGTTAACGTAACGCTAAGTATTTTACAGGAGGCTTTTTTAGTTTTTAGGTACTTTTAGGAGGGATTGTACATATTATGGTAACTTTAGAAGAAAGTGTCTCTTAGTTTCTTTCGAAGAAGTTCGAGGAATTCGAAGTGGAGACAAATTCGCAACTTTCACGCTACGTCATCATTGGGAGTGTCGTAGTTCGCATGTACAAGTATCTACTTATTATATGTTGTCTCCAGGTACGAGACCAGAAACCTCAATTTCAATTAGGTTGGAACTTTGTCGCAACTCTAGGCCTACCGCTTACTTCATACTTTTTTAAGTTTGGGCAAGTTAAGAGGTAACATCAGAAAAGGCCATACCACTGCTTCGCCTTCGCAGAAGCCAATCGCCTTCATATACAATTGCCAAGACGAAGCGACGAGGTCGTTCGCCGAGAGACCGAAGAGAAGCACCATAGCAGAAGGGGCGAGAAAGGAATGTCTTCTAAGGAGCGCCTTAGACGGCGGAGACCAACATCTGGTGATGAAGAGTCTCCAAGACTCTCGTATCAGCTCCAGCAATCATCGGCAGCGGCAGCCGCTTTTCCTCGTTTTGACTCAATGATACACCATGACGTGCAAAGTAATTCTCACCTTCCAAGACTGAACGCATACAGCAAAGGTATCAAAGTGCAGGATCTTCAGCCTCCGCCTACACGGACACATCAATGGCCGAATAAGCCACAAATTCCTCAACGTCGTCCCTCAGTAGCAGAGACTGTATCAACTTCATCTTCTCCATCAGCTCCATCTGGTGGATGCTCTCTTCAGACAACGTCACCTTTTGCAGCAGTGATGCCACGAAGGAGCTCCGAGCCATTCCCAAGCACTCCCGAAAGAAGTGAGGAAGATGCCGCGACTTCTCGACTAAGTGAACTGTGCATGGACATCATTCAATCTGGGAAAGAAGGCACATCTCCGCCGCGAAGAGCTGAAATCAAGGAAGTAGTAGCACAATATCATCAAAGTCGTCGCCAAGCCATCAGTCCAAGAGACCCTAACTTCACTGAGATCCCTTCCGAGTACTCTGCAGTGCTTACGTATGGACTTGCACGTTCACAAACTGTTCAGCGATCGAATGCAGCCACAGATCTCAGACAAACTGTTGCGAATGCTTTTGTGCCTGGAAGTCGAAGTCGTTTTGCTGAGATAAAACATACATTAAAATAGAGTGGGATAGATGACAAGACTGTAATGATGAAGTTGTGGTCTCTTTGTACCACCTTATTGTATTAGGTTGAGTATTATTGTCGTCAGGAACAATGAGCAGTAGTATCAGTTACATCCAAAGGCATAGATGTAGATGGACTCAGACAAGTCACAAAAGCATTCCAAGTCAATGGGAACTTTCTACGAAGTTATCACGTTCAGAGTTTGAACATTCGCTAGGCGAATGTGCTGTCGTTTATAAATATTGTCATAATGATGGTTTAACCTACTGAAGAGTCTGCTACATTTATTTCCCAATACGTTCACGTAGCAGATATCACGGAGTAAAGAAAAATAAATCTTGCCCTTGCGGTGTTTTGTACTCAGTTGTTGTTCTGCAATTTCGTATGATTCTACTTCTTCTCTAGATCCTCTGACACCCTATCTCTTGTGACCTTCTCCGTGCACCAGATACCAATGATTGCAGCTCTTCCTTTTTCATTTCAGTGTTACTTCACCTCTCTAGAGACCATGCATGCCGGATGCAACCTGAGAAAAGTGATAACACGACTGAGATGTGCATCTTAAAAAAATTGGCGCGGTTCATCATTTTTGGAGATCAATTTTTTTTCGTTGTTCTTGCGCCACAGGCACCACATTCATCACTGAAAGAAACAATGAGCCGTCCAACAACCACAGCTAGTCTCAATACAGCTATCGCTACGTTAGCTTTTGTCCTTCCCATTATCTACGTGTATCGCAGAAACAAACGCACAGTAGAGGAACAAAAAAATATCAAGTCAGAACGTGAAAAGGAACGAGCCTTTCTATCATCTTTGGTCAAGAATCCATCGTCACAGCCGCTGCGTCCACCGCTACCAGAAATTGTGCAGAGAGTACTGTCAAGATGTTCTTTTGCATATCTTTCTACTATTGATGTAGACTCCACCTCTTCTCATCTATCATTGATGAGGTTCACTTATCTTCCGGAGGAGGAAACAATAGTAATGTCGACGAATGTCAAAACCAAGAAATATGATATGCTGGAAAAACAGAATGGTGTGGCTCTTTTGATCCATGATTTTGGCGAGGGGGATAATTTGAGTGGGGAGTATAGCATTACGTTGAATGGAACTTGTTCTGTTGTCAGAGATGGTAAGAGAATGACGTTGTGAAGAAATCCATCACTTCTTGAATACATTCCTAACTCATTATCCTCCTTCTTCCGCAGTTGTCATGGCCGAGAAATATAGATCTGCGCACTTGAAGAATAATCCAGAATACCCGCAGGTTAGTAGAAAGTTGCTGTGATTGTGTATGTATTAAAAAAATGAACATTCGAAACTGATAAATTCCAACCAACCTCCTTGAAGTTTATCGTCGGGAAGGATATTGCAATGCTACGAGTTGATGTTGCCTCCGCAAGAATATGTAATATCAATGATGAAGTGCTCAAGTGGAATGTAATGTCTGGAAATAAATAATGATGTGATGCAATTTCACTTATACAAGAGAGATGGCCGGAGAGATGGCCGGTAAAATCAAGCACCAGCAGAGCGTCAACATATTGATGCTGCTGCTCATAAGAGCAAGGACATAGAGGAATGGGCTCTTATGCAACAACTGTAGAGAATGAAATGGAACAAAACCTAGCCAAACTATCCCAGAAGATACACTAACAAATAATGAACTTTACTAACACACAAAATAATAAATGAAGTAGAACTCTAACACATGGCTTCTGCAGACTCACTACAGAAACCAAGCTGCTCATCAAAACCAGCCTTCATCTTCTTCAAATTCTTGATATCTCTTTCCAATTCCTCTCTAGCCTCCTCATCCTCTTCACTTGCCAATTCTTTCTTGAGCTCCTTTATTTCACGTCGTACCGTAGACCACATCTCCAAATCATGCTTTTGATTAGATCTCTTTTCCGCGTCCATACGAGAAGTAATATCTTGGAAAGCGTAGATCTTGGCCCTCTTCTTTGCGGGTGACGAAGCAGTAGCAGGAGTAGCTGGGGCGATACCACTTGCACTAGCAGCTACTGGGATAGTACTCCCATCGGCGTTGTTACCACCCTCAATCTCGCTGTAGGCAAACAACTGTGCATTTTCGGCGGGATGTTTAAATTTCAGATGGTTCTTAAGTCCACCAGTACCCTGTTTGACGGAGATGTCTCGACCGCAAAGGTTGCATCGAGCATAACGAGCCTTGTCAGGGTGAGCTTCTAAATCATACTCACTGAAGTGCACCCAAAACTTGGACTTCTTGTTCACAGGCTTGATGAGGCAGAGCTGTTGTTCTCCATCTAGTGGAGGGAGTTGAGCGGGACTGGATGTAGCGGCCATTTCGTGGAGAGTGGTTGTAGTTTTTGGCATTGCTACCGACGCCGATTCATGCTTCGGGGTTACCATGGGGTTGGCGATCACGTGATGTGTGGGTGGGTTGTGTTACGATCAATCACGTGTGCATCTGTTCTTGACGTTGGCTGGTCCACCTTCCACTTTTCCACCCCGTTCAAATTTTGAGGTTCACCGCGTCGTTGCTTTTCTACTTTTAGTCACGTTTGTACGTAGGACTCAGTATTGTGCGCCTGCACTGTTGAATCGTTAGAACGACGATGGGGAAAATTCGAGGGGCAATCTTCATAAATCGTGTGCAGTAACAACGACCCCCCCATTGTCAAGCAAACATCGATTGCATACCGCCGACCTGCAACACCCCCATCATTGGTATCCTTTGTATCCTACTCCATGCCCTTTTCCTTCCTCAACAAGATGTCAGATCCCACCGATGGAATTATGCCCCCCGCTCTCCCCCCGGTCGAAGGGGAACCACATCACCACGTTCATCAAGAACCGGCTCCGCTTCCACTTCCGGAGAATCCTCAACCCAAGCGCAACAAGAAGGTTCCGTTAACTCCTCGTGAGGCAGTCGAGGCTTTCGCTCAGCGTGGAATTTACGTTGATTCCAAGACTGGATCGCTCCGTTGCAGCTGTAACCACAAGCCTTCTCATAAATGGGATCTTTATGGTTACACTCGCCACTTTACATTCAAGTGCCACAAGAAGTATGAGGAGACTATGATGAACGAGGAGGAGGTGAAGCGTCTTGTGGATGCCAAGGAGACGTACTTCAAGATGTTCCCCGTTGTCAGTGAGAGCAACATCCTCCGTAAGAGGAAGAGAGCTTTCATGACGGGGGAGAAGAACTTGACCACCGAAGAAGTTAGGAACCAGGAGAAGCACTGGATGACCATGTGGAAGGATGCAAAGGATGAGTTGAGGAAGTTGAGAGATGAGCTGAGGTTGGAGGCGGATGAAGATGTCAGGAATGAGTTGATGAGAGATATTGAAGGATTGAAGAACAAGAAGGATGACTGGGCGAAACTTTTGGGATTGAATGAATAAGTAAGCCGGATGGCAAGTTAATGCCTGTTGCATGTGAAGAGGTTACCAGAGTAAAATACATATATAAATGATCTATTTGTTGTTACCAGGCTTGAGTTTTGCACCACTGCATCATGATAGATTTTACACTAGATTATAATATTCTATTCATTCCAAGTGACAAGCTACTCCGAAGGCATTTCCAAACACAACTTCATCCAACTTGTACCGAGGCGAGAAGTTACCATCATCACCATGACTCATTCCAACGTCATCAGTCTCAGACACTTCATTCACACTACGTCGATACGGAGTTCCCGCACAGACAATTAGAGGGATGCTATAGCGACCTCGGGGAACGCCCAACACCTTTCGCACGCCAGCGGCATCTATACCTTCCATTGGACAGGTTGCCAACCCTCTCGATGTGCAAGCTAACATGTAAATCATGGCAGCCAGCATAGTATTCTTCTGAGCCCAAGTCTCTGCTGATGATAATGTAGGCAGCAGTTGTATATCACTTGGGAATAGTTTGGATAGTATTCGAAACCTCGACCTCAAGGATTGTAAACACCTCGCAAAGAAGGAAAGGATGGACACTGCAGTACGAACTCCCCATGAAAATGGAACGTTGAGGAATCGCGGTAGAGGATATCCACTTGAGAACAACATGATGAGCGCGCGGAGTTTGAATAGTGCTTTCGACGATAGTGGTCGACGAGTTCTGGACGTATTCGTTTTTGCTACTGTCGTACTAGGTGCCATTGAGTTGAACAACGGACGTGCATCGTCATTATCATCATCTTCATTTTGAAGAGGAGGGTCCATATTATCCACCAAAAAGTTGGTATACCTCTTTCCATCCCTTCCACATTCTCTATCTGCCAAAAAGACAGCTGTACAATCTGAATCTCGTACACGATCGGCATTCCTACCTAGACAATATTGTGATAAGCGTTCCTTGTCTTCCTTGGAGTGAACCAGTATCACCCGATAGGGTTGTGCATTGAATCCAGTAGGTGCTCTTTGAGATAATGCCAAGCACTTGTGTGCTGCTTTGACTACTGATTGGTCAGATATTGCTGCTTGTGGTACTGCTGTGTTTGTCGTTTTAGCCGAATCTTCTGCCTCTACGTTGTTGTTGACATCTTTGTCGGGTATTGGCTCCTGGTACCGCTGAAATCTCGTGCAAGCATATCTTCTGTTCACAACCGTATCAAATCCATCCATCAAGTTGTTATTATTCAAGTTCATTTGTGATTCATTGCTATTGCTGACAAGAATAGGATCTTTCTCTGACTCTGATGTACCAATATCTCCAGTTGTACTTGCAGATAACACATGATGTGTCTTTTGCGAGTAAGATGTGCCAATATTGTTGTGCATCTTACATGCCGACACCATTATTCCTTCCAGCAGATGCCGCCTCGATGGAAATGAAGGTGGTGGAGCAAACGCAATTGCTACTGTGGTGCTTCTTCTTGATGTTCTGTCGCCACTGCCATTATTGTCATGAAAGAGAAGGAAGCAAGCCGCCACCGCCACCATGAGCAGTGAAGAATTATGACCGCCCATTTTGTATCTACTTATGGTGGATCGATGCACTTGCCAACTTAGATACAGATCGACAGGAACGAGGAAGAGGCTCTTCATGAGACGAATAAGTGGAAAGTGGAAGGATTTTGGATTTTGGATTTTGTGCCCATCATCGCTGATGCATCGCTGATCGTAGAGAAGCTATGGATCGATTTTTGAGCAAAAACGAAAAAACAAAGACGCAACAATGACAGCCGCTTCTTGTTGCTAGCACCCCATTGATTGCATCGACTCTACTACTTGGTAGTACTTATCACTTCGCTTATTCACATCATAAGATACAATGTCGGGTGAATTTCATCCCCTATCACCAGACACAGACTATGCGTCTTCCTCAGACAACACATCAATGGATGAAGTTTCACTAACGTCACGGGGCGGCTCAATATCATCTCGACGCACTGCGAATACGGCAAGATCCGCCCTAATTAGTTCCGGAGCTTCCGTATCATCGGCATTCAGTCGAACGTCACGACGAGTCATGAAAAAATCATCTGAGTTGGGTATGCCGCTTACTGAATCAATGGACGATGATGAGGAAGAATTTCACAATAATAATCAGAATGGCAACAGCTCCACAATATCAACACCACCACCAACTTCAGCAGCAACCAGCACATTCATCGGAGAAGACGACCCATTCTACATGTTCCGCGGAGACCTCACCAAAAAGATCCTCCTAGTCGACCAAGAACTAACAACTTACACAACACTCGTCCAAACCACCGACACGGCAGTCAACACACATGCCATTAAAGAAACGAAGAAACAACTCAAACGACACATCAAACATGCGGAATCGACATTGGCAGATTTGGAAACTACCGTGAGGGTAGTAGAACGACAGCGGGAGAAATTTCCACATATTCATGATGGGGAGATGGAAAGTCGGAAAGAGTTTGTTAGAGAATCAAAGAGTCGAATTAATGATTCGAAAATGATGATGCAGAGTGAGGAGATGAAGCAAAAGTTTTTGAGGGATGAGAGGGCTTTGACGGAGCGGAGAAGGGGGGTGGTTGGGAATAATGGTAATGGCAGAGTGCCTGACTTGGAACAGGGCAATGCCTCCACTTCCACCAACAACAATAACAATAGTAATGGTGTCACCAACTCGGCAGAACGATCTGAAACCATGCTAATGATGCAACAACAAGACGATACTCTCGACGATCTAGACCTAGCCGTAACACGCGTAGGGTACATGGCCGAATCAATCCACGAAGAAATTGAATCACAAAATAAAATGTTGACAGATTTGGGAGATGATTTGGCCGATGCCGAGGAACAATTGGGGGTTGTGATGGGGAAATTGGCCAAGTTGTTAAAGACCAAGAGTCGATGTCAGATTGGATTGATTTTGATATTGAGCTTGATTGTTTTGGTGTTGTTCTTTTTGGTGTTGTATACATGAAGAAAAAAGTGGAAAAGAAACAGCAAAGAAATGACATAAGTTTAGCTGATACAGACAAAGGAATGGACATGGTTATTAGTAAAGAAGTTAATATATGGTTCTGGGTCAAAAGAAGCAAGAACTTCCAAACAAGGTTGCTGACACCCAAACTCAATTACATCTTCTGAACCAGAAGTGATGCTGCAATGTTAGTAGATGATTAATGTAGTTGTCCCATCTCTACTCTTCTTGACTTGACAGTGAACACTGTTTGCTGCCTAATCATAAAAGGATAATAAGGTCTACAATAGAGGATCAATGCATATCTAGGAGAGGAAGACAGAGTAGAGGTGAGGCATCCTCTTCGTTTTCATTGTAGTATTTTGTGACAGAATTACGGATCAAAATGAACAGTAAATGAAATGTAATTAAATACCTGTCCGTCCGTGCACCAAAAAATCAAGTCACACACCTCGAAATCAAGGAGCACCAATCACCTCCATCCTCCATAAAAAAGAACAAAACAAGCCAGCTACATATCATTGAATTGTGCCGGCAACCAATCGGATTTATCATTCAGAAATACATCAATTACGCATATCTATCATTAACAAATCATGGCGACTCGTGTAGCATTCGAAAATACTGGTGAAATTGGTGTCTTTGCCGCCCTCACCAATGGCTATTGCCTCACAGGCATCAACCGCTCTGAGAACTTTTACTCCGTCTTTGAAGCCGAGCTATCTGCACACATCCCAGTGATACACGCAACTGTCGCCGGATGTCGATTCGTAGGACGTACAACTGTGGGTAATAGGAGAGGTTTGCTCGTTCCCAATACAACGACGGATCAAGAGTTGGCACATTTACGAAACTCCTTGCCGGATAGTGTCGTAGTTCAGAGAGTAGAAGAGCGTTTGTCGGCTCTTGGTAATATTGTTTGCTGCAATGATCACGTAGCGCTAGTCCATCCTGATATCGATAGGGAGACTGAAGATGTTATTAGTGATGTATTGGGTGTGGAAGTGTTTCGACAAATTGTTGGAGGTCAAGCCCTCGTGGGAAGTTATTGTAAGTTTAGCAACCAGGGTGGAATGGTCCATCCTAGAACCACAGTGGAAGATATTGAAGAGCTTTCGTCACTTCTTCAGGTCCCACTTGTTGCTGGTACCGTGAACCGTGGATCTGATGTCTTGGGTGGAGGTCTGATTGTCAATGATTGGGCATCCTTTGTTGGACTTGATACAACCAGTACAGAAATCAGTGTTATTGAGAATATTTTCCGACTAAGTGGTGCTGGTGGAGGATCTGGTGGTCAGTTGGGTGCACAGGGTCAACAGAGCAATATTGTGACAAATATGAGGAGTTCTTTGATTGATCAGCTTTCATAATTAGGTTCACAGATAGCCCAACTCTTTGCGATGAAGAAGACATCATAATATGTAAGCATTAATTATGTAGCAAGAGTTATGATTGAGAATATTCAGTCCATCAAATATGCCTAAGCAGCATCGATAATAGCCATGAGATCCTCGTCGGGACGTTCCTCTTCTTTTTCTTCCTCTTCCTGCGCCGAACCCAATCTCGCATCATCAGGAGTTGATGTGCCTGTCTTGCCGCGACGCCTGTCGCAGAGCCTCTTACCGAGTCCTTCAAATCCGAGAACAAGACAAAGACAAGATATTTTAGTCAACTCTGGATTTTGTTGTCTCTTTGCCGAGTAGCGTGGGTAAAAGTAAACTCCAGCATTGAAAAATCCCATTAAGGGTGTAAGAATAACATAAAAGAACTCTAATGTGTATTCACCAGCTGTCGATATATTCCTACCATCGTCGCCTATGACGTCGTAGCCCAGTATTACATAGGACATGAAATACGTCAAAAAGTAAGCGGATGAGTACCTCACGCCTTGCCAGGCAGTATTGATTGTATTCTTTCGATTCTTTGCTTGTCCCTTCGATAAGTACTGATCAGATTTCTTCTCTTGCTTATAAACTGCGTAGATGAGAAGGCATATGAATACGACAATGACCAGATTTCCCAAGAGAACATAGCTAAACACAGCTATTTGGGCATAATCTGCTTGGTCACCTCGAGTGCACGCAACTTCGGGATTGCCATCACAACTGTCTGGTGTCCGATCATTCAGGAAGCAATTGAATAGAGCTGTATTACAGGTAACAAATGAGGTTATTTCTACTTCATTGCAATATTGCAATAAGACAGACGAGAGGCATAAAATTCGAACTCACTTGGGTTGTAAAAACCGAAGAATATCGGTGGTATGGCCGCACACAACCCGATAAGGACAGGTGGCAAAGTAAAGCCATATCTGATTCCTTTTCGCTTCATTTTACTCTGTGCCCACCCTGGCTGAACCATCAGCCAGTCTATCATGCAAAATAATGCAGAATGCTCCATAGTATTAGCGAGAAAGGAATTTTATCAGCACGTCAATAACATGACAATATTGTACTCACAAATGGCCGACAGCTCTGCGTATGATGTTGCGAAATAGATTAGTGAAAATACGAAAACTGCTCCTTGAAAAGTGCACGTCGCCATGTTTCCTGCTGCATATGGCATAGATCCCTTCGGAGCAAGCCATGAACTTAGAAAGTATGCAAAAAAGGAGCTGATGATATCAACAATGGAGATGTGAAGAAGCATATGACTCGTCAAAGATACTTCTTTAAGTCCTTTCTTCGCTAGATGTCTCGCCAGTAGACCACTTCCTATAATTGATAGAACACCGCTTATCTTGGGAAGGATCACAAGAGCGCGAGTGAGTGCCATGTAGTTTACCATGTTGTGATCCTCCTCCTCTATCATGGGGTGCTCTCTGAGGCGTCAAAGATGTTACATTGTGTTTTGTTATGTGCTTCGCTTCGCTTGAGGGTGGAGAGAGTGTTGTAACGTGTCTCCTCAGACAAGAAAGAGACGCAAGACCAAAAGAAACAAACCGCAACGACCTTCTTCCTTCTCCGCAAGGCAAAATGACACAAACACATTGTTTCCCTTGCATAAGTATTGCAGCACCACAGATTGAAGTAATCAGAGCAAGCACTACTTATTAAAACGACAAATGATGGAAGACATCCTGATGGGGTCCGACTCGGACAGCGACGCTGATGATGGTAAAGTAGGGAACACAGATGCACATAATGTGAACACAACAGCCGCACCTCCTACCGCAACTAATTCTTCCAAATCAGAGCTGAACAATCGATTGAAAATGTTGTATGCTTCATCTTCAACTCCAAAAGCTGGCAGAGCACCTCCTCCTACTCCTATTCATGCTGCTGCTGCTGCTCCATCTCACCCAAGAAATATCCCTCCAACGATGAATGTGGCCAGAACAGGGGGGCCATCTAGCTCGCATAATCCAAATTATGTCCCTCCCATGATTCCTAATCAGCAAGGACCAGCCAATCCTGATGGATCTAATAGTAGATCTCAAGATCCTTATCAGAAGCAACCTCGCAACAATTCCATCCCCAAAACCATCACATCATTCGATAAACCCCAGATGGCAACAACAGCTACATCAGCCCAATCTCGTCCGCGAGCTGATGGGTCGAGTAGATCCCAAGTGGTGAATCAATATCAAAAACAACAACCGAATCCCCTCATGGCAACATCAAAGCATAGTACAAATTCATCAGCACGTTCTTCGGGTCAATCTTTGAATCAGACTGAACAGCAGAGGAAGGAGAAGGCGGAGAAGGAAAGATTTTTCATGTTTGTGAAAGTTTTGATGGAGTAAGTATAGTCTGTATGTGGTTTATTTCGTTCTACATAATGTTGCTCTTGCCGTGATTTAATCATACTATTGGACTCACTAATTTGATGCTGATTGACATTAAATGCTTCCAGATACTTGAAGAAACGTGATCAAAAAATGCATGCCGAGGCACAGGCAAAAATAAAAGAGTGCTATGCTAAGTTCCAAGGGGGCGATCCAGCTTACAAATCTCTAACTCAAAGCTTGCATTCTCATTTGAAGGCTACGGTGAGTGATGAGTACTGGAAAAAGGCGAAAGATTATTTGTATCATCATCTCTTAAAAAAGCAAAAAGAAGCCAGGGCTGGAGAAAAATCACATGGATCAAGTCAGCAGCAGCAGCGTCAACCTCCGCAACATCTTCCTCGACCTCTTTCTCACGGTGGTCCTCCCCCAACTGCAAGTGCTCTGGTCCATAATCCCATACAGCGACCCCCTGCGCTCACGAAACAACAGGATGCACAACAGAAAAAAGACAAGCAGGAGAAATTGGAAGCTGCCAAAAAGAGACGCAATGCAATTGCCAAAGCGAAACGAGCGGCGGCAAAAAAAGAGAAGGATGCATTGCAGAGGAACGGAGTACGACTGGCTGGAACTACGAGCTCCTCATCGGCACATACTTCCACCACACCAGCTCATGCAACCCCAGTTGCTGTTGCAGGTTCGTCTATTATGCCAGCAGCTGCAAGTGTTTCAGGTGTGGTTAGCAAGGACACAAAGAAGAAATCGACAAAGGCTTCTGTTACCAAGAAGAAGAAGAAGGCCGAAGCAAGCTATAAGTTCAAGGATAATGTTGATCACGCATTCTTGATCGATGTCAAGTCAATTCCAAATATTCTCTCAAAGGATCACAAGTTGGACTTGAATCTGGATGAAGAGCAAAGGATTTTACTCTACGGAGACCAACAACAACGAGAGAAGGTGAGAGTCATCACAGATGCCGCTGTGGATGCATTGTCAGCAGGAGCGGTAGATGGGGCGTTATCAGAGGTGGGGATACCTCAATTACCTTGGGAACTCCCGGCTGTACACGAAGGTTGGGGCGAGAGGAATTTACTTTCTGTTCGTACAGTGTGGGCCAAGGTGCGTCTCCCAGAGAGTGAACTACAACAGGTAGACAAGTTGCAACAAGGGAAGTCAATCGAGACCGAGGCAAATTCACATTCAGAGATGATTTCTAGCCGTATTGCATCAACACATATTGAAGCGAGAGCACCTACTCGACTTGAAGACGATACAACAAACCATGTGTGGCACAACGAAGCTCGTGCGGAACAAGACCCAACTCTTGCCTTGCTCAGTGAAGCAACTGAAATGTATCTCAAAGAAGCGATAGAAACAGCTGTCGGCAAAGCACGTCATCGACAAAACTTGGACGGAGTACGATTATGGCACACGCTGCACTCTCACAATGCAGATCCAAACTCGACCAGTGGGAAGCCACCTCCTGCTTTGATTCGTTTGGGGTGTGATGTGCGCCGACAACTAGCCTTGGCGGATGGAAATACAGTCAAGACATATCAGCGGATGGAGGAGGCGATTGGACGTAATAATGATACCTTTCACTTTGAAGCAGAGGACCCCGAAAAAATGATCCTGGAAGCCACCAGCATGGCAGATCTCTCTCGACAACCTCCACTGAAAACGGCAGTTTCTGATGCCGACTCTGAAGCCAAGAGGAGATTCGAAGTATTCGCCGGTAAGGATATTCAGGAGCCTCCATTTGGTAGGGTAACAAAGAAAGCAAAAGTGATTCTCACAGATCTTTCTCTTGGGGCTGTACGTAATCAGACACCAGCAATCCGCGCTCGAAGAAGACAGCTTTTGGGTGGCTGGTAGTGGTGTTGTATGGTCTTGTCTGCGTTCTATCTATATCTACCTCGAATTTAAGAGATAATTATATAGATTTATCACAAGGGAATAGCTATACTACATTTATCAAAAGATCACCCCTAAGATGAAAGTGCATCAAACGCTTTCATATAGCTGAAATCAAATCATCTACACCATGTTCTAAGCTCTACAATGTCAACTATTCAATTCACTTACATAAGGCAAGGTGCAGATAATGACATCTCTTGCTTGTCTGCACATATGTATTTGACACCATTCCTCGCCACTTAACATCTCTCGCCAGCAGACCACTGACTATGCGTGATAATTGACCATCATATTGAAGGATACGGGAGAGGAGGACCGCGTTGTAACGTCTATCTCAAAAGTAAGAAAGCCGTTCGAAGTACCTCCAAAAAGCAAAAAGTTGCACAAGATCGGTGTTACTCCTTTTGACTCCTTACTACCTTGCTCTATCCACTTCGCTGCATCACCACCTCCTTCCCATCAAACAGAAATTACGTCCATAATAGGACAATTGAACATTAGAAACATGCGAGTTCAACCACTTACTCAGAGTAATGAAGCAGATGGAGGAAAAAGTAATGCTTGCATTCGTCTGGTGCTTGGGGTTCTTCCTCTACTAGGATGCAACATCATTCTCGCCGTGCTATACCTTCTTCAAGCCAAACTTGGTATCACAATGAACGATTCGTCAGTTTCTCAAGCACTTGCCGACTATGAACCTAACATGGAGATTCTTGTCCTGATATTCATCGGGGCGACTCTCATGATCTTAGTTACGATTTGCCGAGACATTCAAATCAACGTCTACCATCGCCGTCGAAAAAGCACAACTTGTGGTATGAAAGCATTGAACTCGATTGCAGCATTTGCCAATATTACAGCATACGCTGGGTTTGTACTCTTGGCCTTGTTTCCAGTGGATGCGGAGTCTGAGAGAGATAGGCAACTTCACAATGTTGGAAGTTATTTGTATTTCGGTCTAAGTGGTTTGTACGGATTACTTCACACATTCCTGTTGTGGAAGCAAACTCAGTATCCATGTATTATCAAAGTGATATTCACAATTGTTCCTCTCGTTACGATTGCATTCAGCATCACGTATGCAGTCAAGATGGAAGAAGCCTACATTACCGAATGGATTACGGTAGCTCTGGGAGCAATATTTGTAGGATTGATGTCACTCTTGTTTTGCGTGGATCCAGTCGATGACGAGCTGATAGATTTCTTTTGCTGCCGTCGTGGCGGCGACAAAAGTCGTGTCCGCACGGATGACAAGAGAAAAGAATTACTTCCAGTCTAAATGCATCGGTGGAATTTTAGTGTATCGACTGTCCAAGATAGAGTCAAGTAATAATGTGAAATAATGAAGCAGTCTGTGTAAAAGGCATCATTATTCTTATTATTATTTAGCAGAGGTGGGGTGTGGTTGTGCTTGCGTTGGTACCACACCTTCTTTACCTCTTCGTTCACACGTTTCTACGGAACATCGTCCACGGACGTAATATTCTACGGCGCCATCTCTTTGATCTTGAACTCGTTGCTTGTGCTTCATTTGCAGTGACATCATTTTGATCTTCTTTGTTGTCCTTGTCAACGCTCGCTGCCTTCATTTCAGATGCTAGTGCCTGGACCTGACTCTGAAGCTGTTCAACAATCTTAGTCAAGTCCTCCTTTGATGCTTCTGCTGAATCTTCCACGGGAACATCCTCAACTTCATCGCTGACTGGCATTGGTGGAGGTATAGTTTGTGCTGCCTTCTTCTCAAGTTCACCTAATTTGTCCTGTAGGTTTTGCAATAACTTTTCCCCGTCCACTTTTTGCTTTGTTACTGTCGATAACTCACTCTCCAGCTCTTCAATGGTGTTCAACATGTCTAACTCACGCTTCTGTGATGCCTCAACAGAATTTGTTGCAATCAACATTGACTCTTTGTGCTTTGCTTCCATCTCTGCTAGTTCGATCTCGTAACCATCCAGCTGAGCTGTTTGATTTTGAATGGTCTTGTAGTATGTTTGAAGTTCGGCCTGAAGGTATTGTTGAAGCTGCTTTTGTTGTTCTTCCTTTCGTGACATTGTAGATTCATACTCTTGCTCTTGCTGCTGTAGTTTCAGCGTCAATTCTTCTATCGTTGCGGTAGATGCTTCCGTCGCTTCCTTGAGTTTTGCATTCCACTCAGCATCTGATTTTTCTGCCATATCTGCGCTTGTTGTAGCATCAGTTGTGTTGATAGCTTGTTCTTTACTCAAAACCTCCCACTTATCTTTCCATACATCGCTTACGTCCCTTTCAGCTTTGAGTAAACTTTCGTATTCTGCCTCTTTATTCTTCAGCAATTGCGCAGACTCATCTCTTTCCTCTTCTAATTGTAATTGAAGTTCACTCCATTTCACCTTGTAATCTTCCTTCTTCTCTTTCTCAACTGTCAACTCTGAATCAAACATTTCACGTGTTTTCTTGAGCTGGTCTTTGTAGTCTACAACCACTGCTTCTGTATCAGCCTGTAGCTGTTCCAGTTCGTTATACGCATCCAAGAGATCGGCCAGCTGTGTTTGAAGTTGTCTCACTTTCTCTTCTTGCTGCTGCGCCTTTTCTTTCGTCTCCTCTTCCTCTTTACTACTTATTTCAGAAAGAGACTGCTTTTGCTTGTCTGCTTCTTCAATTCGAAGTTGTATCTCATTTTCCAGAGAAACGATTGTTTCTTGCAGCTTTGCCACGGTAGCATTATGGCACTTTTCTATAAGTTGCTGCTGGAGCGATAACTCTTCAATTTGGTCGCTCAAAGAATTCTTTTCTTGCGCTAGCGAGTCTATTGTACTTGTCAAATTGGCCATTTGAGCATTCATCTCTTCTTTCTCCATAAGCTGCTGCTCAATCAAATTCTCCTGCTCCGTCTTCAATTTAGACTGGAGCTTCTGCACAACATCTTCTAGTACTGTCACCCGATTGGTCATCGTCTTGAGCCCCTCAACTTTGGCCTGCAACATTCTCTCTAGCAGCGTCACTCGATTTACATATTTGCGGATTTCATCTTGACTGCTTGTGTCGACGATAGTCTCTCCATCATTAGTATTTCTGCTCAAGTGAAACAAATCCCCATCTCCTTCTTTATCCAATGTTTTCTCCACTAAAGCATCCACTACCCCCAGCATGCTCTTCACATTTGTCCCCAACGCCTTGGAAGATGTAATTTCTACAACTCCTCCATCATACTCTAACATTCGTTCCTCTCCCAATATTTGAATAGCCTCTGCTATCAAATTTGGCACATCTACCATGGCATGTTTCCCTGGACTTAAGAAATAAGGGACACATACAACTTTGGTCACCTTTTCTTCTACGATAAGCTGGCGTAGTGTGGTGAGAATGGAAGGTTCTGCAATTTCCATGTGTGCTGCTTTTACAACAATATTGTTCTTTTCGTCGTTGTCGTCACTTATAAGCGAAGAATGATACTGCTCTGCTATAGAATTCAGATGCTCATTACTTGCTTTGCGTTTAGATCCATGATCAATGAGTAGAATGCCCAGCCTTGGGTCTCTTTTGCCTCTATCTGGCTCTTTCTCCAGCAAATTAGTTTGTTTGACAACATCCTTGCTGGTGCTGCTACCGTTTGCATTCATTTCTTGTGCAGCCGTCATGGCAGATTGGACATAATCATCAATATCTTTTTCAGACTTGCGTGCAGACTTTTCTGTAACTGGCAGCGGCGTCATGTCCACCTGTAACGCAGAAGGGTAACGTGGAACACGTGGTTTTCGCTGCTTGGGAGGAGGTGCTACTGCATCATCTGACTTCTTTGCCGAAGGAGCTGGATTATCATCGCTATCCCAAGGAAATTGTATTTTAGCACCAAACGCTTGTTCAAATAGTGATTTATTGTTCGATTCGTTATTGCTGCTGGCATTCATTCGGATGGATAATTTATTGGAACCATAATAAGATGACGATGTGTGAGTGATGTCAGACCGCGGGAGACTGATTTGGAATGCATCTATGCCGCACAAGATGACGAACGAGATGAGGCAGAAGAATATATGCATTATTGACATGTCAAATCTCTGCTATTGTTGAAATCAGTTGGTTGTGGTGCATTGATAGCTATTGATAGCAACCACAGTGTGTTGCGTTGGTGGATTTGGCTGGTGATTGGTGATTGTTTGATGGGGTGGTTTTGGCGACGAATGGCGATGGCGCTGGAAAGCAGGAGAGAAAGTCGTCTCAATGAGCAGGACAGAGAGACAATCCGGCCGTTGTTCTTTGGCGATTACTCCCTCCGCATCTCGCTGCTTTTCGCTGTGGGCCATCGCGACACCATCTCACAACAAAACAAAACACTACCACCACAACATCACACCGACCTTGATTGACGCAAGAACAAACAGAATGAAACTATCTACCGCTACAATTGCCATCTCTGCTGCTGCCGCTGCCAATCTGTCAGTCGCCGCCCACGTGCCCACCAGCAAGGCCTCCAAGCAAGCATCCAAGATGGGTTCAAAGCCCGGCAAAGCAGCAAAAGCAGGTTACCTTCGGGCGAACGCCTACAGCATGTCGGTAGACACCTACAGCATGTCGGTAGACACCTACGGCATGTCGATCCCAACGGAGCCTGTGCATATTCCGGACCCCAACCCAATCATGTCGATCGATCAAACACCAACGGAGCCTGTGCACATTCCGGCTCCCAATCCATTCAAGGACTGTGGCCCATGCAACAGAGGATTACCGGCTGGCTGTCCAGACGTGGCCGACTATTGTGAGATCACAGCCACATTCTATCCAACCAGAACCGATGATCCAATCACATTGTCGTGCGAAGTGTGTACTGATGAAGGATGTCCTACAATTGCAATGGCTGATTGCTCAGACCTTGATAGGAGAGAGCTAGCAGAAGGGAACTCCGCCGATGTGTTCCAGTGGAAGGTGAACTTGTAATGTGTGTGTTCAAATCACTTTCCCTGCATTGGATGTAGGGAGAGATGAATGATTTGTCGGCTCTTTTTACCGTGCATGTGTAGGATCTGACAAAACAGTTTCATTCAGCAATATTGCTATAGAAAGGTAAAGGAGAGGAGATTCCGCCGACGTGTTTCAGTGGCAAGTGAAGTTGTATATGTAGTGTGTTTCAATCAATTCTCTTTCAAGGATATAGTGGAGGTAGAATGTTTGTTATACTCCTTTCAGTAAGTGTATAAACTAACAAACACTTTAGATAATTCAATATTCATATTATATACGATATAGTGGCACAATGTGATGATGAGCACTTCCATATCCGAAGACACGGTGAGACGGTGCTCCTCTTGCGTTGCAAGTGATTCCTTTATACTGTCGAGCTCCGCTCAAGACAGGGAACCAAACTACAGGAGAATCAGGGAGTACAGTGTCGATCGTATATAAGTAGTATGAATAATAAAGTAACACAATTTTTATGATCATCGCTGGGGACATTAGAACTTGTGAAGCTCCTTGCCACTGCTAGTGCATCGCCTTCGTTGTCAAGTGAGCCATCCTCTCAGCCGAGTTTGAGCCCATCTCAATCAGCCGCAAGCCGCACAGTCATCCCAGCCA
>Ga0209652_1001504_pt1 | contig 18904 bp, 16 predicted proteins | sample SaaInl74LU_5_DNA_FD_184641 | JGI IMG/M metagenome (GOLD analysis project Ga0209652, IMG submission 184641) | Marine microbial communities from expanding oxygen minimum zones in the Saanich Inlet - ESP_74LU_5_DNA (SPAdes) (version 2) | ecosystem: Environmental > Aquatic > Marine > Intertidal zone... | reverse complement strand
GCCGAGGTATTTACCTCATTTGGGCTGGCGATGGGGGCGGGGCTCATGCTCGTCTATGTCGTTCTGGTCCTTCTCTTTGGCAGCTTTGTGACCCCATTCACCATCCTGTTGTCCCTGCCTTTGGCCATCGGGGGGGCGATCTTTGCCCTATACCTGACGGGCAATGCCATCGGCCTGTCGGTGGTGATCGGGTTCCTGATGCTGATGGGGATCGTGACCAAGAACGCCATCATGCTGACTGAGTTTGCGCTGGACGGCATGAAAGCGGGCATGAACCAGGTCGAGGCGATGATGGACGCGGGCCACAAACGGGCTCGTCCCATCGTCATGACCACGATCGCCATGACAGCGGGCATGATCCCTTCGGCCCTCGCCCTTGGCGCGGGGGGAGAGTTTCGGTCGCCCATGGCTGTTGCGGTCATCGGTGGCCTGCTGGTGTCCACGATGCTGAGCCTGGTGTTCGTCCCGTCGCTTTTTACTGTGATCAACGGTTTGCGCACCCGCTCCCGTCGGTTTCTTGTGCGCAGCCTTGGGGCGAATACGCCGCAAGCGGCCAAATAGGTCAGGTGCCGCAAAAGGTTGTATAAGGGCCAAATCCAGCCGGGGCGGGCAGGGCGTAACGCTCTGCCCCGTCGCAGGGGGTAAAGGGCTGGTTGAGGACGGACAAAAGCTCTTCGAAGGGACCAAAATCCGCGTCAGTTGTCGCTGCTTCTAGCGCCTCTTCCACCAGATGGTTCCGCGGGATGTAGATCGGGTTGACCCGGTCCATCGCCTCTGCCGCCTCCACAAGGTCGCCAAGGCGGGCGTGCCATTGCGGGACCCATGCCTCGAACGCCGCTGCATCGCTGAACAAGACCTTGGTCCGCTGCCCGCCATCGCGCAAGTCTGCGGCAAGCTGGCGGAAGGTCCGGGTGAAATCGGCCCCGCCTTCAGCCATCGCGTCCAATAGACCCTGCGCAAGGTCCGGGTCCGCGTCCTGTGCCCCGATCAATCCCAGTTTGCCCCGCATCACGTCGTTGAAGGCGGCGGTATAGGCGGGCATGAAGCCCTCAAGCTCGGGCACGACAAGGGCGATGGCCTTGTCGCTGTCGGGGTCGATCACGGCAAGCAGGGCTTCGGCCAGACGGGCGAGGTTCCATTGGGCGATGACGGGCTGGTTGTGATAGGCATAGCGCCCCTGATGGTCGATCGAGGAATAGAGTGCTGCCGGATCATAAGCGTCAACAAAGGCGCAGGGGCCATAGTCGATGGTCTCGCCCGAGATGGTCATGTTGTCGGTGTTCATCACCCCGTGAACAAAGCCCAAGCCCATCCATCTGGCGATCAACCGTGCCTGCCGGTCCCGGACCGCGCCAAACAGGGCAAGGGCAGGGTTGGGCGCCGCTGCAAGGTCGGGATAGTGACGGCGCATGGCATAGTCGACCAATTGCCCCAGTTTCGCGGTTTCCCGCCGGGCGGCAAAGTATTCGAACGTCCCGACGCGCAGATGGCTGGAGGCGACGCGGGCCAGCACGGCCCCGGGCAAGGGCCCTTGTTCGCGCAGGACCATGTCACCGGTCAGCACAGCGGCGAGGGCGCGGGTCGAGGGGACGCCCATCGCATGCATCGCCTCGCCGACCAGATACTCACGCAACACTGGCCCGATAGCGGCCTTGCCGTCGCCGCCGCGCGAAAACGGCGTCCTGCCAGAGCCCTTGAGGTGGATGTCCCGCCGTGCGCCGGTCTTGTCGATGACCTCGCCCATGAGGATCGCCCGCCCATCGCCCAATTGCGGGGAAAAGCCGCCGAACTGATGCCCGGCATAGGCCATGGCCAGCGGGCTGGCCCCGTCGGGGGCCTGACTGCCGGCAAAGATCGCAGCACCCTCGGGGCTGTTCAGCGCCGCCGCATCCAGACCAAGGTCCTCGGCCAGCGCGGCATTCAGCCTGACAAGCTTTGGCGCCGTGGCCGCATCCCCTTGCCAGGGCACGAAAAAGCCGTCCAGCTCGCGGGCGTAGGTGTTGTCAAAGGCAAAGGTGGACATGGCAGCAGCGGTCATCGGTCGGTCCTTTTGGGCAGTCCTTTTGGTTGGTGGTAGGATGGCCCAAACCGGCCGGCTTGGCCATGGGTCAGGCGGGAGCGTATTCCGTTAGATGGCCCGGCTGGCCCTGCGGACATATGTCGTCAGCCGGTCGACATCGTAAAGCGGAAGGGCTATCACCTCATCCCCGATTTCGGTCACAGCCGGGGACAGGTAGCGCAGGCCCGGTATCCGGGTCTCAAGCCTCGCCCCGACGCGCAGGCCCTGTCCAACCTTTTCGATCCAGCCTCGCGAGATGAGGCCAGCCGTCATCAGCTCATGGGCCTGAGGATCGGGGCCGGCGCAATTGATGACGATGGGCGCACTCAGGTCGGACGACCCGTCCGGGCTGGTTACCCGGACGCGGGTGGTTCGGTCGGCTCCGGCGACGACGTAGTCGACTTTGGCCCTGATGATCCGGATCTGACCCGCATGGTGGAGCCTGTCAAAGTCGGCAAGGCTGTCGGCGGTGCCGCGCCGGAACCGGCGGTCCAGGGGGCCGATGACACGCCTGCGTTGGTCAATATCCGGGATCAGTGTGGCCAGCCCAACGTGATCTAGGTAGGTGCGGTAGCCTCGGCGCAGTTCTGCCATCCGGGCACCTTTGGCCCTGTGGGCGGCAAGATCGGCGTCGACGGCGGCCAGAAAGCCCTCAGCATCGGGGTAGGGTCCGCGCAAGCCCGGCGTGACGGGCGCGCCCCGGGGCCGGGTCCAGATCAGCGGCTCGGGCAACAGGCCCGACGGGGACAGGACCGCCATGCGGATCAGAAACTCAGGCAGCAGGCATTGCAAAAGGCGCAGTACGTCGAGCATGGCGGCGTTGGCCCCAAGGCACAGGACCACGGCATCAGGTCGGAGGGAATGGGGGCGCAAGGCGGCGGCGATGGCGGCCTCGTTGCCATAAGGCTGTTCAAAGGCCGTGGGTCCGGTATCCGCGCCAAACCGGGCCGTAGCAGGGCCGCCGGTGGCGACATCGACGTTGTCGGCCTGCATCTGCCGGCCATCGGACAGGGTCAGCCTGAAACGGTCTCCGTCCCGCGCCAGATCGGTGACGATGGCCGGGCGCAGGGCGACCCGAACACCCCGCGCATGATGGGCTGCAAGAGCGGCGTCCGTCCTGTCGCGCAGATAGTCGCCAAAGACCGCACGGGGCAGGAACAGGGCGGCATGGTCCCCTACCGCTATGGCGTCGGCATCAAAAGCGGTGCCACGCGGGTGGCGCGCCTTGCGGGCGGCGACCTCGGGCCAGCGTTCCGCGACCCAATCGGGAAAGGCCGGATCAACGGTGCCTGCCGGCGAATTCAACAGATACGCGTCGCGCCAGGGCGCGTCGGGCGGATGATCGGCATAGGCCAGACCCCGGCCAAGCTGACCGGAACCGGGTCCGACAACAGTCAGGGCATCGCCGGGATCAAGGGGGGCTAGGGCGGCAAATGCTGCCGCCACCGCCCCGTCCCCGATCACCACATGGTGGCGGGCCAAGTCGGCCGTTTACTCAGCCGCAGCCCGACGGGGCAAGACCCAGTTGGGGCGGATAAAGTGGCAGGTGTAGCCGTGGGGAATTCGCTCAAGGTAGTCCTGATGCTCTGGCTCGGCCTCCCAGAAGTCGCCCACGGGGGCAAGCTCGGTCACCACTTTGCCCGGCCAGAGGCCAGAGGCGTTGACGTCGGCAACCGTATCGACGGCCACGTCCTTTTGCTCGGCCGAGGTGTAGTAGATGCCCGACCGATAGGACAGGCCCCGATCATTGCCCTGCCGGTTCGGCGTGGTGGGATCGTGGATCTGGAAAAAGAACTCAAGCAGGGTGCGGTAGCTGATCACCTCGGGGTCAAAGATGATCTCGATCCCTTCGGCATGGGTGCCATGGTTGCGGTAGGTGGCGTTTTTGACATCTCCCCCGGTATAGCCAACACGGGTAGACAGTACGCCGGGCAGCTTGCGGATCAGATCCTGCATTCCCCAGAAACAGCCACCGGCCAATACTGCGCGTTCTGACATTGTGATCCTCCTGTCAGCCGTCATCCCGATGGGGGCACGGCGGGTATCCTTGATGCCTTATATGTGGGGCACAGCGGCTGACTGTCTAGGGGGCGTGGGCCGTTCCAAGGCCCCGGTGACGGGGATGTGCCCAATGTTTCAGGGACGAACGCGGACGTGACACATTGGTGGCGTGACGCTGCCAAAAGAATTGCCTATGTGAAGGTCAGGAGGCCGCCGATGCTATCGCCAGACATGATCCTTGACGCCACGTTGCTGCCTGCGATGACCATCGCGCTTCTGGCCGGGCTGTTGTCCTTTCTAAGCCCCTGCGTGCTGCCGATCGTGCCGCCTTACCTGGCCTACATGGGCGGTGTTTCGGTGTCGGAGCTGGCCGAGACCAAGGCCGCCCGGCGGCGTGTCCTGCTGGCGGCGGCGTTCTTCGTGATGGGGCTTTCGACGGTGTTTTTGTTGCTGGGCATCGCCTTTTCGGCGCTCGGGCGGGCCTTGCTGCAGTATCAGGACTGGTTTCTCTGGTTCGCCGGGGTGACCATCATGATCTTTGGGGCGCACTTCATTGGCATTTTCCGCATCCCCTTTCTGGACCGTGAGGCCCGGATGGATGCGGGCGACAAGGGGGGGTCGGCCTTTGGGGCCTATGTCCTCGGGCTTGCCTTTGCGTTTGGCTGGACGCCCTGTCTAGGTCCGATCCTGGGCACGATCCTGTCACTTGCAGCCTCGGAGGGCGACATGGCGCGGGGCACGATCCTGCTGGCCGTCTATGCCCTTGGGCTTGGGATTCCGTTCCTGCTGGTCGCGGCCTTTTTCCCGCGTCTCAAGGGGCCGATGGCCTATATGAAACGGAACATGGACCGGATCGAACGGACGTCGGGTCTCTTGCTCTGGACCGTTGGACTAATGATGGTCACGGGTCAATTCACTGATTTCAGCTGGTGGCTGCTGGAACGGTTCCCAGCGCTGGCGACCCTCGGCTAGGGCTTATTTTTGTCGGAATTTTGCGTTATACTACACGGTAGTGGTGTGTAGGCAGTGTTTATGAAGACAGATCAACCTGAAAAGCAGGACGTGAAGCGGCGACAGGTCTTCTACATTCCTGGGTATGATCCGTTCCATCCCCGACGCTACCGAGAGCTTTATCGCAAGGAAGGCTTGGTTCAGGCCGATGTGTCAGGCTATGACCTGACCTTGCGTCCCATGGCCAAACACGACGGTGCCTACGGCTGGCACGTTGATGCACAGATCGGTGGGAGTTCCGTCAAGGCCGACATGCAGGTTCTGGTCTGGTCCGACATCGTGCGCGGCTCCATGAGCCAGTCTATCGCGGCCACCTATCTGCAACTGATGCGCACCGCCTGGACCTATATCTCGACCGGTACCTTGCGGCGATTGATGTGGCTACGCAAAGGGCCGGTGATTGCCGCCCTTTACCCTGTTGGAATGTTGATTGGTCAACTGGTGCTGGCACTCTTGGCGGGGACGATGCTTGGTAATCTTGCCGTTCAAGGGGTTGGGTGGCTGGTCGGGCTTTGGGGTTGGTCCCTTGGTCCCGTCGCGGCCTTTCTGTTCTGGCCCCTGTTCATGGTGGTGGCGGTTCTGGTGCTGCAATGGTTCAAGGGTATGGATGGCAAGTTCTATGCCTACTACCTGATGCATGACTTCGCCTATTCAGCCCAGTTGAACGGGGCAAACCCGCCAGCGTTGGATGACCGGATGGCAGAGTTCGGCGAAGTCATTGCGCGGGCGCTGCAGTCTGACGTGGACGAAGTTCTGGTGGTCGGCCATTCATCTGGCGCCCATCTGGCGGTTTCCATTCTGGCGGATTTGATCCGTGTCGGGTGCGTGCCTGCCAGTGGTCCGGTCCTTGGGTTCCTGAGCCTGGGGCAAGTGGTTCCGATGGTGTCCTTCCTGCCAAAGGCGGACAAGCTGCGGGCCGATCTGGCCTATTTGTCTGCCCGAGACGACGTGACCTGGATTGACGTCACCGCACCTGGGGATGGCTGTGCCTTTGCTTTGTGTGATCCGGTGGCGGTATCCGGTGTCGCACCGGTCAACCAACGCTGGCCGCTGGTCATCTCTGCGGCCTTCACCCAGACCCTGACCCCCGAGACTTGGAAGCTGCTGCGCTGGCGCTTTTTCCGGCTGCATTTTCAATACCTCTGCGCCTTTGATCGGCCGGGGGACTATGACTACTTTCAGATCACTGCCGGCCCGCATTCGCTCGGCAAGCGCTATGCGGACAGGCTGCCGTCCAAAAGCCGGATCGACGTGCCCGCCTCAAAGTACACTTCGATGGCGGCGTGACGCGGGCCCTTCCTCCAAAGCCTGCGGCGCGGCCCGACAAGGTGTCGCTCTGGCGCTACTTGAGGCTTTTCCGCGCCGATATCCTGTCGGCCCAACCGGCCAAGCTTTACCGTGCATGGATGGCCGAATTCCGGACGCCGTTCTTTCGCAGTTACATGATCAATGACCCAAAGCTGCTGAACCTTGTGCTCAAGGACCGTCCAGACGACTTTCCCAAGTCCGACAGGATCGGGGCCGGGTTGCGGCCCTTGCTTGGAAATTCGGTCTTTCTGACCAATGGAGAGGTCTGGAAACGCCAGCGCCGTATCATTGATCCGGCCTTCGAAGGGGGGCGTCTGCGTGATACCTTTCCGGCGATGTGGGCGGCAGGTGAGGCCGCGGTCGAGCGGATCGAAGGGCTGGCCACTGGAAGGCCTGTAGAGATTGAGGAAGAGACAAGCCACGCTGCCGCCGACGTCATCTTTCGCACGCTGTTTTCGATCCCCATTGAACACGATCTGGCGACCCGGGTCTTTGCCGAATTCAAAGCCCACCAACGCAGCCAGCCGATCCTCAATCTTGCGGCGTTTCTGCCCGGACCCAGCTGGATGCCCCGGTTTTTCCGGTCCGAGACCCGGCGCACCGCCCGGCTGATCCGGGACCTGATCGGCAGGCTCGTCGCGGATCGGGCGGCGTTGATTGATGCCGGAACGGCCCCCGACGATCTGGCGACCAAGATCATGACGACCGCCGACCCGCTGGACGGCCAGCGCCTTGGCGCGGACGAGATGGTCGATCAGGTCGCGATCTTTTTCCTCGCGGGTCATGAAACCAGCGCCTCTGCCCTAGCCTGGACGCTGTACCTCTTGGCCACCCATCCCGACTGGCAGGACCAGATCGCCGCCGAGGCTGCGACGCTGGAGCCAGCCTTTTCCAGCCTGTCGCGCCTGCGGGTCACCCGCGACGTCTTCCGCGAGGCGCTGCGACTGTATCCCCCCGTTCCGATGATGGTGCGCCAGACCGTACAGGACGAGACCTTTCGCGAGCGGCCGGTTCGGCCCGGCGCGCAAATCGTGTTGTCACCCTGGCACCTGCACCGGCATGAGAGGTTGTGGGATCAGCCCGACGCCTTTGACCCCGCCCGTTGGCAGACCGCAGCCGCCAAAGCGTCAGGGCGGGACGCCTATATGCCATTCTCGACCGGGCCGCGTGTCTGCACTGGCGCAGGCTTTGCCATGGCCGAAGGGGTTTTGCTGCTGGCGATGCTGGTCCGTCGTTTCCGCTTCTATCCGATCGAGGGGCGGATGCCGGTGCCGGTTGCCCATCTGACGGTGCGGGCCAAGGACGGGATCTGGCTTAAGATCTCGGCCCGTTGATTCGGCGCCGTTTGGGGGCATCGTCGCCGCCATGCGGATGATATGATCGGCGGGGTCGCACTGTTTCCATTGCCGTTTGAATTTGGGCACGGAAACATATTCGGAACACAATTCAGGCTATGGTTGACTATATATATAATACAGATACTTACGAAATGATCTTAGGAGACTCCCAGTGCAAATCTGTCGGATTTTTGTCAGGCTGGCGGCGAAAAGGGGTAGTTTTCGTCTGTGTTGTTAAACGAGGAGTTCCTGATCCATGTCCGCGTCTTCCAGGGAAACCTTGACCAGCCGTATCGTTAACCAGTTTGCAGCAGTACTGTCGCGCTTTTCCATGCGTGAGCCGGACAGCGGTTTGCGGGTATCCAAAAGACGACGGGCGACGGTTGCAAGTATTGACACCGTGAAGATCAGGGTTCCCGATCTGCCACCGTGCAAACCATTGAACAAAATGGAACTGTCGGAAAAGGATCAACTGGCCCTGATGCGCAATGCTCTTTACGAACAGGACTAATCCCTAACGTCCTGCCCTGATGCACGATCTTGCGCATCGCGCAGAACAAAGACGCGGATGGCCGAGGCCAGCCCGACATCGCCCCGTGCTGCATCGATCTCGGCCGCCAACCCATTCAAGGTGACTTCGCGCCTGTCGGCAATCTCGCGGAATGCCTCCCAGAACGACCTTTCCAGGGAAACGCTCGTCCGATGCCCCCGTAGCGTAAGGGAGTGTTTGACAGGGCGACCAGATGCCGCCGCCGTCATTCGTCGTCGAACTTGAGCTGATCGATCCGACGTTTCACCTGTTCCATCTTCGTGGCATTCAGCAGGCGTTGGGCCTTTGTCAGCCCGTGCCGGACAGCATTTGCGTCTGCGCGGGCCTTTTCGGCGGCTTTGTCCCGTTCCTTGCGAACCTTGTTCAGGTTGATCGGGGTAGCGGTCATTTGGGGCCGATCATGTCTTCGGGACGAACAACCCGTTCAAAGGTCTCGTCATCCACAAAGCCCAGCTTGATCGCCTCTTCCTTGAGGGTCGTGCCGTTCTTGTGGGCCGTCTTGGCGACCGTAGTGGCATTGTCATAGCCGATCGTTGGGGCAAGGGCCGTCACCAGCATCAGGCTTTCGCGCATCAGCTTTTCGATGCGGACACGATCGGCCTGGATGCCATCGACGCAATTGTCGGTAAAGGCCGAGCAGGCGTCCCCGATAAGTTGCATGGATTGCAAGACGTTATAGGCCATCATTGGCTTCATCACGTTGAGTTCAAAGTGCCCCTGTGACCCGGCAAAGCCAACAGCGGCGTCATTTCCCATGACATGGGCGCAGACCTGGGTGATCGCTTCGACTTGGGTCGGGTTTACCTTGCCCGGCATAATCGAGGATCCGGGCTCGTTCTCGGGCAACATCAGCTCGCCCAGACCGCAGCGGGGGCCGGAGCCGAGGAAACGGATGTCGCAGGCGATCTTGTAAAGGCTGGCCGCCACGGTCTTGAGGGCGCCTGACATCTCGACCAGCGCGTCATGGGCGGCCAGCGCCTCGAACTTGTTTGGGGCCGTGACGAAGGGCAGGCCGGTGATCTGGGACATATGGGCCGCAACCGTGACGCCCCAGCCCTTGGGGCTGTTCAGACCGGTTCCGACGGCCGTGCCGCCCTGGGCCAGCTCGTAGATCGCGGGCAAGGCGCCCTTGATCCGGCGTATCCCCATGGCAACCTGATGGACATAGCCCGAAAACTCTTGCCCAAGGGTCAGCGGGGTGGCGTCCATTGTGTGTGTCCGGCCGATCTTGATGATGTCCGCAAATTCGCGCGACTTCATTTCAAGCGCGGCGTGCAGTTTGGCAAGGCCGGGCAGGGTGACGTCATGGGCGGTGGTAGCGATGGCGATGTGCATCGCCGTGGGGAAGGTGTCGTTCGAGCTTTGACCCATGTTCACATGGTCGTTGGGGTGAACTGGCGTCTTTGAGCCGATCTTTCCGCCCAGCATCTCGATCGCGCGGTTCGAGATGACCTCATTGGCGTTCATATTGGACTGCGTGCCCGACCCGGTTTGCCACACCACAAGGGGGAAATGATCGTCAAGTTTGCCTGCCACAACCTCGGCTGCGGCGTTGATGATGGCGTCTGCCATATCCTCGGGCAGCTTTCCGCGCGCCTTGTTGGCAGTGGCGCAGGCCTGTTTCACAACGCCAAGGGCGCGCACGATGGCGACAGGCTGCTTTTCCCAACCGATCGGGAAATTCAGAAGCGACCGCTGCGTCTGGGCCCCCCAGTAGCGATCTGCGGGAACCTCGATAGGTCCAAAGCTGTCGGATTCGGTGCGGGTCTTGGTCATTTCGACGATCCTTCGGAATGGAGTTACACTCCATTTAACTTGGTCAGGACCCCGCCGCAACCGGCAGAGATCGCAGGTTATTTACGGAAACTGTCGAGGCTGACAACCTGCGCCTTTTCCGACTTTGGCTGTGTCGGAGCAGGTTCGGCCATTTCATCCATCGGCGCCTCTTCGACCTCATCGTCGTCTTCGGTTTCATCTTCCTGCGTCTCGAAACGCAGTCCAAATTCGACGGAAGGATCTACAAAGGTCTTGATAGCGTCGTAAGGAATATAAAGTGGTTCGGGATTGTCCCCAAAGTTGAGGGTCACGGCGAATCCTTCGTCCGTCACCTCAAGGCCGTCAAACCAATGCTGAAGCACGATGGTCATTTCGCCCGGATAGCGGTCTGACAGCCAGTCAGCGATCTCGACATCTGGGTGCATTGTATCGAATGTGATAAAGAAGTGATGTTTGCCGGGCAGGCCGGATTTGGCAACGCCAACAAGGACTTCTTGGATCAGTCCGCGCATGGCGCGGTGCATCAGGTTGCCGTAGTCGATGCTGCGGGTCACGGTATTACACTCTCCCAATGGGTTCGGTTAGCATAAGGGATTCGGCGTCAGTGAAAAGAGCCCGCTTGCGCGACTTTCAATTGGCCAGCGAAACCAGGTGGGCGGCGCATCCGGTGAGGGCGGCATAGTCGTCTTCGATCACGCCGACGCCAAAGTTGCTCATGAACCCGGCAAAGCGACCCTTGTCGCGGAAAGCCTCAACAAACCCGTAGTCGCCAAGGTAAGGCGCAAAGGCCTGCGACACGCCACCCACAAGGTAGACGCCGCCAAAGGGCAGCTGGATCAAAGCAAGGTTTCCAGCGACCGAGCCAAGCATCCGGGTAAAGACCGTGGCGGCCTTGGTCGCGCGGGCATCGGTCCCTTGGGCACAGGCCTCCATGATCTCGCTGGCCTTCGCCTCGTGGGGATCATCTGCCTCTTCGCCCAGCCAAGCGTATACGCGTTCTAGGCCGCGTCCGGACAAAACGTCCTCGACCGATGGAAAGCCATGGGCCGTGGCGACATAGTTGCACAGACGCATGTCCTGTTCTGTCTGAACCGGCAGATTGACGTGGCCACTCTCGGATGGGGTGACCAGCCGCCCTGCGTCGGTCTCAAAGACCGGGGCCGCGTTAAAACCTGTACCCACCCCGATCACGAGTTTTGCCGCATTGTCAGAGGCTTCGGGGAAGGGGATGATGGTGCGGATATTATCCGCGTCGATATGGCCAAGGGCGTGACCCTGCGCCTGCAGATCGTTCAGCAGGGCCACCCGTTCGGCCCCAGTGGCCCGGATCAAGGTTGTTTTGTCGATGGTCCAGTCAAGGTTGGTCATCGTCGCCCGTCCGTCGCGGACAGGGCCGGCGACGGCGACACAGGTCGCAGCCGGATCCACGTTGTCCTCGTCCGCGATATAGCGGCGCAGAACAGATTCGAGCCCAGGGTAATCGGCATTGCTGTAGCGCCGGATGGTCTGGGAGAGCACTTTGCGCCCATCTGCCAAGGCAACACGGGTATTGGTGCCGCCGATGTCGGCGACTAGGGAAAGGGTATTGGCAGGATGGGCCATTATGGGTTCCTTGGATCCTTCGCGCCGGGCTATCGGGCCAGCGCTGCTTTGATCGCGTGATAGGATGCTTTGGGCGTGCGCTTCAAGGTTTCAAAGTCGACATGGATGATCCCGAACCGCTTCTCATAGCCCAGCGCCCATTCGTAGTTGTCCAACAGCGACCAATAGAAAAAGCCCTGCACATTCGCCCCGTCCTCGATGGCGCGAAGGGTGGCCTTCATGTGGTCGCTGACAAAGGCGGTCCGCTCTGGGTCGTAGATGGCGCCGTTCTCGACGTGATCGTCCCAGGCCATGCCGTTTTCGGTGACAAAAATGGGCAGGTCTCCGACATAGTCCCGTGCCATGCGGGTCAGGAAGTGATGCAGACCGTCGGGAAAGATTTCCCAGCCCATCTGGGTTTTGGGCAGAGGGCCCGACACCGGCTTTAGCGATGGCCAGGGAATCGTCGGATCGGGCACGTAAAGGCCGCGAGTATAATAGTTGACCCCCAGCCAATCGAGCGGTCGGTTGATAAGTGCCATATCGTCCTGCCAGCCGTCTGGCATGTGTTTGCCAAGGCCATTCAAGACCTCTTGCGGGTAGGTGCCCTTGGTGATCGCCTCAATGAACCACCTGTTGAAGATGGCATCCTGAACCCGTGCCGCCTCGATCGAGCCTGCACTGTCGTCGGCGGGTAGGGCGCGGTCAAAGTTCAGGACGATCCCAAGGTTCTTCTGCCCCATGTCGCGCAAACGCTCCATCATCGCGCCATGGGCGAGGTTGACGTGGTGCATCGCTCGCGCCGTGGCGCGGACATCGCGCTGGCCGGGGGCGTGGTGGCCTAGGAAGTGGGACAGGAAGGACACGCACCAGGGTTCGTTGATCGTAGCCACCGAATGGACGCGGTCGCCGATCCGACGGGTGATGACTTCGGTATAGTCGGCGATCCAGCGGGCGACGTCGCGGTTGGTCCAGCCGCCAAGGTCCGCAAGCGCCGAAGGCATTTCCCAATGGTAGAGGGTCTGAAACGGCTTGAGGCCGCGTTCCAGCATCCCGTCGACGAGGCGGTCGTAGTAATCCAGCCCCTCTTGGTTCACCTCTCCGCGGCCCTCGGGCATGACCCGCGCCCACGAGGTTGAGAAGCGGTAGCCGTCAAAGCCCGCCTCCTTGAGGATGTCGAGGTCGCCTTCGTACATGTGGTAATGGTCACAGGCCCGGTCGCCGTTTTCGGCCCGCACGACATTGCCCGGCGTGGCCGAAAACGTATCCCAATGTGTAGACCCAGCCCCGCCAAAGGCGTGTCCTTCGATCTGATACGCCGCCGTTGCCGCCCCAAAGACAAAGCCATCAGGGAAATCGGTGCGTTTGAAGTCCATTGGTCTAGTCCTCGGCAAATGCCCTGACGGGGGCGGGTCCGGTGGATCGTCCCACCCTTAGTTCGGCTTCGAGCAACACCTGCTCTGGCGCGGCCTTTGGGTCATTTATCCTTGCGATCAGCATTTCCGCAAGCCTGCGACCCGCTTCGCGGACCGAGGACCGGGTGGCGGTAAAGATTGGAATCTCGTCCCCGTTGGGCAGGTAGGACAGGGCGTCGTCATGGGTGATGACCGACACATCCCGCCCCATGATCAGACCCACTTCTTCGATGGCGCGGCGCACCCCGATGGCGCTGATGATCGACGAAACCAGAAAGGCAGTCGGAGCGTCATGTGCCTTGAGCATCTTGGACGCGGCGCGGTAGCCGTATTCCTCTGTCATTTCCTCGGAATGCATGAACTCGGACACGAGGGGTATTTTGCGGGCTGCCATCGCTTCGGCAAAGCCGTGCCGGCGGCGATAGGCAAAATCCATCGCCTCGTTCCCGTTGATCAACGCGATCCGACGGTGGCCCAGATCAAGCAGAAAATCCGTCGCCCGACGAAAGGCCGAGCGGTTGTTCACGTCAAGCCAGCAATAGGGCTGTGTCTGGCCTGAGGCCCGGCCATGAACCGCAAAGGGCAGACCGATCTCGTTCAAGAAGCTGATTCGGCTGTCGTTCATCGAGGGGGCATGCAGGATCACCCCATCGACGGCGGCCCGCGCCTTGAGGTTGCGGTAGACGTTCGATTCGTTCCCGTCCTCGACAATGGTCAGCACCATTTCGAATCCATGCCGGGTATAGGCCGTTGCAGCCCCCGCGATGAAGTCGGCGAAGACCGGATTGACCATCTCGTGTTTGGTCGCCATCGGGATGACGTGTCCAATGGCCATGGCTTGTCCCGTCGCAAGGCTTTTGGCGCGGGTGTTAGGTGTATAGCTGTGCTTGATCGCTGCCCGTTCAACCCGTTCCCGTGTGCTTGCCGATACCTCCGGGTAGCCGTTCAGCGCCCGGCTTACGGTGGTTTGGCTTAGGCCAAGAATGGAGGATAATTCCTTGAGGTTCATAGAAGTTGGTCTAACCAAAGCGCTTTCAATTTCGAGACTATCCTAACGACCAACGGTCGCCCCGTCAAAGGGCAGATGACCCTGCGTAAATGCTGCACCTGCAAAATAATGCCGCTTTTTAAGGTGTTGCGGATGCGAGATTGACAGCGCTGAATTTCTGAGCGACTTTTGCGTCATCCAAAGCGCTTTGATAAATCACAGCGCCTGCGATATCATGTGCAACGCGGGTAGGCCGCGTGACTGGGAGGAAATCCATGAAGAAGACACTATTTGCCGGGTCGGCCATTGCAGCTTTGACCGCCGGCGCTGCATTTGCCGAAGGGCACCTTGCCTTTGCCCCGGGTGACGGCGATTTCAGCTGGGACAGCTATGATGCCTATGTCGCCAGCGCACCGGATCTGTCCGGTCAGACCCTGACCATCGCAGGCCCCTGGCTGTCGCCCGAAGCTGAAATCTTTGACAGCATGCTGGCCTATTTCGAGGCCGCCACCGGCGTTGAAGCCACCTACACAGGTTCCGACAGCTTTGAGCAGCAGATCGTGATCGACGCCGAGGCCGGCAGCCCGCCGAACATCGCCGTGTTCCCGCAGCCCGGTCTGGCCGCCACCATGGCCGCCCAGGGTCTTTTGTCGCCGATCGGTGACGACATGGCCAACTGGGTCGCCGAAAACTACGCCGCTGGCCCGTCCTGGGTCGATCTGGGCACCTATGCCGACGAAAACGGCGACGACCAGATGTACGGCTTTTTCTTCAACGTGAACGTCAAGTCGCTGGTCTGGTACAGCCCCGAGAACTTTGAGGATGCCGGCTACGAAGTGCCGACCTCCATGGAAGACCTCATCGCGCTGTCCGAGCAGATCATCGCAGACGGTGAGACACCGTGGTGCATCGGTCTGGGTTCGGGTGCTGCCACCGGCTGGCCGGCCACGGACTGGGTCGAGGACATCATGCTGCGCACCCAGACCCCCGAGGTCTATGACGGCTGGGTCACCAACGAGATCCCGTTCAACGATCCGCGCATCATCGAGGCGATCGATACCTTTGGCATGTTCGCCAAGAACGACGCCATGGTGTCCGGTGGTGCCGGTGCCGTCGCTTCGACCGACTTCCGTGACAGCCCCACCGGCATGTTCACCTCGCCGCCCCAGTGCTACATGCACCGTCAGGCCTCGTTCGCATCGGCCTTCTTCCCCGATGACGTCGTCGTTGGTGAAGATGCGGACTTCTTCTACTTCCCGTCCTTCTCCGAAAAGGACCTGGGCAACCCGGTTCTGGGCGGTGGCACTCTGATGGCCGTGACGGATGCAAACGACGCATCCGCTGCGTTCATGGAGTTCCTCAAGACACCGATCGCGCATGAAATCATGATGGCGCAGACCGGCTTCCTCACACCGCACTCCGGCGTGAACCTCGACACCTACAAAGACGGCGTTCTGCGCGGCCAGGGCGAAATTCTGCTCAACGCAACGACCTTCCGCTTTGACGGTTCTGACCTGATGCCGGGTGCCATTGGTGCCGGCAGCTTCTGGACCGGTATGGTCGACTACGTTGGCGGTGCATCCGCCGAAGACGTCGCCACCGCGATCCAGGACAGCTGGAACGCGATCAAGTAAGGCCTGACCGCCACTACGATCTGAATGGCCCCGCCAGTGCGGGGCCATTTATCCACATCGGGATCTGTTCTGGGGAGGGGGCCATGAATCCGGCACTACAGGGTTTACTGACGATCATGATCGGCGTGGGAGGATGCGTTGGCTACTTCTACGGGGCCAATGTCTTCCTCGACAAAGTTCTGTTTCCCGCCAGTGGGCCGAATGCCGGGCGCAACATCAATCGCGCCAACATGATCCGTCCCTGGGTCTTTTTGTTCCCCGCAATGGCCGCTCTGGGCCTCTACCTTGCCTACCCGGTGTTCGAAACACTTCGGATGAGCTTTACCGAGCGTCTTTCGGGGGGGCGCGAACAGTTTGTCGGCCTTGACAACTACAGCCAGATGTTTGGCGAGCCGAAGTTCCGCGAAGCCCTGCGCAACAACATGCTCTGGCTCATCATCGTGCCGGCCATGTCCACCGCGCTTGGCCTACTGGCCGCGCAGCTGACAGACCGGATCCGTTGGGGCAACATCGCAAAATCCATCATCTTCATGCCCATGGCGATCTCGTTCGTCGGCGCGGCCGTTATCTTCAAACTGATTTACGAAGCCCGCCCGATCGATGTGCAGCAGATCGGCGTCCTGAACGCGGTCTATTTGCAACTGGGCGGGTCAGAGCCGCAACAGTGGCTTACCATCCCGCTTTGGAACAATCTGTTCCTGATGGTTGTCCTGGTCTGGATCCAGACCGGCTTTGCCATGGTGATCCTGTCCGCCGCCCTGCGCGGCATCCCCGAGGAAACGATCGAGGCCGCGATCATTGACGGGGCCAACCCGTTTCAGATTTTCTTCAAGATCAAGGTGCCGCAGATCATGGGCACGATCGTCGTGGTCTGGACCACGATCACCATCACGGTGCTTAAGGTCTTTGACATCGTGTTCGCCATGACCAACGGGCAATGGGAAACGCAGGTTCTGGCCAACTACATGTACGACAAGATGTTCCGCGCCAACGACTGGGGCATGGGCTCGGCCGCGGCCATGGTCATCATGCTTTTGGTCATGCCGATCCTCATCTGGAACGTCTACAACGCCCGCAAGGAGATGCGCTGATGGACTCGATCGCTGGCAAGAAGTCCGGGCTGACCTGGGCTGTCCACATCTCGGTCGCGGCTTTGGTCCTTTTGTGGATCTTTCCGACCCTTGGTCTGTTCGTGTCGTCGTTCCGGACTGGCGATCAGATCACCGCGTCGGGCTGGTGGAAGGCGCTTTTCCCGTCGGAACAGAATGAACAGTTCCGCGCCGCTGACCCCGAAGACAACCGCGAGCTGATCGACGGCGTCTATGTCGTTGCAGGCAACGTCTATGTCGAGGCTGGCAAGGTCGACGATACCGCGGATGTAGCTGCCGACGTCAGCGCCTGGGGCGTGTCCTCGCGCGACATCAGCGCCTATGCCCCCGGTGATACAGCCGATCTGGGCGAAGGTGAGACGATGACCGTTCAGGCGAACGGGGATTACGTCTGGTCGGGCAATGACGAACAGGTCTCGGGCCGCGCACCGCGCATATTCGTGACGGCGCTCAGTCCACCGGACTTTACCTTGCAGAACTATAACAACGTCCTGTTCGACCCCGCGAACCGGGAAGGGATGACCAAGGCGTTCTTCAATACCCTTACCGTGACGATTCCGGCGACGATCATTCCGATCCTCATCGCGGCCTTTGCGGCCTATGCCCTTGCCTGGATGGATTTTCCGGGCCGCGCGCTGCTGATCGCGGCGGTGGTGGGTCTATTGGTGGTGCCTTTGCAGCTGGCCCTGATCCCGCTGTTGAAGATCCACAACGATATCGGGATTGGTAAGGGATACCTGGGGGTCTGGCTGGCGCATACCGGCTTTGGCCTGCCCCTGGCGATCTATCTGTTACGCAACTACATGGTCGGTCTGCCAAAGGATATCATTGAGAATGCCAAGGTCGACGGGGCAACCGACTTTCAGATCTTTACCAAGATCATCCTGCCCTTGTCCTTCCCTGCGCTCGCCTCGTTCGCCATCTTCCAGTTCCTGTGGACCTGGAACGACCTACTGGTCGCCATGGTGTTCCTGATTGACAGTTCGGGTGAAACCACGGTCATGACCCGCCAGATCGTTGAGCTTTTGGGCACAAGAGGGGGCGATTGGGAAATTCTGGCGACCTCTGCCTTTGTCTCTATTGCAGTTCCGCTTGGTGTGTTCTTTGCCATGCAAAAGTATCTGGTGCGGGGTCTTCTCGCCGGATCGGTCAAGTAGGAGGCTGCATGAATTTGGCAGTTAAGGACGCGCCTGCGGGCGCACAGGCAGTGGCATCGGAATGGTGGCGGGGGGCGGTGATCTATCAGATCTATCCGCGCAGCTATCAGGACAGCAACGGGGACGGGATCGGCGATCTGGCAGGGATCGTGGCACGGCTACCCTATATCGCCTCGCTTGGCGTGGATGCGATCTGGATCAGCCCGTTCTTTACCTCGCCCATGAAGGACTTTGGCTACGACGTCAGCGACTATTGCGACGTCGATCCGATGTTCGGAACGCTGGCCGATTTTGACGCGGTGGTGGCCAAGGCGCACGACCTGGGCGTCAAGGTGATGATTGACCTGGTTCTGTCCCACACCGCCGAGGCCCATCCCTGGTTCGAGGAAAGCCGCGCCAACAAGACCAATCCAAAGGCCGATTGGTACGTCTGGGCCGAGGCCAAGCCGGACGGCTCGCCCCCCAACAACTGGTTGTCGATCTTTGGCGGCTCTGCCTGGGAGTGGGACGGGCGGCGGATGCAGTATTATCTGCATAACTTCCTGACCAGCCAGCCTGACCTGAACTTTCACAACCCCGATGTCGTCGAGGCGCTGTTGGATGTAGAGCGGTTCTGGCTCAAGCGGGGGGTGGACGGGTTCCGGCTTGATACCATCAACTTCTACTATGCCGATGCCCAGTTGCGCGACAATCCCGCACTGCCGCCAGAGCGGCGCAACGACAGCATCGCCCCCAGCGTAAACCCCTATAACTGGCAAGAGCACATCTACTCAAAGAACCAGCCGGAAAACCTTGAATTTCTCCGCAAATTCCGGGCCGAGTTGAACCCCTACAACGCCGCCGCCGTGGGCGAGGTGGGGGACGCCCAACGCGGGCTTGAGATCATGGCCGAATATACCTCGGGCGGCGATAAGGTGCAGATGTGCTACCCGTTCGAGCTGTTGCAGCCTGCGCGGCTTACCGCGGGTGGTCTGGCCG
>Ga0209652_1001501_pt1 | contig 18913 bp, 19 predicted proteins | sample SaaInl74LU_5_DNA_FD_184641 | JGI IMG/M metagenome (GOLD analysis project Ga0209652, IMG submission 184641) | Marine microbial communities from expanding oxygen minimum zones in the Saanich Inlet - ESP_74LU_5_DNA (SPAdes) (version 2) | ecosystem: Environmental > Aquatic > Marine > Intertidal zone... | reverse complement strand
ACAAGGAACCCCGCGAGGTTGCCGGTTTAGGCCGACCTGAAACACCGCTCGAGAAAAACGACCGCGTGCAGAAAGCACGCCGCGAACGTCGCGCACGCCAAACCACACGAAACCTGGTGTGGTCTCTGCTGACCTCGCTGGGTGTTGTTGCCCTGCTCATCGTTGTCGTGGTTCGACCGGACACCAACCTGGTCGAGGACATCGACTGGCGTGTAGTGGCCCAGGAGAGCGCGGGGTCGCTGCCGGGCGAACCGCTGTACCCGAGGCTGTACGACCTGTGGAGCTCCAACCGCGCAGAAATTGTCAACGAACCCGGCGCCGACATCGTGTGGTCGATTGGTTTGCTAGGCCCGGAAAACAGCTACGTGGCGTTCGATCAGGGTTTTGGTGCTGATGCGACCTGGGTGGCCGGCAAGGTTGAGCAATCCCCCTCCTCTGGGTCAGTGGAGCTTGGGTATGGCGTGAACACGCTGGAGTGGATCGAATATGATCGCACCGCCGCGGACGAGGGCGCGAACAACGCTTACGTCTTAGTGCTGGAGCAAGAAGGTTTCATCCTGGTGGTGGCGGGAACCAGCAAACGCGCCGTCGCACAAATTACGGATGACATCACCTTCCAGTTGACCACCCCCTAACTCTGCGCGCCGGTCGAGAGCGTCGCGCTGGAGAGTAAACTGCGGGGTGTCCCACCCCACCGAGCTTTCAAGGATGAGTGATGACCGACCAGGGTGAATTCCGTATCGAACACGACACCATGGGCGAGGTGAAGGTTCCCAAGGATGCGCTCTACCGGGCACAAACCCAGCGCGCGGTGGAAAACTTCCCCATTTCGGGACGCGGTTTGGAATCAGCGCACATCAGCGCGCTCGCTCAGATCAAACGAGCGGCGGCACTGGTCAATAAAGAACTCGAAATTCTCGATGGCGCTATCGCCGATGCGATTGTTTCCGCTGCCAACGAAGTGATTGCCGGGCAGCACCACGACCACTTCCCGGTCGATACCTACCAAACCGGTTCTGGCACCTCCTCCAACATGAACATGAACGAAGTGCTCGCTACGTTGGCGAGCGCCACCGGCCCGCAGGTTCACCCCAACGATCACGTGAACGCCTCGCAGTCCTCCAACGACGTGTTCCCCACGTCGGTTCACGTGGCGGTCACCGAAGCGCTGTTGAACTCACTGATCCCGGCTCTGGACTACCTCGCCCGCGCCCTGGAAGAAAAAGCACAGAAGTGGACATCCGTCGTGAAGGCGGGTCGCACCCACCTGATGGATGCCACCCCCGTCACCCTGGGGCAAGAGTTTGCCGGCTACGCGCGTCAGATCCGATTGGGTATCGAGCGCGTTGAATCGACGATCGCTCGCGTGGCCGAGGTTCCCCTCGGTGGCACAGCGACCGGTACCGGGATCAACACCCCTATCGGCTTTTCCCAAAAAGTTATCGCCGAGCTTGCGTCTGCGACGGGGTTGCCCTTGACGGAAGCACAGGACCACTTCGAAGCGCAGGGAGCACGCGATGGCCTGGTCGAAGCCTCGGGTGCGCTTCGAGTTCTCGCGGTATCGCTGACCAAAATCTGTAATGACATCCGCTGGATGGGATCGGGACCAAACGCTGGTCTGGCAGAACTTCACATCCCCGACCTGCAACCGGGCAGCTCGATCATGCCGGGGAAGGTGAATCCCGTGATCCCGGAGGCTGTGCTGATGGTGTGCGCAAAAGTTGTGGGTAACGACCACACGATCGCGTGGGCGGGCTCGAGTGGAAACTTCGAACTCAACGTCGCCATTCCGGTGATGGGAACCTCACTCCTGGAATCCATTCGTTTGCTGGCCAACTCTTCACGGGTGCTTGCGGATAAGACCGTGTCGGGTTTGGAAGCTCGCGAGGAGCGGGCGAGAGCCCTCGCCGAGTCCTCACCGGCGATTGTGACACCACTTAACCGAGTGATTGGCTACGAGGCCGCGGCAAAAGTCGCCAAGTACGCGGTGGAGCACCAAAAAACGGTCCGAGAAGCTGTGATCGACCTGGGCTTTGTGGAACGCGGTGAGGTCACCCTAGAGGAGCTTGATACAGCGCTTGATGTGTTGCGCATGACCGCACCGGGGCTCTAAGAACCGGTAAGACCTAACGCTCCGGCAAGTCGATGACGCCGGTGTGGTCATTTTGTCGCCAATTGGGCAGGGACCAATTGAACGCAATCGACAACACACGAGTCAGAGATATCGCGAGGGCAGAACTCGCCACGGCCACCAGCGGCGAGGCGCCCAGCGCACCAATCCCCCACACCAGTAACCCACCCCCGAGGGCGAGGATTGCGTAGAGCTGGAAGCTCGCGACCACCCAGGGCAAATCGTTAAGCATCACATCGCGCAAGATTCCGCCGGTGATGGCGGTGGTGACCCCCATGAGCGCAGCGATCAGCGGGCTGGACCCCAAATCCAGGGCAATCTGTGTTCCCGACGCTGCGAATACCCCCAGCCCCAGCGCATCAGGCCATTGAATCGCTCTCGCGGTGGGTTCGAAGTGGCGTGCGCGCAGAACAATCGCCGATCCGACACCAATCGCCATCACGACCCAGAGCCAGTGTTCGTATTCGACCCAGAAAAGCGGCGAACGATCGAGCAGCACATCACGCAGTGTTCCCCCGGCCATTGCGGTGAGGAACGCCACGAGGACAACCCCCACAACATCCAGGCGTTTCCGAACGGCTGCGAGTGCGCCCGAGAGCGCAAAGGCCACCACCCCCACACCCTCAAACACCAGCAGCAGCGACTGGAGTGCGGTTTCACCAAGCATGGGGGAAGTCTTTCACGTTCTCACCGGCAGGGCAGGGCGATAGCCCGTACCCCAGCACCGCAGCAGTCGATCACAGTGGTGCGGTGCTCTGCCGCTTCGTCTCAGACGCTCGGTACCGGGCCGTAGGTGTTTTCGGCGGCCTCGGATTGTTGCACTGTGAAGACGAGGAGAACAATCCCGCCAGCCAGCGGCACAAAGCCCAGCAGGACCCACCAACCGCTCTTGCCGGTGTCATGGAGTCGGCGCACCAAAACGGCCAGGGCCGGGACAATGGTCGCGAGAATCCACACAAGGCCGACAATTCCGCCCCCGCCATTGGCGATGAAGCGCTCAATGTCGCCGTTCATGAGCACGAAATCAATCACTGCGGCAGCGAGGTTCGTCACCACCAAAAAGAGTTGAATGAACCAATACTCGGACCGGCGAGCGCGCCCCTTGAAGGTGGCGTAGCGGGACCAAAAAGACTTAACCGCTTGACCGAAACCCATGACGACCTCTTTCTTTGCTTACTGGGAAACCTATCCCACCGCGATGCGCGAAACCCGAGCAAAAGATCGTGGAGTGGTCGCTACATCCCGTAGCGACGCTGGCGCCTACCAAAGTCACGCAAGGCTCGAAGGAAGTCAATTTCGCGTAGGTCGGGGCCAAGGGCTTCCACAAAATAGAACTCGCTGTGGGCGCTTTGCCACAACATAAAGTCACTCAATCGCTGCTCACCGGAGGTGCGAATGACCAAGTCAGGGTCGGGTTGCCCCACGGTGTAAAGGTGTTTGGCAATCTCGGGGACACTAATCGCATCAGGGAGATCCTCCAGCGTGCCACCGCGAGCCTGGTGCTCACGAACCATCCGGCTTACCGCGTCAGAGATTTCGGCGCGACCCCCGTAACCCACCGCAAGATTGATGTGCAGGCCTGAGTTCCTGGAGCTTCGCTCGGCAGCGCCGGCGAGAGTTTCGCGAAGATGCGAGGGCAAGCCGTCGGCTTGCCCCACGTGCTTGACCCGCCAATTGGAGAAGCGGGAAAGCTGATCGGCGAGGCTTTCAATAATGTCGGCGAGGTCGTTGAGCTCTGCGGTTGCCCGGGCACTGAGATTGTCCGCCGAGAGCAGGTACAGCGTCACCACCGAAATTCCCTGGTCTTCACACCAGGTGAGGAACTCGTGGATCTTGTCCGCACCAGCCCGGTGCCCGTGGGCGCTCGATTGCAGGGCGCGTGCTTTGGCCCAGCGTCGGTTGCCATCCAAAATCATGGCGACGTGCTGCGGCTTTGCCAGACCCTCAATTTCTCCCAGGATGCGCCTGCGGTAAAGACGGTAGAGCAGCCCCTCACCCATCAACACTCTCAGCCATCGCACAGAACTACGGTAGTCCTATCTCCGAGCGTTGGATGTTCCCTACAACCCCAGGGCTGATTCACTGAGGACAGTTCTAGAGTGAGGGCGTGAGCGACTCCGAAACGCCGTCGGCCCCCCTCCACCTCCCGCTGGTCGAGGAGTCCGTCGCCTATGAGACTGCGGAAATCAAACCGACCTGGCGCGGCTGGATTCACTTATCGACGTTGCCGATCGCGATCGCGGCAGGAATCGTGCTGATTGTTCTTGCCAACGGTGTACCCGCCACCGTATCGAGTGCCGTTTTCGTGACGAGCTCTATCCTCATGTTTGGCATTTCTGGGACGTATCACCGCTTCAACTGGTCGCCCAGAACCAAGAAAGTGCTGAAGCGCCTCGACCACGCCAATATTTTTCTGCTGATTGCGGGCACCTACACGCCCATTGCCGTGCTGGCGCTGCCCGCAGATAAAGCACGGACGCTGCTGATTGCCATTGGGGTCGGGACCATCATCGGTATTGCGATGCGGGTGCTCTGGGTCGGCGCCCCCCGATGGTCCTATGTCCCCATTTACCTAGGCCTGGGGTGGGCCGCGGTGATGTATTTGCCTGACCTGGTGGCCGCTAACCTGGTGATGATGGTGCTCGTCCTTGTCGGTGGCCTCGCGTACACCGTGGGCGGCGTGATTTATGGGCTTAAATGGCCGAACCCCTCAGCGAAGAACTTTGGCTTCCATGAAATTTTTCACGCACTGACCGTGGTCGCTTTCCTGTGCCACTGGACCGCTGTCTTACTGATTGCCCTTAACCCGCCTCTGGGTTAGTTTCAGCGTCCAGCTTGGCGTTGATTTCTTCGCGGTATCGCACCCGGCGAACACGGCGCACCATGTCAATAATCAACACCAACACAGCACCGGCAACAACAAACGTCACCACAAACCCGACAACACCCGGGGTGACCGAGTTGGGGTCCACCTCAATGGCGGGAATCAACGTGTCTTCTTCGAGGGGCAGGAACCGCAGGAGCTGGTGCATGAAGCCTCTTCCTCCGCTTTCACAACGGCCATCGAATATCCTGGCAACAGCGTAGCGAGGGAAAACCGGTGATGTCTGACAACAGTGAACGTCTGGCTGCTCGCTACGGTGTCACACCCCAGCGAGCAGCCAGAAGCAAGGCCTGGGGCTGGATCGCTGCCGGCGGTTTTGCGGCGGTCTTGGGTGCCTGGCTGTGGTGGGGCGGGGTGTTAGAGACGCCCTCCCAACTCCAAGTGCGCGACATTGGCCACACGATCGTGTCAGAAACGCAAGTGGTGGTGAATTACGAGGTGACCACAGCGCCGGGCACCCCCATCACGTGTGCTGTGCAAGCACTCAACGCTTCCTACGGAATTGTCGGGTGGCGGGTCGTGGATATTCCCGAATCCACGCAATGGACTCGGGTGTTTGACACCACGCTGCGGACCAGCGAACCCGCCGTAACCGGTTTGCTCTACGAGTGCTGGCTGACGTAATCTCAATACATCCCACCGGCCACCTTGTGGCCGGTTCTTTAGTTACAGGAGGCCCTCATGGCAGAACCCGACACCTCACACCCGGTGTGGCTGACCCAGGAGGCGTACGACCGGCTTGCCCTCGAGCTTGAGCAGCTCACCACCCGTGGTCGCACCGAGATTGCCAAGCGCATCGAGGTAGCGCGCGAAGAGGGTGACCTGAAAGAGAACGGCGGATACCACGCTGCCAAAGATGAGCAAGCGAAGATGGAAGATCGGATTCGCACGTTGACCAGCATGCTCAAGCACGCCGTGGTCGGTGATGTTCCCGAGAGCAACGGCATCGTCGAATCTGGCACCGTCGTGAAAGCACACATTCACGGCGATGTGGAAAAGTTTCTGCTGGGCTCGCGCGAGCTCGCCGGGGACACGGATTTGGATGTCTATTCCGCCCAAAGCCCTTTAGGTGAGGCCATCATGGGTCTCCGGGTGGGCGAATCGAGCACCTACACGGCCCCTAGCGGAGCAGAAATCGCGGTCGAAATTCTCGAAGTTGAGACGTTTATTCCCTAAGACACCACGCGGGGTTCGTAGCCTTCTGCGCGCAGTGCCGAGAGGACCTCTTCGGCGTGCTCGGGCCCCCGGGTTTCCACGTGCAGTTCGAGTTCGACCTGCGAAATCTGCAGCCCCGTTCCGTGGCGGGTATGAATCACTTCCACCACGTTGGCGTTTTGGGCAGAAACAATCTCGGAGGTCCGCGCCAACTGGCCCGGGCGGTCAGGCAGCGGAATACGCATCTTCATGTAGCGCCCTGCTCCGGCCATACCGCGCGAAATGACGCGCTCCATAATCATGGGGTCGATGTTTCCGCCACTAAGGACGACCACAGTGGGACCTGTCGCCGTGATTTTTCCTTCAAGAATTGCCGCCACGCCCACAGCGCCCGAGGGCTCCACCACGAGCTTGGCGCGCTCCAGCAGCACGAGCATGGCGCGAGCGGTCTCGTCGTCGGTGACCGTCACGATCTCATCGACAGCGTCCTTGATGATCTCGAAGTTGAGGGCACCGGGTTTTTGAACAGCAATACCGTCATTAATGGTGGGGCGAACCTCGACAGACACGGGTTCCCCCGCTTCCAGAGAGGGCAGATACGGCGCAGCATTTTCTGCCTGAACGCCAATGATTTTAACGGTGCGGCCTTCGGCCTGGGCACGCTGCTTGATGGCGCTAGCGACCCCGGCCATCAAGCCACCACCGCCGATAGGCACAATGACGGTAGCTACATCAGGCACCTGGTCCATGATTTCGAGCCCGACTGTTCCCTGCCCAGCGATGATGTCGGGGTGATCAAACGGGGGGATACGAACCGCACCGGTTTCTGCAGCAAACTCTTGGGCAGCTTTCAAGGGTTCATTGATGCTCTCGCCGCCGAGAATGACCTCCGCGCCGTAAGCCTTGGTGGCTTGCAGTTTCGGCAACGCCACCCCCACCGGAGTGAAGATGGTCGCTTTGATGCCCTGCTCCCTCGCGGCGAACGCCACGCCTTGGGCGTGGTTTCCCGCACTCGCGGCGACCACCCCGCGAGCTTTTTCTTCGTCACTGAGTTTGGAGATGCAGTAATAGGCACCGCGAATCTTGTAGGCACCGGTGCGCTGCAGATTTTCACACTTGAGCGACACCGGCTGTCCCAGAACCTGGGACAGGTACCGCGACACCTCAACGGGAGTTTCTTGAGCTACTCCCTGCAGTGTCGTGGCCGCATCAGCAAAATCGTTGAGCGTGGGCCCGGGCAGTTGCGTCGCATCAAACGTGGCGGTCTGGCTCATCCGAAGCTCTGAACCTTCGGGTCAGAGCGCCAGGCGCCCTTGGCTAGGTAGGACACCACAACATTCACAAAAGCCACTACGGGCACGGCAAACAATACGCCGGCAATTCCGGCGAGGTATCCGCCACCGGCCACCGCAATCACAATAGCCAGTGGGTGAATGCGCACGGCAGCACCCATCACCAGGGGCTGCAGAATCTGTCCTTCAATCTGCTGGACCACCAAGACAATAATCAGCATCACCAAGGCGATGATCGGACCCTCGTAGACCAAAGCAATCAGCACCGCCAGGGCGGCGGCAACGGTCGCTCCCACAATCGGGACGAAAGCTCCAAGGAAGACAGCAATAGCAATCGGGGCCACCAACGGTAGACCCAACAGGAAGGCGCCCAGGCCGATTCCGACCGCGTCCACGAACGCGACAAAAATCTGGACTTTCACGTAGCTAAGCAGTGTGGACCAGCCCGCAAGCCCCGAGCCGAGGATGGCGGGTCGGGCGGCGGCGGGGAACCACCCTACGAGGTATTCCCAAATTCGTTTTCCGTCATGGATGAAAAAGATCAGCGCAAAAATGGCGATACCCGCGCCCACCAACCACGAGCCGACCGAGGAGCTCACCGACAGGGCGCCGTTGACGACCCAACTGGAGTCAATTTCCGCTTCAACAATGAAGTCTTGGAACCATCCGGTGAGTTGTTGCTCAGATACTTGAAGTGGCGAATCTAAAAGGTATTGGACAAAGTCCTCGTAGGCGAGAATGGTGCGCTCCCGGAGGGGCTCCCAGCCCTGGACAACAGCGCCAATGACGAGCCAAAAGAGCCCGCTTATGACAGCGAAAAACGCAATAACGGTGGTCAGGGTGGCGAGCCACCCCGGGAACTTGAGCGCTCGGAGCCCCAGGGCCAGCGGAGCGGCCAAGGCTGCCAGCAACACGGCGATGAGCAGCGGCACGACCACAAAACTCAGCTGAATAATCAGAAAAACCCCGACCGCCAGGGCAGCAGCAATCAGCAAGAAACGCCAGGACCAGGCCGTGGCACGTTCAAGACCAATGGGGACCATCACGCGAGGCTTAGTGGCCGCGCGGGGGCGTCGCGGGGATAGCATTCCCACAGTCTAGGCGCCTGTTACCGGCGTCCGTTTAGAAGCGCGCCTGGTTTTCCAGCAAACGCTCGACGCGTTTGCCGATCGGTGGGTGAGTCTGGAACATGCGGTCAATGACACCTGGCTTGATGGGGTCTGCCATCCAGAGGTGAGCCATCGACGCTTGCTGTTTCTTCAACGGCCTGCCGTATTCCCCTAGTTTTTGTAGCGCGCTGGCGAGCGCTTCCGGGTGACGGGTGGTGAGAGCGCCCGTGGCATCGGCAAGGTACTCGCGTTGGCGCGATACCGCGGCTTGAATCACCGCTGCGAGCAGCGGGGCGAGAATCATCGCAGCGATGGCCATCACAATCATCAGTGGGTTACCGCCTCCGCCGTTTCGGCGCATTCCCCCAAAGAACGCCATTCGCGCCAACACATCGGCGAGCAATCCGACAACAACGACAAGTCCAAAAACAATCGTGGTCACCCGAATGTCAAAGTTCTTGACGTGGGCGATCTCGTGAGCCATCACACCCTCGAGTTCGGCATCGTCCATGATCTCCAACAAGCCTGTTGTTGCCGCTACAGCGGCGTGCTCCGGGTCTCTCCCGGTGGCGAAGGCGTTCGGTGCCGGGTCATCAACGAGGTAGACCTTGGGCATCGGCAAACCCGTGGTGATCGCAAGGTTCTCGACGATCCGGTACAGCCGCGGGTTGTCCGCTTTGGTGATGGGTTTGGCGCCCGCCATCGCCAGCGCCTGAGAACCTGAGGCGTAGTACTGGATGATGACGTAAACAATGGCGCCAATCAGGACACCCCAGAACACAATGCCGGGACCGCCGCCGCTGAAATAGGCGTCGGCGACGAAAGCCAGAGCAGCAATAATCACCAAGAAAAACACCATGATGAACCAGGTGTTTCTCTTGTTGGCAGCTATCGCCCGATACACAGCGCTACCTCGCGGCTAGAACTTGACGCGCGGGGCGTTGGCGATCGCCTGAGGGTCTTCCACCTCGAAGAAATCTTTCGCCCCGAAACCCAACTGCTTGGCAAATAGCGTGTTCGGGAACAACTGGATCTTGGTGTTGAGTTCGCGAACACCGCCATTGTAGAAGCGGCGCGAGGCCTGAATTTTGTCCTCGGTGTCGACCAGTTCGGCTTGTAACTGCAGGAAGTTTTGGCTGGCCTGGAGCTGAGGGTACGCCTCGGCAACAGCAAAGATGCTCTTCAGCGCGCTTTGCATCATGTTTTCTGCCTCAGCAGCGTGACCGGGATCCCCAGCGCTCAGGGTTGCCGCGCGCGCCTTCGTGACGGATTCAAAAACTTCTTTTTCATGAGCGGCATAGCCCTTGACGGTCTCAATCAAGTTGGGGATGAGATCGGCGCGACGCTTCAGTTGCACGGTGATGTCGCTCCATGCCTCTTCGACACGAACGTTCAGGGTCACCAAGCTGTTATAGGTCGACCAGAGGTACACACCGAGAATTACGGCAAGAAGGGCAACAACGCCCACAACAATCAGAATATCCATGCCCTAAGAGTAGAGCGCTTTGCTGTGGATTAGAAGGGTAAGGGTGCCCAGGCGCGCTCTAGCTCGAGTGCCCCGGCAGGGACTCGAACCCTGACTGGGACGATTTTAAGTCGTCTGCCTCTGCCAATTGGGCTACCGGGGCCAAGGGCTAGCGGGCGGAAACCTTCGCACGAGACGCAGGCTTTTTCGCGGGTGAGGTCTTCTTTCCCGCCACGGCTTTCTTTGCGGGAGTTTTCTTCGCGGCCACCGCGGGTCGAGAGGCAAACTCTTCAAAGAAGTCCCTGGGCCGCTGAACACGGCGAACACTGGAGAAGTCGCGGCCCCAGAACAGGTGGACCAACCAGTTGGTGAAGACTCGAGCTTTTCTCTCCCACATCGGAATGGCAAAGCCGTGATAGAGCCTGTGGATAATCCACGCGAGGAAGCCCACAACAGCGATATTGCCACTCTGGAAAACGCCATAGCCCACACCCAGACCGGCCACAGCACCGGCGTTCTTGTGGTGGTAGTTCTTCGTGTCTTCCCCGCGGATGACAGCCGTGATGTTTTTGGCAAGAATCTTTCCCTGGCGCACGGCGTGCTGGGCGTTGGGCACACAGTAACCACCGACACCGCCGCCGCTGAGGTCAGGGACGCGGGCAACATCGCCGGCGGTCCACATTCCTTCGAGAATTTCGGAATCGTCGGTGACACGAAGGTCTGCTTGCGCGCAGATGCGCTCCCGGTCATCCAGTGGGATTCCGGTGCCGCCGAGCATGGTTTGGGCTTTCACGCCGGCCGTCCACACCACGATGTCCGTTTCCAGGACCATTCCGTTGGAGAGCTCGAGGCGCCCACCGACGGCGCTCTGCAACTGGGTGTTGAGGTGGATGTGTGCCTGGCGCTCGGCCAGGTTCTTGATCACCCACAGGCTGCTCTTGAGAGACACCTCGGGCATGATGCGATCCATGGCCTCGATGAGGTGGAAATGCGTGTCATCGATGCTGAGCGTTGGGAATTCCTTCAGCATCGCGGACACCAAGCTGCGCAGCTCCGCAAACGCTTCAATACCGGCAAAACCGCCACCCACCACAACAACCGTCAACAAGCGGTCGCGTGCTGGGCCAGGAGGCATATCGGCAGCAATGTGAAGGTTGTCGATCACGCGGTCGCGCACCGAAATAGCTTCTTCGATGGTTTTCATGCCGATGGCCGAATCGGCAACACCGGGAATGGGGAAGGTTCGAGAGACCGCACCTGCGGTGATGACAATGTGGTCATAGTCCAGTGTGAAGTCAGCGCCGCCCTCGGGGGTAACGGTGACCTTCTTCTTGGGGTGATCCACACCGGTCACGCGGGCGGTAACAATGCGAGTTTTGGGCAGGTGACGACGCAGCGGAACAATCGCGTGACGCGCTTCGATTGAGCCGGCAGCCACCTCCGGGAGGAAAGGTTGGTACGTCATGTAGGGCAACGGGTCAATCACCGTTACTTCAGCCTCACCCCGGCGCAACAGCTTCTCGAGCTTGAACGCCGTATAGAAACCGGCGTAACCGCCACCCACAATGACAATTTTGGTCACAACACACCCATCTTTACCTGCAAAACAGGTTCCAATCTACCGCTTCCGGACTGCCAAAAATACCCGACCGGCCCCGACCACCAACACCAGCGCTAACACCGTCGCAAAGCCGCCGGTCACAAGGTAGGGCAGCACCTCCCGGTTGCGCGGGGACACCACCACACCAGCCTCCGGCTCCTTCGGCTCGTCCATCACCGTGGTCGAGGGCCCCAACGGCACGATGGCGGTCTCGCCGTCGCGCTTTCGGTGCAGGGTAATCCACGCCTCTAGTGACCCGAGAGGTGAGGCCGACACGGTCGGAACATCCTCCGTGAGAGCCCGGTAGGCGTTGACCAGGCCATAGCCATAGAGGGGGTCAGGAACAGTCTCGCTGGCAGGTGTTGCGGTCAACAGAAGCCGGTTAATCACATTGTTGGCATCCATCGACGGATAGGCCGACCTCACCAGCGCTGCAATGCCGGCGACAATGGGGGTGGCGCCACTGGTTCCCGCCCACGACACATAACCCCCACCCGGCACAGCGCCCACAAGACCCTCACTGGGTGCCATCACCCCAATCGTGATGCCTTGCGAGGAGGCGGCGTCACTGGCGACACCCTCCTGGGTAACCCCACCGACGGTCAACACACCGGGCATCGTTGCGGGCGCCCCCACACTGACGGTTCCGCTACCCCGATTTCCCGCAGCAGCAATCACGACGACATCTTTACTGGCGGCATAGGTAAAGGCGTCATCCCAGGTTTCTGGCCAATCTCGGGTATTTCGGGTCAACGAGAGCGAGATCACATCGGCCCCGGCATCGACCGAAAACCTCACGGCGCGAGCAATTTGGTCATCCGGCGATATGGCTCCGCTGCCAAAGCTCATCGAGGCGGTGATGATTTCTGCTCCCGGTGCGCTACCGATGACACCGTCGCTCTCCCCACTGCCCCTGCCCGCAGCGAGCGACGCGACCATTGTTCCGTGGCGGCGGTCAAATCCAACCGGGGTTTGACCGTTCGGGCTGCCCAGGCCAGAAAAATCTGCACCCGCGATAACGGCCCCAGCAAGGTCGGGGTGCGAACCATCAACGCCAGTATCGATAATCGCAATGCGCACCCCCTCGCCGCGGGTAATGCTCCAGGCTTGCTCGATGCCGTAATCCTCCAGCCAGTACTGACGCTCCCGGACCTGGTCGGCAAAAGCGGGAGTTGCGACCCCCGCACCGGAGGCGAGCACAAGCGCAACAAGAGAGGCAGCACCTACCCGCCCAGAGACGCGTCGATTCAGCAGTGACACGAATCGATGCTCCAGGGGGTATCGGCAAGCGCCCAATCTCCGACAGGGTTTACCCCCGGCCCCACCGACAGCGAATGCGCCATCAGCGTGTGCAGGCACTTGACGCGCGTGGGCATTCCACCAGCGGAAATTCCTGCGGTTTCTCCCACATGCTCGAGCGCTTCCCGTTCCGCCAAAAAGTCATCGTGCGCGGCTTGATACTGCGCTCTTGCGTCGTCGTCCTCGGCAAGCCGTTCCTGATACTCGACCATTTTTCCTTCTGCCTCGAGGCGCGACGCGGCTTTGGTCGCAGCGGGCTGGCTCAGGTAATACAGGGTGGGAAAAGGTGTGCCGGTGTGGAGTCGAGGCCGAGTGATGACCGCAACAGGGTTTCCACACACGCACCGGGCGGAGATTCCCACAATGTCGCGTGCAGGTCGCCCCAACTGCTCGCTGACGGTGGCGATATCCGCCTGGGTGGGTGTGTCGCCGGGGGATCTCATGGTGTGTCCCCCGCAGCGTTGAGAGTCGACGTTGTTGCAGCGACGAGGTATGAGGCCAACAGTGCTTCACGCCAGTCTGTAGTGGAGCGAACGATATCGGAGGACACTTCGAGCTCGTCCGTTTCTTCCGCCTCCCCCACGTCATCAATCACCAGGTAGGTAATGTCACCGGGGTAAACGAAGAGCAGACGCTCTCGTGCTTGCGTCTCCACGAAAGCGGGATCTCTCCAGCGTTCGCGTTGGGCCTCGAGGCTGATCACAGCCTCATTGCTTTCTTCCAGGGCTGCCTCGAGAGCGGCTATCTCCTGCTGCTGCTCGGCGAGGATGCTCAGCGTGGGTGAGAGCACTACGACCCCGGCAACGATGAGAACCAGCACAACCACGGCAAACCCGGAGGCTTGCAGGGACGAGAAAACGGACGCCGGGGAGGCGCCTGTTCTTCCCGATTGTGCCTTTTTTGCTGCCACGTTCTCAGTTTAGGGATGGGCGGCTAAGCCCGACCCTAGGGCGCGCAGACGCTAGTGGAAACGTGGGTACGCACCGGCACCCGCATACACGGCAGCATCCCCGAGTTCTTCTTCGATGCGCAACAACTGGTTGTATTTCGCCACCCGCTCGCTGCGGGCCGGAGCGCCAGTTTTGATTTGCCCACAGTTTGTGGCGACCGCGAGGTCGGCAATCGTGGTGTCTTCGGTTTCCCCGGAGCGGTGGGACAGCACAGCGGTGTAACCAGAGCTTTGCGCGAGGGATACCGCCGTCAAGGTTTCGGTGAGCGTGCCGATTTGGTTCACCTTCACCAACAGCGAGTTTGCAGCGCCCTGGGCGATGCCATCGGCCAGGCGAGCCGGGTTGGTGACAAAGAGGTCGTCCCCCACGAGCTGGACTTTGTCGCCAATCGCCTCGGTGAGGGATACCCACCCGGACCAGTCGTTTTCATCCAGCGGGTCTTCAATGGTGACCAGCGGGTAGTTGGCGACCAGGTCAGCGTAGTAATCGGCGAGGAAGGCGGCGTCGCGCTGCTGTCCCTCAAACGAGTAGGAACCGTCGTGGAACATTTCAGTTGCCGCCACGTCTAAGCCCAGGGCAATGTCTTTACCCGGGGTGAAGCCAGCGGCCTCAATAGCGCTCATCAGGAAATCGAGCGCTGCCCGGTTGCTTGCCAGCTCCGGTGCGAAACCACCCTCATCACCCAGGCCGGTTTGCATCCCGGCTTTCTTGAGCTCTGCTTTGAGAGCGTGGTAGGTCTCTGTGCCCATGCGCAGTGCTTCACGGAAACTGGTGGCTCCGATGGGCAGCACCATAAATTCTTGGATGTCCACGGCCGTATCGGCGTGAGCACCACCGTTGATGACGTTCATCATGGGGACGGGGAGAACGTGAGCGTTCGCGCCTCCCACATACTGAAAGAGCGAGAGTTCAGCAGACTCGGCTGCGGCTTTGGCTACAGCCAAGGAGACACCCAAGATGGCGTTGGCGCCCACTTTTTCCTTGTTGGCCGTGCCATCGGCATCGATCAGCAACTGGTCAATGGTGCGCTGCTCGCTTGCTTCTTCGCCTTCAATGGCGGGAGCGAGCACATCCAGCACGCTTTTCACCGCTGCGGTGACACCTTTGCCGAGGTAGCGTTTCGCATCACCATCGCGCAGCTCGTAAGCCTCGAAAGCACCAGTAGACGCCCCGGATGGAACAGCCGCACGAGAGGTCACCCCGTTATCGAGAAGAATCTCCACCTCCACGGTGGGGTTACCTCTCGAGTCAAGAATTTCGCGGGCGTTCAGTGCTTCAATCCAAGCCACAAAGGCTCCTTCCATAAGGGGTGCGAACCCCCATTCTATCGAGGGCCTAGTGGCCGCCGAGCTCCCGCCAATTGAGTTGATCGGCCCGGGTGTGTTCCGCCACATCGGCGACTTTGCTGAAGCCATCGGTCACTAGGCGGTCAAACGCAGAGCGCATATTGCGGGTGTGGGGAACTAAACGAACCTGGTAGCCCTCGGCGACTAACTCCGCCTTAATCGCTAAGAGGTCACTGCTCGGTTCTGCCGGGTTATACGACACCGCCACTTTCGCAGGGGTCTCCGACGCTGAGTCAGCGACCACGTCGAGGAGTCTCTCGAACCCCAGTGACATCCCGACAGCAGGCACCTCACGGCCCAGAAACCGCGAAATCATGCCGTCGTAGCGACCGCCGCCACCCAGTGAGCTTCCCAACTCGGGATGCGAAATCTCGAAAATGGACGAGGTGTAGTACCCCATTCCTCGCACCAAGGTCGGATCCACCACCACAGAGCCTTCCGGGAGGGCAGAACTCACGCGGGAGACCCACGCAACCAGCTCGCCGGCGAGCCGGTGGGATTCCGCCGTGTCACCCATGAGGCTGCCGATCACCTCGGAATCCAAGGGCAAAGGTGCGCCGTGGAGAATCCCCCCGAGGACCGTCGCATCCCACCCGGCGCTCAAGCGTTCCGCCAATTCACTCAGGACACCCTCGGCGCCAATCTTGTCGAGCTTGTCAATAACGATCATCGCCACCGGTTGCTCATCTTCTGCCACCGACGCTGCGCTGAGCACTTCGGTCAGCAATCGTCGGTCGTTGATACGAAAGCTCCACCCGGTAACACCCAGTTGGGTAAGCGCATCCGCTGTGGCTAGCAGGATTTCTTCTTCCGCCAGGGAGCTTGCTTCGCCGAGGGTGTCGATATCAGCTTGCACAAACTGGCGGTAGCGACCCTTCTGGGGTCGCTCAGCCCGCCACACCGGGCCGGTGTGGAAGGAGCGGAAAACACTCGGCAATTGCGCGTGGTGGGTGGCATAAAAGCGCGCGAGCGGAACGGTGAGATCAAACCGCAAGCCCAAATCGGAAAGCTCGTCCACATCTGAGACGTGACGGGCGTCTTCTGCGCTCACGCCGCGCTTCATCACCCGGAAACTCAATTTTTCGTTATCTCCGCCGAGCCCCGAGTTCAGCGTGCTCGAGTCTTCCATCGCGGGTGTCTCAATGGATTCGAAACCGTGGCGGTGATACGTCTGGGCGATCGTTCCCAACACCGCATCGCGGTGTTCTTTGTCTCGGGGGAGAAAATCTCTCATACCCCGCGGGGAACCAGCAGCCATTTGCCTATTCTCTCACGCAGGCGGTGTCCAGTCGGCTTCGATCGCCCGCAATCGCGTGCGCAGCGCTCGTTCCGGATCTAAGCCCTGTGCCCTGGAACTCTGCACGATGCCCAGCAGGAGGTCGCCCAGTGCCTCTTCCGTGTCGGGCACGGACGGTGGGTTCTGACGCTCGAGGGCGACACCACCGCGCTGGAGAACACTCTGCGCACGAGCGAGTGCGGAGAGCTTCTCGGGGATCCCCTCAAACGGTGTGGCCCGATGCTTTTTTTGCTCCGCTTTGATTTCTTGCCATCGCTGAACCACTTCTTCTGTGCTGGCCGCGCCACCGTCAGCGAAAACGTGCGGGTGGCGCTCGCGCATTTTTGCCTCCACCTCCGCTGCGACATCGTCGATGTCAAAAGCGCCGTCGGGATAGGCGGCAGCAATATCGGCGTGAAAGAGCACCTGATAGAGGACATCGCCAAGTTCTTCACGAATGTCCTCCGGTGAGCCGGCTTCCAAAGCTTCGATCAGCTCGAAGGTTTCCTCGAGAAGGTGCTCCACGAGGGACGCATGGGTTTGCTCGCGATCCCACGGGCACCCGCCTGGGCCCCGGAGGGTCGCCATCGTGGCGATCAGTTGCGAAAGCCCGGGATAGGAACCAGTCATACCACTAGTGTGCAGGTTCACTCGCCACGGGCGCTGGATAGAGCGCATCCAACACGCCCTCCACCCACGTCACCACCGCTTGATCGGTGTAGTTCTCGGGAAGGGGAATCAGAGTGACGCGGGCCGGCGCGACATGGTTGGCGCCGGGATACAGACGCATCAGTCGCACTTGAATCGAATCGGGAAGCGGAGGGCCCACCAGGCGCAACTTGTTCCCCATCACCATGACCTCGCTCAGGCCTCGGGCCATCGACAAGCGTCGCAGCTGCGTGATCGACACCAACGTGTTTGCTGCGGGAGGCAGCTCACCGTAACGATCGATCATTTCTTCGACGAGCTCGGCTATTGCTCCCTCCGCGCTGGTGGGTGCTGCAGCAGCCGAGAGCTTTTGATACATCTCCAGGCGCAAACGCTCCGAATCGATGTAATCCAGGGGGATCAGCGCATCCACGGGCAGTTCCAGACGTAGCTCCGTCTGTCCCGGCGCGACCTCGTCGCGGAACGTTGCAATCGCTTCGGACACCATCCGCAAATACAGGTCAAAACCCACCCCCTGAATATGGCCTGCCTGCTCAGCCCCCAAGAGGTTCCCGGCCCCCCGCATTTCCAAATCCTTCATCGCAATGCGGGTACCGCCACCCAAATCGGTGGTTGCAGCAAGGGTGGCCAGGCGATCGTGCGCAGTTTCACCGACCGGAAGGTCGGGGTCATACAGCAGGTAGGCGTAGCCGCGTTCGCGGCCTCGACCCACGCGACCGCGCAACTGATGCAATTGTGAGAGCCCGTACCGATCGGCGCGATCCACAATCAACGTGTTCGCGTTGGTGACATCGAGACCGGTTTCGATAATCGTGGTGGAGACCAAAACGTCGAAACGACGCTCCCAGAAGTCGACCATGACCCCCTCGAGGTCTGCTTCCGCCATTTGACCGTGGGCGATGGCGACACGAGCCTCCGGAACCAACTCTTGAATGCGCTCGGCAACCCGCGCAATAGACGAAACCCGGTTGTGCACAAAAAACACTTGGCCTTCGCGCAGGAGCTCCCGGCGAATTGCCGCGACCACCTGGGCGTCGTTATACGGCCCCACGAACGTCAAAATCGGGTGCCGTGCCTCAGGCGGGGTATCTAAAGTCGACATTTCGCGGATACCGGTGACGGCCATCTCGAGTGTCCGAGGAATGGGGGTCGCGCTCATAGCCAACACATCAACATTGGTTTTGAGAGCTTTCAGCAGGTCTTTGTGCTCCACACCGAAACGCTGTTCCTCATCGACGATGATCAACCCCAGGTCCTTAAAGACCACGTTCTTTGCCAGCAGTCGGTGGGTCCCCACCACCACGTCCACACTCCCGTCCGCTAAACCCTGGAGGGTGGAGCGTGCCTCCGCCGCCGTTTGGAACCGCGAGAGTGCTCGCAGATTCAACGGGAAGGGCGCGTAGCGCTCCTGGAACGTCTCCATGTGCTGTTTCACCAGCAGGGTGGTGGGGGCAATGATGGCGACTTGCTTGCCATCTTGGACCGCTTTGAAGGCTGCGCGAACAGCAATTTCTGTTTTTCCAAAACCCACATCGCCTGCCACCAGGCGATCCATCGGAATGGGCCGCTCCATGTCGGCTTTGACTTCATCGATCGTGGTCAACTGATCAGGGGTTTCCACAAAGGGGAACGCTTCCTCCAGCTCGCGTTGCCAGGGCGTGTCCTGCCCGAAGGCATACCCGGGGGCCGACATGCGCGCGGAGTACAACTTGACCAAGTCGATGGCAATTTCACGAA
>Ga0209652_1001500_pt1 | contig 18914 bp, 16 predicted proteins | sample SaaInl74LU_5_DNA_FD_184641 | JGI IMG/M metagenome (GOLD analysis project Ga0209652, IMG submission 184641) | Marine microbial communities from expanding oxygen minimum zones in the Saanich Inlet - ESP_74LU_5_DNA (SPAdes) (version 2) | ecosystem: Environmental > Aquatic > Marine > Intertidal zone... | reverse complement strand
GGACAGGTCCGCCTCGAACGCCTCCCACAACGGGGCGTTCTCTGAAACCAACCTGCGCCGGGCATCCTTTGCCGCATAGACCAGCGAAGGTTCCCCCTCCAAAGGCAACACCCCAAACACGTCCGCCAACTCGGCCCGGGCCGCATCGGACGGGGGCATATGTACGGCATCGGGGATCAGACGGGATGCCGTGCAGGACAGCGCCTTTTCGTGAAGAAACGTCAGAATGGGGGCCGCAATGCTTGCCGGCAGATCCCCATCCGGGCGCAGCGGCACCAGACGGATGGTCATGCCGCGGGCATCGGTCCGGACCGACATCCCCAAGGGACCAAAGACATGTTTGAACCGCGCGAACCGTTCAAACCCGGTCTGTAAATCGGGCGCACAGGATAATGCAAAGAACACCGGCGACGCCGCCCCGTTCGCAAGTCCGCGCCCGACAAAGGTGGCAAAGTCGGGCCGTGGGGACAGGCGCACAATCGTATCCCAAAGGGCACAAAATTCGTCCTCGGTGATAAGGACGCCATGGCCGCTGGCGATGCGAGCAGGAAGCCCCGCTTCGACGACGACGTCCATCGGCTCAAGATCCAGCAACCTGCAAATAGAACCAAAAAGAACGGATGACGAAAACGTGGCGTGGGAAGTGCTGCTCAAACCCATGGCTCCGACTGAAGGGGGCGTTTTGGGGCCACATTGACCTGCGACTACCTTCGCCACAATCACCATGAGACGATCAGCAAGAAGATGGGCTCATCTGCATGTTGCATTTGGCGCCACAGGCCCAACATGATGCCGGCAAAACAGGAGCAGTTCATGGACATCACAGTCAACGGAACCTTGCATAGCCTCGATTTGCCTGACGACACTCCACTGCTTTGGGCATTGCGGGACGGACTTGGGATCACGGGGGTGAAATACGGCTGCGGGATCGCGCAATGCGGCGCCTGCACTGTACATATCGACGGCCAGGCGGTGCGGTCCTGTCAGGTTGCCTTGGGCGATACCTGGGGCGACGTGACCACGATCGAGGGGCTGTCTGATCCCAACGCCCTGCACCCGGTGCAACAGGCATGGATTGCGCACCAGGTTGCGCAATGCGGCTACTGCCAGTCCGGCCAGATCATGCAGGCCGTCGATCTGTTGTCGCTAAACCCCGCGCCGACGGACGAGGACATTGACCAGGTGATGAGCGGGAACCTTTGCCGTTGCGGCACCTACCCCCGGATCCGCGCGGCCATCCACACCGCCGCCTCCATGATGCGCGAGGCGTAGTCATGGGCAAACTTGGAACGTACACCCGCCGCGGGTTCCTGATCGCTTCGGTCGCGGTGGCGGGCGGCGTTGTCTTTGGTGTGCGCACCTATCGCGCGAACCTCGAAAACCCGCTCACCGCCGCTCTTGGACCGGGCGAGGCGGCTTTGACGCCCTACGTCAAGATCACCGCCGATGGCATCACCATCATCACGCCGCGCGCCGAGATGGGCCAAGGCATCCACACCACCCTCGCCTCCCTTGTGGCAGAAGAGCTTGACGTGGATCTTGCCGATATCTCGGTGGAACATGGCCCCCCCTCCGCCGCCTACTTCAATGGTGGTGTGGTCGAAGAGGGCTATCCCTTTCCTGCGACCGATCAATCTGCGCTGGCCGAGTTCGCCCGCGCTCAACGCGACATCCCGGCGGTATTCCTTGCCTATCAGATCACCGGTGGATCGACCTCGACCCATGACGCTTATGAAAAGATGCGCCGCGCCGGGGCCATCGCCCGCGAAACGCTCATGGCCGTGGCTGCAACCCGCACGGGCCTGCCGATCGCGGACCTCAAGACGCAGTCGGGCGCCGTGGTTCTGCCCGATGGGACCCAACTGGCCTATACCGAACTGGCCGCCGATGCCGCTGATGTAGAGCTTGCCGATGCCCCCGCCCTTCGCCCCAAAAGCGAATGGCGCATCCTGGGCAAATCGCAGGACCGCGTGGACGTGGTGGCCAAATCGACCGGCCGGGCGATCTATGCCAGCGACATCCGACTGCCCGGGATGCGCTTTGGCGTGATCCGACGCAGTCCCCATCCCATCGGCACCATTCGCAGTTTTGACGCGACAGAGGCCCTTGCCATGCCGGGCGTCGAGGCCGTGCTGGACATCGGAACCGCCGTTGTGGCCGTCGCGACAACGACCTGGGCAGCCATGCAGGCGCTTGACGCGGTGACCTATGACTGGACGCCGCCCACCTATCCTGCCGATACCGAGGGCCATTTTGACGTCATTGCCGCAGCCCTTGCGAGCAACCGGCCAAACAGCCGCCAGCGCGATGACGGCGACGTCGAGGCCGGGCTGACCGGGGCCGCCACAAACGGGGTTGAGGTCATCGAGGCCGAATACCGCGTCCCATACCTTGCCCATACCACGATGGAGCCGATGAGCGCGGCTGCCCTTTACCAGAATGGCAGCCTCCAGATCTGGGCCGGCACACAAGGCCCCACTGTCGCGCGGCGCGAGGCGGCAAAGGCGGCGGGGATCGAGGAAGACGATGTCACCATCACGACCACTCTTTTGGGCGGCGGGTTCGGGCGGCGCGGCGAAATGGACTTTGTCCAGAACGCCGCAAAGGTGGCGATCCAGATGGAAGGCACACCCGTCTTGCTGACCTATAGCCGCGAGGATGACACCTCACGCGGGCCGTTCCGGCCAGCGGCGATAGGCCGGTTCAAGGCGACGGTACACAACGGGCTGCCGGTGGCGGTAGATGTGTCGACCGCAAGTCCCTCGATCCTGAAGGGCATCAACGATCGCGGTGGATCGCCGGCCTCTATCCCGGACTTTGTCCCGGATTTCACGATCAGTCAGGCGCTGTGGGATCAACCTTACGGAATCGCAAACTACCGCGTGTCGGCCTATCGGTCCGACCCACTCTTACCAGTCGGATTCTGGCGGTCGGTGGGCGCGTCGCAAAACAGTTTCTTCCACGAATGCATGATGGACGAGATTGCGGTTGCGGCCGGACGCGACCCTGTCGACATGCGGCTTGATCTGATCACCGACGATCCCAGCCGCCGGGTGCTTGAGGCCGTGGCCGAGATGGCCGACTGGGGGACCCCGCTGCCTGCAGGGCGTGCTCGAGGTGTCGCCTTTGCGCTGGTCTTCGGCGCACCGACGGCCCAGATCGTCGAGGTCGAACAAACCCCGCGTGGCATCAGGATTTCCCATGCATGGATCGCCGCCGACGTGGGCGTCGCCCTTGACCCGCGCAACCTGGACGCGCAGCTGATCTCTGGCGTGAGCTATGGCCTAAGCGCGGCCATCGGCGAGAAAATCACCCTATCCGACGGAATGGTCGAACAGTCGAATTTTCACGACTACCCACCCCTGCGGATGTATCAGGCCCCACCAGTCACGACGCGCATCCTTGAGAATGCACCGCATATTCGGGGGGCTGGTGAACCCGGGACACCCTGTGCGGCCCCGGCCCTTGCCAATGCTGTCTTCGACTTGACGGGCGAACGTATCCGGTCCTTGCCACTGGGCGATCATGTTTCCTTTGTCTGAAACACCATCATCTCCGGATACCGAGCGATGTTGAACGGCCAATCTCCAACCAAAGGATGACCCGACCATGTCCAGCCCCCAATTCTCGGCCCAGACACAGCTCTCCACAGGTTGGCCCCGCGCAGGCAACCCCGAGGTAACCCAATGACACCCGACACCTATCGCAAGACTGTCAACGCCATTGCAATAGTCGCCTCCGCGGCCTTTGCAGGGGGCGGTCTGCTGATCCTGCTGTCCTTGCCATCCGCTGGCTTGGGACAGACCCGCTGGTCTGGCGGGCAGACTTCTGGGCCGAATTCCTCAATTTCGCGATAACGATCATTCCGGTCAACATGATCACCCTTGTCGGGTTGGTCCTGTCAGGCAGTCTGGATTGGCAGGACCGCCCGCCGCGCAAACTCTGGATGCGCGCGATCTGGCTTTACCTGGCCAACACGGTCTTCACACTGGCCTACTTTATCCCGCAAAACATCCTTCTGATCTACGACAGTTATACCGCCGCCGAAGCGTCGGGCGTCCGGGCAACCTGGCTTGGCCTTCACATGGTGCGGGTGGTGATAGCCTTCGGCGTGCCGGTCTTTGCCCTTCTGGCAACGCTCAAGGGACTGGAACGACCTGCGAAAGCCAAGAATTGACAGCATCTTTAGGCAGGTTCCGTAACGGCACGTGAAGCGCCCCAGAAATGTCCTGGCGCCACTCAGGGTCAGACACTGTCAGCACCAAGGCCTTGGCCCGGGCCAAGGCCAAAAGCAGCGTCGTCATGTCGGGCAGGATGCACGGGCCATGGGCTATAAGGTCCGGGCGCTGGCCCGCCCCACGCATGTTTGCGCGTCAGGGGCCCCAAAGAGCAAGCATTGACGAACCGACAGCCTCCGCAACATAGTCGCGCCCGTGCTCTTGCTTGATGCAAGAATGAACGGAATGCTTACTCTATAACAGGACAGGCCGACGCCATGACAACACCTTTGACAGGGATCGCACCAATTGCGCCCACACCGTTTCACCAAGACGGCACAGTCGACTACGAGGGCATGACCCGGGTTCTGGACTGCATGATCGACCAGGGTGTCGATGCAATCTGCGTGCTCGCGAACTATTCGGAGCAGTTTTTGCTGTCGGACGAAGAACGTGCCAGATTGACCCGGCTGTGTCTTGAACACGTCGCGGGCCGCAAGCCGGTGATCGTTACAACAAGCCATTTCTCGACCGACATCGCGACCGCACGGGCGGTCGAGGCTCAGAGCCTTGGGGCGGCCATGGTCATGATGATGCCGCCCTACCACGGCGTCGGAATTGCGCCCTCTCCCAAGGGAGTGTTCGAGCATTTTGCCGCAGTGAACGACGCAATTTCCATCCCCATCATGGTGCAAGACGCCCCCCTAAGTGGTGTCACGATGAGTGTCGATCTGCTGGCACGCATGGCACAGGAATTGGAAAACCTGACATATTTCAAGATCGAATGCCCGTTTGCAGCAGAGAAACTGGCCGCGTTGATCGAGGCCGCAGGGGACCACATCCTGGGCCCATTTGACGGGGAAGAGGCGGTGACGCTTCTTGCCGACCTCGATGCAGGCGCGACCGGCACCATGACCTCGGCGATGTTTCCCGAAAAGATCCGGCCCATCGTCATGGAATATCGTGCAGGCAATCCAGAACGTGCGTTGGAGCATTGGCAGACTTGCCTGCCCCTCATCAACCACGAGAACCGCCAATGCGGCCTTCGCGCCTGCAAGACGGTGATGATGGAAGGCGGCGTTATCAAGAGTGACCGCGTGCGTCATCCGCTTGTGCCACTTTCAGCGCGGACCAAAGACCGCCTTCTGGGCCTTGCCCGCGATCTGGACGTCATCGCCCTGCGTTGGGGCAAGTGACCCGTATGAGGTGATCCGGTTCGGTCATGTGCCGTGGGCGCCCCCCCGATAGGGGCGCCCCCCTTCTAGCCGATCATTCTATCTGTGCCCGTTTGCATCCTATGGGGCCGAAGGCATTGATGCCGATTGCAACGCCAAGACGACGGTAACTGGCGAAGGCTCAACTGCATCTTTCTGAATATCTGACTTCCTGATATACAAACCGAATCATTGCGACTCGGAGACCTGGCCAGATGACGAACCAATTGCTCGTGGTGGATCCATCCACCCGACTCGACATCATAAAGGGATTAGCAAGCGAGGTCCGGATTTCTATCCTCAGGCTACTGGGCACAGAGGGTCCGCGAAACGTCAACCAGATTGCCGATGAACTCGGGTTGCCCCAGTCGACCGTCTCGTCGAACCTTCAGGTACTTGAGGATGTAGGTCTTGTCATCACCAAGTCTCAAAAGGCCAAGAAGGGTAGCCAAAAGATCTGCGAATCTGTCTTTTCGGAAATTCTCGTGGCCTTCGAAAGCCGGCGTCCGATTGCAGCCAATGAGATTGAAGTGGCGATGCCACTGGGACTTTACACCCAATGTGAGGTGACCGGACCATGCGGTTTGTGCGGGCGCGACGGGGTGATCGGCCTTCTGGATGTGCCCGACACTTTCCTTGATCCCGAACGGATGAAAGCTGGTTTACTGTGGTTTACTCGCGGTTTCGTCGAATATCAGTTCCCCAACAATGCCAAGCTGACCAATACCCATCCAACCGCCCTTGAGTTCTCGATGGAGTTGAGTTCAGAGGTGCCGGGCACAAGTGCCGACTGGCCGTCCGACATATTCCTCGAGGTGAATGGCGTAGACGTGGCCACCTGGACGTCGCCCGGCGATTTTGGCGACAAGCGCGGGGTGTTCACCCCTGATTGGTGGAAACTCACAGGCTCACAGTATGGCAAACTCAAAACCTGGCGGATCAACGGATCGGGGTCTTATGTCGACGGCGTCAAGGTATCGGACGTCACACTTGATGCGCTCACCATCAATGAACATCGTTCGATCCGTATCCGCATCGGCGTGCGCGAGGATGCCGAGCATCCGGGCGGGATCAACATTTTTGGCCGGGGCTTTGGCAACTATGACCAGGACATCATAATGCGTCTTCGGGTATAAACCCGCTTGACGGATTTCCCATTTCCCATAGCATACCAGTAACTCCGGTACTGACCGGGGATTCGGCTTGGTTTGGGAGGACGGTCGATGGAAGCCAAAGTCACCGCGCATGGGCGGTTCACGATCGCCGAGATCGATAAACGCCTGTACGGTTCATTTCTAGAGCATCTTGGACGGGCGGTTTACACCGGAATTCACGAACCAGGACACCCGACGGCAGATGCCAACGGGATGCGACGGGACGTCATTGACCTCGTCAGAGAACTTGACACTCCGATCTGCCGATATCCGGGCGGAAACTTCGTCTCTGCCTACAACTGGGAAGACGGGATCGGGCCACAGGATCAGCGCCCTACCCGTCTGGACCTTGCCTGGCGGACGTCTGAATCCAACCAGGTCGGCATTCACGAATACGCCGCATGGGCCGAGGCCGCCAATACCGAGATGATGCTGGCCATCAACCTCGGCTCGCGCGGTCTGGATGAGGCGCGTGCCTTTGTTGAATACGTCAACCATCCCGGCGGCACCTACTGGTCGGATCTGCGTCGCCAGAACGGTCAGGCCGATCCTTGGGGCGTCAAGGTCTGGTGCCTTGGCAACGAGATGGACGGGCCCTGGCAGGTCGGCCACAAATCGGCCGAGGAATATGGGCATCTGGCCAATGAGACCGCTAAGGCCTTGCGGGCCTTTGACAAATCCCTCGAGCTGGTCGTTTGCGGTTCATCCCATTCGAACATGCCGACCTACCCCCAGTGGGAGGCCAGCGTACTGGAAGCGACCTATGATCAGGTCGATTACATCTCGCTTCATATGTACTTTGAAAACCACGAGAAAAACACTGCCGAGTTCTTGGCGCTGCCGGAAAAGCTGGACAACTACATCGGCACCGTCTCGGGCGTGATTGACTATGTAAAGGCCAAGAAGCGGTCCAAGCGAGATGTCAAAATCTCGTTCGACGAATGGAACGTCTGGTATCACGAACGTGAGGAAGACGCCCGCCGCATGGCCGAATGGGACTGGCCACATGCCCCAAGGCTGTTGGAAGACATCTACAACTTTGAAGATGTCTTGCAGGTCGGCTGTATCCTGAACACCTTTATCCGCCGTTCGGACGTGGTTAGCATCGCCTGCATTGCCCAGTTGGTGAACGTGATCGCGCCGATCATGACAGAGCCCGGCGGCATTTCCTGGCGGCAGACGATCTACTACCCGTTCAAGTTCGCCTCGGCCCACGGTCGCGGCACGGCGCTGCGCCTGGATGTGGACTGCCCCACCTATGACGCCGATGTCGCGTCAGGGGTAAAATACCTTGATATTGCAGGGGTTCATGACGGTGATGCAGGGACTTTGACCTTCTTTGCCATCAATCGGAACGGGGACGAAACGATGGATGTAGCCCTGGGCCTTGAAGGGTTCGGGGCGGCCAAGTCGGTCGAACATACATTGATCAAACACGATGATCTTGAAGCAAGAAATACGCTGAGCGCACCAATGACAGTTGTGCCCGCGGCTGGTTCTGGAGCTACGATCGAAGGAAACGGGCTTCGCCTGACGCTGCCGCCCTATAGCTATTCGATGGTGCGCGTCATGTTGTGACGATGGGCCCGCGGGGTTGCGAGGAGCCCGCAGGTTCAAAGACCATATCCGTGAAACGGATATGAATTCACCGGCCGCAAGAGGAGGCGGCCATCAACGGGAGGACAACGAATGACCAATTACAAAGTAACGGGTAGCGTTATGCTGCTTGCCGGTTTCATGTCCACGGCGGCACATGCCGAAGTGGTTGTGGAGTGGTGGGATTTCCTGGGCGGCGGCGACGGCGTGCGGATGAAGCAGCTGATCGAAGAATTCAACGCCGAACATGCTGGCGAGATCAGCATCCAGGCAACGACCCTGGAATGGGGCGTTCCTTTCTATACGAAGGTCCAGACCTCGGTCGCAGTCGGCGAAGCGCCTGACATCATGACCTATCACGCAAGCCGCATCCCGCTGGCAGTGTCGCAAAACGTATTGAGCGAGATCACAGCGGATGACTGGGCCACCATGGGCCTTGGCGAAGGCGATTTCGCCTCTGCCACCTGGGACGCGGTCACGATTGACGGTGCGCAATTTGCGGTGCCCCTCGATACCCACCCGATCGTCCTTTACTACAACAAGGACTTGTTGGGTGCGGCGGGCGTCCTGACCGATGATGGCGTCCCGATGGGCATGGACAGCCTTGAAGGCTTTACTGAAACCATGCGCGCCCTGCAATCCAACGGGGTAAAGTTCCCGCTGGGCTCAGTGACTGCGGACGGTAACTTCATGTTCCGCACCATCTACTCACTGGTCGGCCAGCAAGGCGGAGAGCTGATCACCGACGGGGAGTTCCTGACTGGTGACAACGCTGAAAAGCTTGCAAACGCATTGACCGTACTTCAGGACTGGACCAACGAAGGACTTCAGTCCACCTACACCGATTATCCTGCAACCGTCGCGCTGTTCACCAGTGGCGAAGCTGCGATGATGATCAACGGTGTCTGGGAAGTGCCCACGATGACCGACCTGCATGCCGCGGGGAACCTGTTTGAGTGGGGCGCAGTGGAACTGCCGATGATCTTTGATCAGCGCGCCACCTATGCGGACAGCCACAGCTTTGCCATCCCGGCAGGCGACATGGACCCCGAGACCCGGGCAGCGACGCTTGAAGTCATGTCCTGGATGCTCAAGAACTCCCTGTTCTGGGCAACAGCGGGTCACATTCCGGCCTATGGCCCTGTGACGGCGACTGCCGAATACGCGATGATGGAACCCAACGCGACATACTCTCCGTTGACCGCCAACATGATCTTTGATCCCAAATCGCCGCTGGCCGGTGTTGCGGGTCCGATCTTTGACGTGATGTCCACCTACTTCGTCCCGACCCTGAACGGCGAATTGGACCCGACCGAGGCCGTCGAAGAGATCATTATCGAACTCAACGACATGTAATCCGGAAAAACCGGGGCGGCCTTCGGGCCGCCCTACCCCCCTTACCCGGAGGCAGGCACCGTGTTACGAAACACCAGACGCGAAACTCTCGTCGCTCTTGTTCTGATCGCGCCATTCCTTGCGATCTACGGGCTGACCTTTGTCTATCCCACCGTCGCAATGGTGAACCTATCGTTTACGGACGCACCCTTGATCGGCCCCGGGGAATGGGTGGGTTTTGACAACTATACAAGGCTGACAGGCGAACGCAGGTTCGACACCGCCTTTTGGAACACCGCCTACTTCGTAGCACTTTCTGTCATTCCCGGCACGTTCGTAGCCATGGTGATCGCCCTCGGCGTAAGCCGTTTGACGGGTCGGATGCAGGCGCTGGTGCTGGCGCTCTTCTTCTTACCATACATCCTGCCCGTGTCGGTTGTGTACCGGCTTTGGGATTGGACGCTCAATTTTCAGTTTGGCATCGCCATGTATGTCTTCGATCTCTGGGGCATCGAGCGGGTGCCGATCTTCAAGACAACGACATGGTTCATGCCGGCCGTCGCCTTTGTGACAATCTGGTGGACCTGCGGATTTTCGATCCTGCTGTTTCTTGCAGGTCTACGCTCTATCCCGGCCGAGATTTACGAAGCCGCCTCATTGGACAACACCGGACGTTGGACGATGTTCCGGCGCATCACCTGGCCGCTGCTTTGGCCGGTGACAGCGCTGGTGACGACGATCCAGTTGATCCTGCAACTCAAGATCTTTGATCAGGTCTACCTCTTCTCGACCGGCGGGCGACCAAACGACAACCTTGTGCTCGTTTACTATATTTTCCAGCGGGCCTTCGTGAACAACCAGGGCGGACGGGCGGCGGCCATTGCAGTGGTACTGTTCTTGATCGTGGTGATCGTTTCGGTCCTCAACTTTCAACTCATGCGACTGGCGGAGCGACGTAAATGACCGCCTCAAGTGCACGCCAGATCAACCTTATCGGCGGGATCATTACCCTGCTGACATTGATCATTGCCATTCTTTGGGCCTTTCCGATCTATTGGGGTATCGTCAGCTCTCTCAAGCCCGAGAACGAGGTAGTCCGTCCTTATATCGAGCTGTGGCCCGATACGCTGACCTTTGAACATTACATATTTGCGCTGACCGAGACGCAGATCGGGCGCTGGTACATCAATTCCATCGCCACGGCGGTGGGGGCAACGATCCTAACCATCTCGACCTCGATGCTGGTCGGCTATGCCTTGTCACAACTGCGCTTTCCGCTGCGGCGGCCGCTGTATTGGCTGATCCTGGCCAGCTTCATGGTGCCCACGCAGACCTTGATCATCAATCACTTTGTGCTGGTGGCCAATATGGGCCTGCTTAACACTTGGGCCGGGATCATCCTGCCGCAACTGATCAATCCGGTGGTGATCATTGTCTACAAACAGTTCTTCGATCAGGTCCCTCGGGATTTCCGCGAAGCGGCGGTCATGGACAACGCGGGCGAATTCCGCATTCTGTTCAAGGTTTACATGCCGATGAACTGGGGCGTGACGACGGCGCTGGCGATTGTCACCTTTATCTGGTCCTGGAATTCATTCCTGTGGCCGTTCCTGGCAGTCACCAAGACCGAGATGATGACAATCACAGTGGGCATCACCCAGGTGAGCGATGCCTTTGGTGTCTACTACGCAAGTCAACTTGCAGCGGCGGTTCTCGCGGGCCTGCCTGTCGCACTTGCGTATCTGTTGTTCCAGCGGCGGGTGACGCAGGCCATCACGCTAAGTGCTGGCATCAAGGGTTAGGGGAAAAACGTGGCAGAGATAATTCTCGACAAGGTATCGAAAAGCTTTGGTTCCGTCCGGGTGATCAACGAAGTATCCCTGACGATCCAATCGGGCGAGTTTGTCGTGTTCCTTGGGCCGTCGGGGTCGGGCAAGTCTACCTTGCTTCGGATGATCGCCGGTCTTGAAACGATCGACGACGGCCGCCTTTTGATCGGTGGCAAGCAAAGCCAGTCGTTGCCCCCCGGGCAGCGCAACGTGGCAATGGTTTTCCAGAACTACGCGCTTTATCCCCATATGACGGTACGCGACAACATGGCCTTCGGCCTGCGTAACATCAAGATGGCCGCACCCGAGGTGGAGCGGCGGGTGCAGGACGCCGCCCGTATGCTGGAGATGGACGCCCTTCTGGATCGGCGACCGTCCGAGCTGTCAGGCGGCCAGCGCCAGCGCGTTGCCATTGGGCGGGCCATCGTCAAAGAGCCAGCGGCCTTTTTGTTTGACGAGCCGCTGTCCAACCTGGATGCCGCCCTGCGGGTCCGTACGCGGGTTGAGCTTGCCGAGCTGCACCAGCGCATGAACTCGACCATGATCTACGTCACGCATGACCAGACCGAGGCGATGACCATGTCGGACCGGATCGTCATCCTGAACGATTGCCGGATCGAGCAGATCGGAACCCCGATGGAGGTCTATACCCGACCCGCCTCGCGCTTTGTCGCTGGCTTTATCGGCAGCCCTTCGATGAACTTTCTCAAGGGCAGCTACAAGGACGGGGCTATGACGCTTCGGGACGGGTCGCGCATTGCAGCCCGCGTCGCAGTGCCCGAAGCCGACACCTACGAACTTGGCATTCGGCCCGAGGCGGTGAAGGTCTGCGAAGGCGAAGGCGACACCAAGGGCCATGTCAAGGTCGTTGAGCATCTGGGCGAACGGACGCTTGTCCATGTCCATCTGTCGGATGGGTCAGCCATCGTGGCACAGGATGGCGGACGGTCGCAGGTTCAGCCGGGGGATGAAGTTGCCCTGCGTTTCGATATCAGCGAACTGCACCTGTTCGACTCGTCCGGCAAGGCCTGGCATGCGGAATGACGATGTCGCTGTCTCCCGTTCCCTTCAGCAAGGTAGCCATAACTGGGACGTTTTGGTCAGAACGGCTGGCCACGATCATCGAAAGGACGATCCCCAGTCAGTATGAGCGGCTGACGGAATACGGTATTCTGGACAGCCTCAAGCTGCCGCAACCTGTGCCGCCTTTACGGATCCCCGAGAACCGGCATGGTTTCTCCACCCAGATCTTCTGGGACAGCGATGTGGGAAAGTGGATCGAGGCGGCCTCTTATGCCCTGTCGTTTCGCCGGGATGCACAGATCGAGGCGCAGATAGAGGCCATCATTGATGACCTTGAACAGGCGCAAACCACTGATGGCTACCTCAATTGCTGGTATCTGGGGCGGGATCCCGACAACCGCTGGACCAACCTGCGCGACAATCACGAGCTTTATTGCGCGGGCCACCTGCTGGAAGGGGCGATAGCCTACTGGCAGGTCACAGGTCGCGACCGCCTGCTGTCGGTCCTGCGCCGCTATGTGGACCATATCGCCAAAGTCTTTGGGCCGGGCGAAAACCAGCGCAAGGGGTATCCGGGACACCAAGAGCTGGAACTGGCGCTGATCAAGTTTTGGCAGGCCACCGGTGACAAGGCCGCATTGGAACTGGCGCGCTTTTTCATCGATCAACGCGGAGCGCAGCCCCACTACTTTGACGTTGAGGCCAAGGCGAGGGGCGATGACCCGTCCGACTTCTGGGCCAAGTCCTATGAATACAATCAATCCCATCTGCCGGTCCGCGAGCAGACCAAGGTCGTGGGCCACGCTGTCCGCGCCGTGTATATGTATGCAGCGATGGCCGATCTGGCCGCCATTGATGACGACAAAGGCCTCAAGTCAGCCTGCGAGGCCCTCTGGGCGGACTTGACCGAGCGGCGGATGTATGTGACGGGCGGCTTTGGCCCCTCTGCCTCGAACGAGGGGTTCACCACGGACTGGGACTTGCCGAACGAGACCGCTTATGCGGAAACCTGTGCCTCCTGCGCGATGGTGTTCTGGGCGGCCCGGATGCTGAACCTTGATCTGGACGGACGCTACGGCGACATCCTTGAACTGGCACTCTACAACAATGTCCTGTCCGGCCTGTCCCGGGACGGCACCCAGTATTTCTACGACAACACACTGGCAAGCGATGGGTCGCACCGGCGCTGGGACTGGCACCCCTGCCCGTGCTGCACGATGAACGTCTCGCGGCTCGTCGCCTCAGTCGGTGGGTACTACTACGGCACCAATGCGGACGGGATCGCGATCCACATGTATGGCGGGGCCCGGACATCGCTTGAGGTTGGGGGCACAGGGGTCACGCTGGACGAAACCTCGGCCTATCCGTGGGACGGTGCCATCCGTATCGAAGTCTCGCCGGATCAGCCGGTGGAATTCTGTCTTTCCCTGCGCATTCCGGCCTGGTCGGGGCAAAGCACGGTGCGCGTCAACGACGTCCCGCAGGACGTCGCCATCGACCGGGGGTATGCGCGCCTGTCGCGGCTCTGGTCCATTGGCGATGTTGTCGAAGTTCAGTTGCAGATGCGCCCGGAACGCCTTTGGTCCCATCCCATGGTGGCTGCTGACCGGGGCAACGTTGCCCTGCGGCGGGGTCCGCTGGTCTATTGCGCCGAGGCGGTCGACAATGACGTCGCACTTGACCTTGTAAGGCTTCCCGACACCGGGGCCGTGACGGCGGAAGCCTCCGACAGTCTTGGCGGCATCGTTATGCTGAGCGCCGATGCAGCGATACTTCAAACCAGTGACTGGGGCGTCGACCTGTATCGGACCAGTCCTCCGACAACCCAACCGATCACCCTTCGACTGATCCCCTATTACCTCAGGGCGAACCGATCCCCCTCAGCCATGAGGGTTTGGATCGAAACCTAAAGGCCGTCTCGGACGACCCGGATGTGGCGGGATCGGACCAAGCCGTCGCAACCTGCCACACCAGCGCCCGCGCCAGTGCCGTCTTTGTCGACAGCGTGTTCCTTTATCCGGAACTCTGTCCCGTTGACCGGAACTTCGCTCCCGGTCATGATTTTCGCATTGGAATAAGGGGAAAGCACATGCTGATCATCAACAACGAGATGGTGTTCCGACTGCTGAAGATGGAGGACTGTATCGCCGCTCAGGAACACGCCTTCCGTCAGATCCCGACAGGCGGCGCGATCCATCGTCCCCGGATCGACATGTATGTGCCTAGCAAGCGTGACGACGGCTACTATCGTTGGGGCACCATGGAAGGCGCCAATGACGGATTCTTCGCGATCCGTATGAAATCAGACGTGATCCATTGGCCAGAAGACGAAAACGGCAACTGGACCGAGGAAAAATACTGCGTTGAACCTGGAACCTACTGTGGCCTGATCATGCTCTTGTCGACCGAAACCGGCGAGCCGCTGGCCTTTATCAACGACGGCGCCTTGCAGCATATGCGGGTGGGCGGAGGAGCCGCACTCGGGGCAAAGTACCTGGCCCGCGAAGACAGTGAGACCGTCGGCATGATTGGATCAGGAGGGATGGCGCGGACATTCCTTGAGGGCTTTTGCTGCGTTCGCAACATCAAGCGATGCAAGATCTATTCGCCGACCAAAGCGAACCGCGATGCCTATGCCGTCGAGATGGAAGCAAAGCTGGGGATCGAGGTCATCCCTGTCGACAGCGCGGAAGAGGCGGTCAAGGGCTGTGATATCCTCAGCACCTGCACCGATAGCATGAAGCCGGTCTACGACGCCGACTGGATCAAACCCGGCATGCACGTCACCAATCTGGGACGCCGCGAAATGCCCGAAGCCGCGATAAACAAATTCGATGTTGTCATCCGGCAGGGAACAGCCGGGTTGCAGATGAAGCAGACCGAACGGTTTCAGGCAGAGCGCGGCCATTCCCCCGCCGCCTTCATTGCCGGGACCGAGGAAGAGATGAAGCGCATTCCGAAGCGCAACCCACAACCCGGCTTCGGCGGCGATGATCCGCAATTCACCGATCGGGGCAAAGGTGCCGACAAACCCGACTTTGCCGCCCTCGTCAGTGGGGCGGTCCCGGGCCGCACCAGCGACGAACAGACGACGTTCTACCGCAATGTGGGCAATCAGGGGCTGCAATTCTCGTCCGTTGGACAGGTCGTTTATAAACTGGCACTTGCCGATGGCGGCGCCCGCTCCTTCCCGACTGAATGGCTCTTACAGGACATCCGGGACTGACCCTGCCCCATCCAGCCCCCTGCCCCAACCCAAAGAGATCTGCGCACCCCGCGCTTCACTTCCTGTCCCCGTGGCACCGGTATCTCTCTGTCAGAACCGCGGCGCCAGCTGGTAGTGGTCGCGCAGCGCGTCGATCCAGGAGCGATTGATCTCGTCGAAATGCTCCAGCGGTGGGGCGTCTTGTAGCAAGGCTTGGGTCACATTCACATTGGCAGTTTGCCCCTCCTCGCCAAGGCCCCGTAGCAAATCATAGGGCACTACCACCTGGCGTGTGGCCAGCAGCCCGCCGGTGTCGATCACAAATGCGACAAGCGGCGGGTAGGCAACCAGCCCGATGCCATCGAACAGGTGCGCCTTGGCGGTTTGGCCGTTGGAAATTTCAACCTTGGCCCGATCGGCCCGATCGCAGCCGAAGCGAACGTCGTCTCGTTGCCGTTCATCTTCAAAGACGTGCCGCACATGTTCCGCGTTCTGAACGGCGAAGGCGGCGAAATGATCGCAGCCGGGATGGAGGCCAAGGGCCTGATCCCTCTGGCGTGGTATGACGCCGGGGCGCGGTCCTTCTACAATGGGACCAAGCCGATCAACACGCCTAGCGACGTGGAGGGCATGAAGGTCCGCGTGATGAACAACGACCTGTATTCGGGCATGATTTCGGAACTGGGCGGCAATCCTTCCCCGATGGCCTTTGCCGAGGTGTACCAATCGCTCAAGACCGGTGTCGTGGATGGCGCGGAAAACAACTGGCCGTCCTACGAATCCACCGGCCACTTTGAGGTGGCGGGCTACTATTCGCTCAGCCAGCACCTGATCATCCCCGAATGCGTCTGCGTCAACGCGGATACTTTCAACGCGCTGTCGGATGACCTGAAGGCCGCCGTCAAAGAGGCGGCAGTCGAATCAGCCGCGCTGCAGCAACAGCTCTGGGCCGAGCGCGAAGCGTCGAGCCGCGAAATGGTCGAAATGGCTGGTGTCGTGACAAACGAGATCGCCGACAAAGGCCCGTTCCAAGAAGCGATGGTACCCGTCTATGAGGCCTACCTGTCGGCCAATCCCGAATTGCGCCCGTTGGTCGAGTTGATCCAGGCCACTGAGTAACGCCGGGACCTTAGTTGCGGCCCCGCATGCTCTGCGGGGCCCTTTTCGCACAAGGGGGGAGGCTGGGCATGACTGGCTCGAAAAGCGATCGTCGCAGCTCTGATTTCATGGTGCCCTTGGACAGGGCACTTGATGCCATTGCTTTGATCTGCCGGATTGTCACCGGTGTTTCTTTGGTGGTGCTTACGGTCATTTTCGGATGGCTGGTCTTTGGCCGATACGTCCTGAATGCGACCCCCACCTGGGTCGAACAGGCGGCGCTACTATTGGTGATGGTCATCGTCTTTCTGGGGGCCGCCGTGGGCGTACACGAACATACCCACCTGTCGGTCGCGGCCTTCCGAGGCTTTGTTCCGGCGTGGCTTCGAAACGTTTTCGTGGTCTTGACGGACATGTTGATGGCCGGCTTTGGCCTCTTGATGCTGATCTACGGCGCACAGTTAACCGCCTTCAAATCGAGTTCGGACATTCCTCTGCTCCAAGTCCCCGAAGGCCTGAGATCCCTGCCGCTGACCATTGGCGGCGGATTGATCATGCTCTTTGCGTTTGCGCATCTGGTTCGACTGGCCTTGGGCCGCGATCTGCGCAGCGACATCATTCAATAAGGCAACATCATGGGTCTTCTCGTACTCTTAGGGCTGTTTGCGCTTTGCGTCATCATCGGCGTACCGGTGGCCTTCGCGCTTGGAATATCGGCGCTGGCGGCGTTTGCCTTCGAAGGCTTGCCGCTGATGATTGGCTTTCAGCGGATCATTTCCGGGATCAATGTCTTCTCTCTTATGGCGATCCCGTTTTTCATCTTTGCTGGTGAGCTGATGTTCCACGGCGGCATCGCGATGCGGTTGGTGAAATTCGCCTCTGCCGCGGTAGGGGCGGTGCGCGGCGGTCTTGGGATCGTGAACGTGTTTTCCTCGATGCTGTTTGGGGGCATCTCGGGCAGCGCGGTGGCAGACATTTCGGCGCTTGGATCCATCCTCGTCCCGGTGATGAAGGAAAAAGGCTATGACGCAGATTACGCTGTCAACGTTACGGTGACCTCGTCAATTGCCGGGATCATCATTCCGCCAAGCCACAACATGATCATTTTCGCCATCGCGGCCGGGGGTGGTATCTCGATCTCGAAACTGTTCCTTGCGGGCGTTGTGCCTGGCATCCTGATGTGCGTCTGCCTCGCAGTTGCGGCCTATGTCGTTGCTGTCCGGCGTGGATACCAGGCCGAGCAGTTTCCCGGTTGGGCGGCCCTGATGATCGCCTTTTTCGGGGCCATTCCCGGTTTGCTGACCGCTGTCATTATTGTTGGCGGAGTCTTGTCCGGGGTCTTTACCGTGACCGAATCCGGAGCATTCGGCGCGATCTATGCCTTCCTCGTCACCTTGTTGGTCTATCGCAGCATCACGTGGGCAAATCTCCGGACCGCCGTCGTCCAATCGGTGCGCACGACGTCCATGGTTATGATCCTGATAGCCTGTGCCGGGGCCTTCGCCTACATGCTGACCTTCTATCAGGTACCGGACAAGACTGTCGATCTTCTGACAGCGCTGACCGATAATCCAATTCTGATCCTGCTCCTGATTAACCTTGCACTGCTGATTCTGGGCATGATCATGGACATGGCGGCGCTCATTCTGATCTGCACTCCGATCTTTCTTCCAGTGGCCAACAGCCTCGGCGTTGACCCTTATCAGTTCGGGATGATCCTGCTGGTCAACTTGGGTCTTGGCCTGTGCACGCCGCCGGTGGGATCCTGTCTGTTCGTCGGTTGCGCCGTCGGGAAATTGCCCATGGAGAAGGCCGTGCGCACGATCTGGCCTTTCTATTTGGCAATTCTTGTCGCTCTGATGCTGATCACTTTTGTTCCAGCCGTATCTTTGACTTTGCCAAGTCTACTAGATCCATAGCATGTCGGTTGGGAACTCAAAAACCACGTGCACCTTGGACGATTTCTCAGTCAATAAACCAGAACGCGAGACAGCTAAAACGCTACGCTTATAGAACAGACTTGTGCGGCATTTCACGACCTGATAGCGGAGCGACATATCGCGCGAAACAATTCGCGAATTCCAAAAAAATGTACTTTGCGACGGAAGAGCCACCTGCGAAAGGCATCGGACAGTCGATGAATTGTACCCCTCCGGCGGGGGCCGTCTGACGAGGCGGTGGAGGCGATGAAAAGTCCGACGTTGTGGTCGACCTTACGTTCACTCCCCAGATCGAGATTCTGT
>Ga0209652_1001499_pt1 | contig 18928 bp, 12 predicted proteins | sample SaaInl74LU_5_DNA_FD_184641 | JGI IMG/M metagenome (GOLD analysis project Ga0209652, IMG submission 184641) | Marine microbial communities from expanding oxygen minimum zones in the Saanich Inlet - ESP_74LU_5_DNA (SPAdes) (version 2) | ecosystem: Environmental > Aquatic > Marine > Intertidal zone... | reverse complement strand
ATAGCATGTCGTTGTTCCCATTTCCACGTCCTTCCAAACGGGTCAACTGAACACCGTCGCCGTAAGAGGCATTAGAAACAGTTCCACCGTTCTCAACCGTAGGCTTGTGAGGGATCACGGCAACGGCACGAATTGCACCACCTGTTCCAGAACGACGAGACACTTTGTATTGTTCCGCTTGTCCTGAACGTAAAACGGGGTTGTAGTCTTGGTAATTATTGTAACCATAAGCAACTACAATGAAGTAGTAGGTCTTGTGGTTCACTAATCGAGAATCACCTTGTGCGAATGCATCGCTCGTAATTTTGAATGAATGTCGAATACCCTCGTTTGGTCCGTTAGCCGCTAATACAGGAACAGGCAATTCCATTGTTTGATCTAGCACGTAGTTAACAACGACATCAACGCTATCCTTAACATCTACAGTAGCAACCAAACGGCTCACTTCAACATCACTCAATTGAGATGGAGATACTGTAGCGTTCGCAGTTTGATAGATTTGATATCCTTGGAAGGTGTAAGAACGTTGGAGCGAATCCAATTCTGTTCCGTCATCCAAGAGACGAGTAATGTTTGGATCAAATGCAACGTAGTTTTCAAGGTAGTTATTTGACAATGGGTTATCATTACTCAAATAAAGAATCACTTCTTGATCTAATTCTTGGTAAGTAACTTCAGGAGCATCTGGACCAGAAACAATCTGGAAACAGTTGTCGAAAAGAGCTTGAGCTTTATCATCTGCAATACGCAAAGGAGCAAGAGCTGCATCCGGACCACCACCTGGGTTTTCAGAGTAAACTACCCCAACAGTAATGTTGTTGTAATCACCAGGCTGAAGTGTAAAGGGTCCAGCCGCTTGAATGAAACGACGGTCACCAGGAGGGTTACCAGCGATAACTTCATTCCATGGATCAACATTTTCACCACCTGTACCCCAGTTGAATGGGTCAGTAGAACCTGGGAACATGTAATCTGCTTCAATATCTAAGTTTGCACCTGTATTTGGGTTCACACCATCACCTCCGTAGGCCATTTTCTGGTTGTTTTTCCAGATACCATTCATGTAGTTATAGAAGTGAACAGGTGTAGTAGGTTCCCCGTTGATTGGGTTAGTACCGTTGTTATAGTATACGAAACGTCGCATACCGAAACGTTCGTTATCAGCAACACCATCTCCATATCCGATACCAATACCTTCATAAGGAATACCCAAGCCGTCTACCGCTTCAGAGAAGTCAGTTGTTAATGGGTTGTCAAAATCATCAGCATCTTGGTAAGGACCTTCAAAGAAGTCAACACCTATGGCAGGAGGGTTCTCTCCATATCCAAGAGAAGAGGTTGATGGCTCATCAAATGCATCACCATTATAAGCATAACCAAGACCACGTTGCACGTCACAGCCAACATAATCATCTACAGAAGTTCCAACGTCAGCATCAACCCAAGTACCAAAGTAGGTTTGACCCAATGTTTGTGTTCCTTGGTTGATCATTACATAGTTGTAGAAGGTCATGTTGTTAATCTCATCAGTAGAAGAGAAGGCGAAGGCCTGTGCACGGATTTCCATACCAATAGGCTCTCCTTGCGACTCAGAGTGAACGTTACCTTTATCATTAAAGATCCAGTAGTAGGTTTGGTCACCAAACAATGGAATTGGATCTTCTCTACGACGTTCGTCACAGTTCACTTCATTGTCAGACAAGAAATACCATGGGTAATCTCCAGCATTAGGATCATAGTTGCCATCCAAATCATAATCGAAGAAAGGAGACAGGTAGTAATCTTGATTCAAAGCTGTATTTCCATGCGCTGGATAAGTATAGAAGTATGAAGGTGTGCTGTAACCGTCAGGGAATTCTATTTCAACGTCACACAAAGGATCGTTCAAACAATCGAAATAACGTCTGTGTTGTGCAGCATCTTGACGCTCAACCACTGAGAAACGGTCCCAAAGCTCACAAGTAGCTTCATCGATTTCAGCAGAACCATCATTGGTCAAAGGACCTGTCCAGAAATCGTTACCGTCGGCACGGAAAGTAACCGCAGCCAGTTTCAACTGTTGGTCAGGAGAGATTCCACCCATCCAAAGTGCTCCTGCATAAAGTGCAGAGACGTTACCTCCGATAGGCACCTCATAAGCAGCTTGGCTTTGTGCACGATCTTGCCACATTGAACCACCGGTTTCAATAAGGGCGCTTACGTTATTCCAAGCTAAATCAGTCAGAGCACTTGATGGCGCACATGCAGCAGCACGTGTTTGATCAGAGGACTGATTATTGTTAGTAGCCCCTTCAACTGCACCTAAATACTTGTATGCCCAGGAGGCATCAGCAGAAAGCAGGATAGCGAGGAGCGCTATGGTGTATTTTATTGACTTCATCTGTAAAAGATTTGACGTGTTTCTTTTCTATTAAAAATCGAGCTTCACACCCAAACGAATTGTTCTTGGTAAACCAAGGTTGAATGGGTTGTCAACATACATACTGTAGTAGTTACGGAATGATGCAGGATTTACCTGGTTGTTAACCAACTGCTGGTATTGAGCAGCTGCGAGGTATCCGTCATCATCAGAAACACCAGTGAATCGGTATACACTATTGATGTTTTGTGTGTTCAAGAGGTTAGAAATCCAGAAGTAAACATTCAAGTTAGCTGTTTTTGCTTTCTCTCCTTCTCCTCCAAACTGTAGCGTGAAGTTACGGTCGATATTTACATCAAGGTTAAATTGCCAAGGCAAACGAGAACCGTTGATTGAACCTTCAGTGTTTGGCGAAATTTCACCAGTAATTGGGTAAGCAATACGGCTAGCGGTGTAAGGTGTTCCAGAACCAAGGTTGGCAATGAAGTTAACCCCTGTATTAGCAAAGATTTGCTTGTCGAACCAAACCGGACCATTGTAATCTGTTCCGCTTCCATAACGGTAATCCAAGTTCATAACGATACGGTGACGTTGATCGAAATCCAATGGGTTGATGTTTCTCAAGTTTGGAAGACCAGCATTGATCAATGCCAAAGCTGTTTGAGTAGTAGAACCAGTACCATCAGCAAACTGAAGGTTGTAAGAAGCGTTGATACGAACGTTTCCTGTTCTTCTTAAGTCATAAGTCAAAGACAAACCTTTAACGGTACCAAAGTCGAGGTTACCGAAAGCACGGTACTGACGTGGGTAAGCACCAGGGAAGGCACGCACCTGAATCATGTCTCTCATCTCTTTGTAGTAACCAGAGATTTTGATAGAAGAGGTCTTGCTCAATACTTGTTGGAAACCAAGCTCGTAGTCAATGGTTTTTTCTGGGCGAAGGTCTGGGTTATTGATCAACACGTTTCTTGCTTCGATAAACAAGTAATCAACCGGATTGAATCGGTTACTACCTGTAGGACGTTGAGTCAAGATATCGTAGTGAGCAAAGAACAAGGCCTCATCAGAAATCGGGAAAGAGAATGCAATACGTGGCATTACGTTCACCTGCGGATCGTAATCACGGAAAGCAGAGCTGGTCAATGGCGCATCTGGTCCGTTTACCAACCAAGGCGCTGGATCTCCAGAGTTAGAAGCAATCAACTGTGGATCTGAAATTTCAGTTCCCGCTGCGTTGAACCAAGTGTCTCCATCACGGTAACCTGTAATAGCGGTAGGGTTAGCAACATCATTCACATATACGACATAGTCGCTTCCGATATTAGAAGGAATGTTTGGTGAATTATCCAAATCATTTACCAATCCACCAGAAATGTCACCAACAGTGTAAGCTTCTCCAATCACATAAGGATCTCTCAATACCGGTTGGTTAGCATCAAAACGGTCAACACGAACACCAACGTTAAAGATGATGTCGTCAAAGGCAAACTTATCCATTACATACCCGGAGATATAAATTGGTTCGTAAGCACCAATCGGACGAGTTCTGTTGCCATTTTCATCTGTTTCGTTGAAGAAATCTTCGATGGTTGGACGAGAACGATTCGTTTTTTCACCGAAAGCATTGAAACCGCTGTAGCTCACAAGGTTGTTACCTTGATTCAATAGCTCATCTGCGCTAAACATGTCTAGCGTGAAGGTTTCTGGATCTAGTGCATCAACGTTAATGTTGTCGTTTCCATTTGGATCTAGACCAAGAGCAATACGTAAGTTACGGTCAAATGCGAACTGACCATTACCAATCAATCGATCATAAGTTACGTAGAAATCAGTTCCCTGGTTAGTAATTGTACTATCAGAGAAATCCAACTCCTGAATGTGTGCATTGGTATTCAAACGAGCCAATAACCACAATGAAGATGGGCTGAGCGTGAAGAAATTATCACGACGTTGCTCGTATTCAAAACCTACCTGAACCGCGTGGTCTCCAATATCAGCAGAACCAGCAGCAGTAATACGGAACTGACTGTTATCTACAACAGAATAATCAGCACCACCATCATCAGATGTAGGAGTTCCCGGGTAAGTCCACAAGTTATATGTTCTTGGTGGTAACTGTCCGTTCAACAATGCATTTCCGTTTTGAACATCCAAGAGCGAAGTGTAAGGTCCTTCAGGATTCACATCGTATGGTTCAGGATCAAATAGCGAGAAGTATTGGTTGTTGATGGCAGCAAGTTCTGGATTAGAAGTTCCTGGAGTAAAAGTTACTAAGGTATCTTCCCATCCATTATGCACAAAACGGAATCCACCGTTATCTGAGAACTGACGCTCGTAAGACAACTGATCGAAAACTTCAAAACGTCCAATGTGTCCGTACTTAAAGAAATCATCTCTGTGGTCTTCATCTTGTCTTTTCTGGAATGACTTTGAGTAGTCAATCATTACAGAATAGAATACGTTTTTCAATGTTGATGCGGCATTCTCGTCTTCATCATCACTGATGAAACGCTGAGAGAACTTACCGTAAACACGCCAGTCATACGAAGTGATCAAACTGTTGTTGTCCCAGTTCATCAACATGTTTCTATACGAAGCGTTGTATTGACGGTTGAATGCTCCCGTACCACCAAAAGTCAAACTCATGGTCTCAGAAGTGTTCACATCAATTTTAGCTACCAAGTTGGCACTTCTTGAAGCAGCGTTCAAACGAGTAGGAACGGTTTCAAAATCGTTGGCCTTGAGGAAGTCGGCATTGTATAATGCACCGTTAATGGTTCCATCAGAAGCAACGTTCTGGCGAAGTGGGTCGGCAATGATTCTATTTCTAGCTTCATCGGTAATTCGATATACCCCTCCAAACGTCGGGCGTGGATCAACTTGACTTTGGTAGTTTCCAGAAAGGAACAGACCAAGAAGTGGACGCTCACGATTTCCGTCGGCATCTTTCTTAAACAAGAGAGGTCCAGATAGAGATCCTTCTAGTAGGTTGTAACCGAAACGGTCAAGACCTACTGCACCTTCTCCGCTTCGAACACCAGAAGAAATCACCTCAAATCCACCGAACCACTTGCTAGAAGAGTTACGAAGGGAAATGTTGATGACCCCACCAGTTGCATCACCGATGTTCGCAGGAATACCTCCTGTTAATACGGCAACTTCTTCGATGGCTGATTTCGGCAATGCAGAAGAACCACGCACCTTAATACCGTCAATGTAAACCCAAGTAGAAGCGGTACGAGCTCCACGAATGGAGATTCCACCACCTGTACCTGATGTTCCCACACCGGCTACGGTTTGTGCGATGGCACCAGCAGAACGACCCGGCATCTTGTCGATGTCCTCACGTGTAACTGTTCCACCTGATGCACCACCATCCTTATCAATCAAAGGAACGGTGTACTCAACAACTTCAACCTCTTCAAGCTGAATACCCGAAGATAATTTAGCGTTGGCGAATTGAATTTTGTTAGAAGCTACAGAGATGCCTGTAACTTTTTGGGGTTGATAACCGACAAATGAAAAGAGAACGTCATACGTTCCTGGATTAATCGGTTTAATGGTGTAGTTACCATCGAAATCGGTGTTAGTACCGGATACCTGATTACCGTTAAGGAAAACCACCACATTTACAAATGGGAGGCCTTCACCTGATTCGGCGTCGGTTACCTTACCTTTAAGTGTCCCAGACTGCGCTAGAGCGCCTGTACCGAAAAGGAAGGCCAGCAAAAGAACTGAATAGATCTTACGTGACATAGAGTTTGGCTTTGGATTACGTACTATTTCTCAACAAACGGGCGTAAATATAGAAATTAAATATCCAGTATTCAAAACCCATGTGGCTGCGAAAAGTAGCAATTAATAACAGGTGTAAACCTGATATACTACAAGCTTCTATTTTCTCGAAGCTCACATAACCAAAAGTAAGTCAAGCAAATGCGATAATGAAATTTTAACAGCTCATTCATTTGTATTTCTATACAGGTCTACATTTTGAATGAGAAACAGTTTGGGCAGTATATTGGAAGTCTGTGTCTGATTTTAACGTCAGACGGGAATGATTGTGTTAATGCTTCTTTCTAAACCAGCGTTTCCAGAAAGGCAGCGTTCGCCCTTTGTTAGCGCGTCTTCTGTTCCTTTCGTTGCGCTTCATTCGCTTGCGAGTGGCCTTGTCTTGGATGTCTAAATGATGCTTTCTATGAGCACCTAGCTTGGATTCCGATTCAGCTCTATTGTTTGCTGCAGGCTGTGCATTTTCTTGTTTGGGCTTGCGAGGTTTTTTTTCTTTTCTTCCCTGAGTAAAGGCAATAGTTGGTACAAAAACCAACAAAAGGAACAAGTACTTGAGGAGAAACTTCATGCTTTAAGAGTAAAATTCATAATCATACTGCACAATTTCAATGCGCTGGGTCTGTTCAAACTTAGTAATAAATGCCTCCACAAGCCCTCGTTGATCATAAAGCACTTCGAGGTGCTGATACTTCTTTCCATTTTTATACACATCCCAAGTCAACATCAAACCAGATGCATCATAAGAAAAGTGATGCTCCTCCTTGTCCTTATTCGCTTTGGTCAAGGTTCTTTTTAAAAGCCGACCACTTTCATTGTATTCTAAAGTAACGATGTCACTTCGATTCGTCATGAGGTACACCTCTATGCGCTCAATCAAATAACCTAGATCATTATACCTTAATGTTTCGCAGCGAAAGGGTAAAAGCAGTTCGTTATGATAGGTGATGATCTGTTGCTGGTTATCACCTTTCCTTACTTGAAACGAATCAAAGTGCCACCAGCGTTCGAGTTGATCTAAATCTCTGAACTCTTGTTCGTCTTCCACGCGGAAACTGGATGTATATAAGGTGTCGCCCCGCTCAACACTGATGTTTCGAAGCAAAGAGCGACCATTTTTCACGGTTTCAGCCACAACCTTTCCCTCACGATACTCCCACATGTGAATGGAGGTGTCGCGCAAACTGCCAATGGATCTCGCTCTAAAATGTCGAAGCATTCGTCCGTCACGATCAAACTCGATTTCAATGCGGCCGGGCTTCTTCTCAATGGGCATGTTGTCTCGCTTTTCAGAAAAAGTACCGGTCATTTTCTTCACTTTGTTCTTCGACTGGAAAAGCGCGTTGAATACCATCGACTCATACCTGCCGCCTTGTTGCTCGGGCAAGATGGTTTGAGCACGAGAAAGCCCATCACCCAGAAAAAAAATAAAAAGAAAGAAAAACCAATTAAGGCATTTGTTGCAAGGCTTCATCGACTTCAATAACTGGGAATTGACATACTTTATTTTGACAAACGAAAATATTATCGCCATCCAGAAACTTACCTTGGAGCAAAGGAATTTGTCCCTCACTTCCTCCCATAAATAACACTTGAGGCAAATAATGCTGGTCGAATTGTTCTTTTTTCTCTTGATGATGCTCTCCTGTGATGGCTACTTCGTAAAACGGACCCTTCATCCACAGTCCCAGTTTGGCCCAGTTGCTGAAGTATTGCCCATAGCTCACTTGCGGTGCAATGGTGTTGAGCATGCTTTCGCTGCTTTTTTTAAAATCCTTTCGATCTAACAAGGTGCCCAATAAAAAGAGGTTTTTAGCCATGGTGCTATTTCCTGAAGGGATCACATTGTCTTCAAGCTCCTGCTTTCGCAGAATCAGTTGCTGCTCTTCCTTTGAGGTGAAGTAGAAATAGGGCGAGTTACTTTCTCTAAATAAATCAATGGCAGTGTTGCAAAGAATACTCGCCTTCTCAATATAAGCTTCGTCGAAGGTGAGTTGGTAGAGGTCGAGATACGCCGCTGCGAGGTAGGCATAGTCGTCAAGGTGTCCTTCTACGCTGGACTTTCCATTCTTATACGTGTGCTTTAATTTTCCTGCCGTTTGCATTTCAGTCCACAAAAATTCGCCGCACTGAATGGCCATGCGCATGTATTCTTCATTTTTTAAGCTTCGCGATGCAGCACAAAGTCCGCTTATGGCAAGGGCATTCCATGAGCACAATACTTTGTCGTCTAAACCAGGGCGTTCTCTTTTGCCCCTTATTTGAAGTAAAGCGCTATTAAGTGATGCCAATTGAGCTTGATAGGTTTGAAGATCAATTTTAAGTTTCTCGGCAGCCTTTTCATCATTCTCTTCGCGCAGGAGAATGTACTTTCCTTCCCAAGCCCCCTTCTGGTTGATCTCATAAAACTTCGTCAACTCTTTTTGAAGTTCTTTGGGCAGTGCGTCAATTTGATCCTTGGTCCAGGTGTAAAATTTCCCTTCTTCGCCTTCGCTGTCAGCATCTAACGCGGCATAGAAGGCACCTTTGCCATTACTCATTTCTCTTTTAAGGTAAGCAATACTCTCTTCAACAATTCTTTTGTATTCTTGGTTCTTGCTGTTTTGATAGGCCAGCGAGTACAGTTCAATCAATTGGGCATTGTCGTAGAGCATTTTCTCGAAATGAGGGGCTTTCCATTTTTGATCAGTTGAGTAGCGAGCAAAACCGCCGCCAATATGATCGTAAATCCCACCCTTTGCCATGTGGTTCAAAGTGCGGTAAACATGCTCTAGTGCTAAGGGGTCGTTTTGTGAAACACCGAAGTGCAGCAAGAAATCAAGACTGTTGGGCATGGGGAATTTCGGAGCACTATTGGCTCCACCGTATTTTGTGTCCCAATCGCTTTTCCAGTTTTGAACCATGCTTCGCCACATTTCAGGATCGATTTCGGGGAGATCTTCATCCACCTTAAGCACCGCCTGATCTTGCAATCCTTTCATTAATTGTTCTGCAAAGAATTCGAGCTTTTCTGGACTTTCCTCTTTCAGTTGGACGATGGACTGCATCACCTTCATCCATTCGTCTTGTTGGAAGTAAGTTCCTCCGTGCACTGGTCGGCCATCGCTTAAAGCAAAGCAGTTCAAGGGCCAACCTCCGCTACCAGTAATGGCTTGAACGGCATCCATGTAGATTTGATCTACATCTGGGCGTTCCTCTCGGTCTACTTTAATCGCAACAAAATGTTCGTTCATGAAGGCTGCGGCAGTGCTGTCTTCAAAGGTTTCTCTTTCCATTACATGGCACCAGTGGCAGGCCGAATAGCCCACGGATATGAGCAAGAGTTTGTTTTCCTTCTTTGCTTTTTCAAGTGCAGCTTCGCCCCAAGGCATCCAATTTACGGGGTTATGTGCGTGCTGAAGGAGGTAAGGACTGCTTTCATTTACCAAGGCATTGGTGTATTGATGCTCTTCATGTAAGCCTTTTGGTGCTTGGTTGCACGAAAGAAATAGAAGAGCGATAATACTAAGAAGAATGAGCACGTTTTTCATTAGTGTAAAAATAGAAGGAATAAAGCAGAAGAAGTAGCGGATGAACAACAAGTTCTTTTAAGAAGGAAAAGCTTACTTTTGCTCTTCTTTTTTTGTGAAATAAACCCCTAAGAATCATGTGGCAAGATGAGCACATTTTTAGTCTGATTAATGAAGAACACAATCGTCAGAAAACAGGCATAGAATTAATCGCATCAGAGAACTTTGTTAGCGACCAGGTGATGGCAGCAGCCGGATCTGTGTTAACGAATAAATATGCAGAAGGCTTGCCAGGAAAGCGTTACTATGGTGGTTGTGAAATCGTTGATCAGGTAGAGCAATTGGCCATTGATCGCGTAAAAGAACTTTTTGGAGCGGCATGGGCAAACGTTCAGCCGCACAGTGGTGCATCTGCCAACTCAGCAGTGATGTTGGCGCTTTTGAAGCCGGGCGATGCGATCCTCGGATTTGATTTGAGCCATGGCGGACACTTAACGCACGGTTCTCCGGTGAATTATTCTGGTAAACTTTACCAAGCCAATTTCTATGGTGTGGAAAGAGAAACCGGAATGGTGGATATGGACAAGGTGGCCCAAAAGGCACGTGAAGTAAAACCAAAGCTAATCATCTGCGGAGCTAGTGCTTACTCAAGAGATTGGGATTATGCCCGTTTCAGGGCAATTGCAGATGAAGTTGGCGCTTTGTTGATGGGCGATGTGTCGCACCCTTCAGGACTGATTGCGGCGAAGTTGTTGAACGACCCTTTGAAGCACTGCCATGTTGTTACTACTACAACACACAAAACATTGCGCGGACCACGAGGTGGTTTGATTATGATTGGTGAAGATTTTGAGAATCCTTTTGGTTTAAAAACGCCCAAAGGACAACTTCGCATGTTCTCTTCGCTGCTTGATAGTGCTGTTTTCCCGGGTTCTCAAGGTGGTCCTTTAGAGCACATCATTGCAGCAAAGGCGGTTGCTTTTGGAGAGGCCCTTCAGCCGAGCTTCAGAAGTTACGGAGAGCAAGTGATGCGCAATGCCAGCGCCATGGCCGATGCACTTGTGGCTCGAGGGTATCAAGTGATTTCTGGGGGTACAGATAATCACTGCATGTTGATTGACCTTCGTTCTAAAGACATTACGGGTAAAGATGCTGAGTTGGCTTTGGTGAAAGCACACATCACGGCAAATAAGAACATGGTGCCTTTTGATGATCGTTCTCCTTTTGTAACCAGTGGTTTGCGTGTTGGAACACCTGCGATCACTACTCGTGGTTTAAAGGAAAACGATATGGAACAAATCGTTGCTTGGATGGATAAGGTGATTATGAACTCAGGCGATGAGGCAATCTTGGCTAAAGTTAAATCGGAGGTTCACGATTTCATGAGCCCGCGTCCTTTATTCATGGCTTAATTCGGAAACCAAAAGAAAATATCTTCGCGGGACATCGGTCTTTGGCTGGTGTCCCAGAAGAATCCCTCTAAAGTAAATTCACTCTCTTGTGCCTTGCTCATTGGGTGGAGTGCCCCACTTGGTTTGGTGAGTAGCGATACTTTGACGATTTCATTGTCTGAAACCTGCAAGCTCACATCGCTGCAATCCACCCTGTTTAGTCCGGAAATACTTGTTTGCTCTTCTTTCTGCTCTGTAGGGAAATAGATGATTTGCCCGTTCCCAAAAACATCAATGCGGTGGAGTTCATTGTCTTTGAAATAACCCACCGTGCGTTTTCCTTTGATTTGATTGTACTTCCCAGGAATGGCCTCCGAAATAATGAAGGAATTCTTATTGATCAGCATTTCTTTGATCTTACCACCATTGAGGGTGAGATCGATGCGCTCTCCACTAATTTGATTGGACTTAGACCAAATGATGGGCGAGCCAAAAAGGATCAAGGTGGAATCGTTTTCAGCGTAGGTCAAGGAATCGGCTTTTCCTTGCAAATCACTTTTAAAAAACTTCACATGCTGAGCGGCATGAATGATTTGTTTTCCGAGGCTGTCTGGCAAAGCTAAAAGGGTATCGGCATGAAGAAACAAAGAGTCGCCATCAAAAAACTGAATCATCTCTGCGTGTCCTGTTACCAAACTGCGCCGTTCTTTTTCATTGTGCCTTCCGTAATCGCCCTGGATAAGGTAATTTGAAGTGGTGTCTTGTATTTCGACGTTTCTGAAGACTTCACCATCACCGGTTCTGCCGTTGTAGAAGATGCTGTCGCCCTTCATGATGGTTGTGTGCGAAGTGATTTGAGCGTTTTCGTTGAATTGACAGAGGTCGCTGATGGTATTGTACCAACCGTTTTCACAATAAATTTCGGTGTCTTTACTGATGATGCGCGTTGGTCCGTAAAAGAAGGCCTGCTCTGCATTTGACGAATAGCGTAGAGTGTCGGAGTAAATCTTGTACTCCGGATTCACCAATTTCACATCATCCCGAAACTGAAAGAACTTAGATTCAGTATCGTAAAAACCTTGTTCGCTGGTAAGCACATTGTTGTTGCTTTTCGAGGTAATTTTCCCTCCACCAAAGTAGTGTGCAATATCGGTTTCAAAATCGTAATCGAGCAGGTCGGTGGTGAGGGTCATGTCGTTTTCACGCAAACGAATGTTGTTTTTTAAGTGGGCGACTTTCGAGGTGTTATCGATGGTCAATTCATCTGAAAACAACTGCAGGGAATCGCCTTGAACAATACGCACTCTGGAGTAGGCGATGAAATTACCATCGGTAAAGCGGTAGGCACTATCGCAGAACATCAAGGCTTCTTTGTATTTGAAACGCACATTTCCCAGCAATCGTTGGGCAGGCGAAATCTTTGGATCCATAACGACTTCATCGGCATGAAGGATTTCTACCTTGAGTTTTTCCTGGCCAAAAGCGAGGCTACTCAAGGTAAACAATAGGGAGAACCAAAGTAAGCGAGTCATCATGCTGCTTGAACGCATGAAATGATCATGCCATTGCGTGTTTTCGGGGAATAGTTTGTGTTCTATCCGGACCAACAGATACGATGCTGATTGGTGTTTCGAGCTTTTCTTCTAGGTATACGATGTAATCGACCAAAGATTGAGGGAGCTCTTCCATGCTTTTTAGTCCGGTCAAATCTTCACTCCAACCTGTCAATGCTTCATATACCGGCTCTACTAGCGACTCATCGATGTCGTATGGCAAGTAGTCGATCAATTCACCTTTGTACTTGTAGTGGGTACAAGCGTAGATGGTATCGAAGTCAGAAAGTACATCTGCTTTTGTCATGGTCAACTGGGTAACACCATTGATCATGATGGCATACTTCAATGCTGGAAGATCAATCCAACCACAGCGTCTTGGTCGGCCAGTTGTAGCTCCAAATTCATGACCTGCAGCACGGATGGCTTCGCCCGTTTCGTTTTCAAGTTCAGTAGGGAAGGGGCCGCTACCAACTCTTGTGCAGTAGGCTTTAAAGATTCCAATGACTTCACCAATTTTGTTAGGGGCAACACCTAAACCTGTGCAAGCACCTGCGGTGATGGTGTTTGATGAGGTCACGAAAGGATAAGAACCAAAATCGATGTCCAACAAAGAACCTTGAGCACCTTCAGCGAGCACACGTTTCCCTGCCTTCATGGCTTGGTTGATGTAATGTTCGCTATCGATAACGGTTAATTGGCGCATGTATTCGATGCTTTCCAACCATTCCTTTTCCATTGGGGCGAGGTCGTATTCGAAGTCGTAAAAGCTCAACATGCGAGCGTGCTTGGCTTTAAGCTTGTCGTACTTTGAATCGAAACCATCTTCGAAGATGTCTCCAATACGCAAACCATTTCTGCCTGTTTTATCCATGTATGTTGGACCAATACCTTTTAGGGTAGAACCAATTTTATTCTTTCCTTTTTCTTGTTCGCTTGCTGCATCGAGCAATTTGTGCGTAGGAAGGATGAGGTGAGCTTTTCTTGAGAAAAGTAGTTTACTGTGAACGTCCACACCCATTTCAATCAACTTGTCGATTTCCTTTTTGAGGATAATTGGATCGATAACCACACCGTTTCCAACAACATTGATTTTGGCTTCATGGAAAATTCCTGAGGGGATGGTATGCAAAACGTGTTTGATGCCGTTGAACTCAAGCGTGTGCCCAGCATTTGGACCACCTTGGAATCGTGCAATCACATCGTAATCAGGAGTGATAACATCAACAATTTTTCCTTTTCCTTCATCGCCCCATTGGAGGCCCAGTAGTACGTCTACTTTCATCAGTATTAGTTAAGTGCATGAACTCCATCTTCAACATTGTTGAGAATGGCCATTTCAGCATTGATTTTAATCAGATTGAGTACTTCCATAACTTTAGGAGGCACACTAACTACGGCAATTTTGCCACTATTTTCGTTCACGTATTTGATCATTCGAACCAGGGCCTGAATGTCTGCTACATGAATGTTATCATTGTTTTGAAGGTCAACAAGCACCTTCAAGTCGCCACGCTTGACGTGCTCTGCTAAAAGCCGAAGTGTCTCCTTATCGATGCCCTTACCATGATAGGCTTGGTTCAAACGATAAACGGTACAATTTCCTTGCTGAAATATATCGAACTGACCATCCATTAGTCTTTCCTTTTGGCGTAAAAATTCAAACTGTGGTGGAGGATTTCAATATCGAAGATATCTTCGAGCGTGGCTTTAATTTGCTGGATTCTCGGGTCGCAAAACTCGAGCACTTGTGAACCATCCGTGAGAATGATATGGTCGTGCTGTTGGTTTTGATGCGCTTTTTCAAATTGAGCGAGGTTTTTCCCAAACTGATGCTTCCTAACGAGGTTGCACGCGAGGAGCAGCTCTGTGGTATTATATAAGGTAGCACGAGAAACCCGGTAGTTTTTGTTTTTCATTTTCACGTAGAGCGACTCGATGTCGAAATGACCTTCGTAATCGTAGATTTCACGTAAAATGGCAAAACGTTCAGGTGTTTTACGGTGCTTATTTTGTTCTAAATAAGCAGCGAAAATATCTCTTACTTTCTCTTGAATATCAACCTTCTTCATTCTGAATCAAGCAAGCCCCAAAGATAGTGATTCTTCATCTATCAATTGAGTCCTTCAACATCTTCTTTACGAACACGTTCTACCATGGTCACCCCATTGATGTTTTCCAGCTTTTCAGTAAGCGAGGAAAGGTGTTCTGTATCGTGAACCAGCACTTTTACCATGCCTAGGAAAATTCCGTCGTTGGATTCAAAGCTGATGGCTTTCATGTTGACGTGCATATCGGCAGAGATCACATTGGTCACACTGTTAACAAGTCCTATATCGTCAATCCCTGTAAAACGCAGTTGAACTTCAAATTGGGTGAGTTCTTTACTTGCCCAGCGTGCGCGAATGACGCGATAAGCATAGTTACTCATCAGTTGAGTTGCGTTAGGGCAATTGTCTCGGTGTATTTTAATGCCTCCGCTTACAGTAACAAAGCCAAAAACATCATCGCCTGGAATTGGGTTACAACAATGCGCTAAGCTATAATCAAGCTGTTGTTCTTCGTCGCCAATAAGCAGTGCATCTTTTTTGCCGGGAACTGGGCTAATGTACTCTTGGGTGTCTTTCGACTTGAGGTCTGTCAAGCGCTCAAATAGAATTCTTCCGTTTTCTATGGTGTAGCCCTTGAGTTTTTTCAGGTCGATTTTGCTTATTGCAATTCGGTAATAAAGCTCTAGCGCAGAATCTACACCAAAGTGCTTTTGTAAATTGGTGATATTAACGCTCAAGAAGTCAATGCCAAGTCCGTTGAATTTTCGGCGAAGAATCTCTTTCCCCTCAGCGGCAACTTTTTTCTTTTCTTCCTTGAGTGATGTTTTGATTTTAGCGCGCGCTCTGGCGGTGGCAACATATCCTAGCCAATCTTCCTTTGGGGTTTGTTTTTTCGAAGTGAGGATTTCAACTTGATCGCCACTGCGCAAAACATGACTCAATGGAACGAGCTTGTGATTCACTTTCGCCCCGATACATTTTGAACCAATAGCGGTATGAATGCTAAAGGCAAAATCTAAAGTAGTAGCTCCTTTTGGAAGTGTTTTTAAATCTCCGTCTGGAGTAAAAACATAGATTTCCTCAGAGAATAAGTTGAGTTTAAAGTCGTCAATAAAAGTGAGTGCATCATCATCAGAGCTTTCCAACACTTCTCTAATCTGAGAGAGCCAGTTGTCAAGAATGCTTTCAGCACTTTCTCCGCCAGATTTATACTTCCAGTGAGCGGCGTAACCTTTCTCTGCCACTTCGTCCATTCGCTTGCTTCTGATCTGAACTTCAACCCATTTACCGGTTGGGCTCATTACTGTGGTGTGGAGCGATTCATAACCGTTGGCTTTTGGCATAGAAATCCAATCGCGAAGTCGATCAGGGTTGGGTTGGTAGAAATCGGTAACAATGGAGTACACCTTCCAGGCCTCACTTTTCTCCAATTCTAGAGGCACATCAATGATGATTCGGATGGCAAAAACGTCGTAAATATCTTCAAATGGGACGTATTTATTCACCATCTTATTCCAGATAGAGTAGATGGATTTTGTTCGTCCTTTTATTTCAAAGTTGATTCCTTGGGCTTCGAGAGCCTGCCTTATGGGAAGGCTGAATTTGTTGATGAATCGTGTTCTAACCGCTTGGGTTTTCTGAAGCTTTTGGGTGATTTCTTGGTAAGTGTCTGCTTCCTTGAATTTCAAAGCAAGGTCTTCGAGCTCGGTTTTCATGTTGTACAAACCCAAACGGTGAGCAAGTGGGGCATACATGAACAGCGTTTCACTGGCTATTTTCAACTGCTTGTCTGGACGCATGTGGTCTAGCGTTCGCATGTTGTGTAGCCGGTCAGCAATCTTAATGAGGATCACCCGCACATCATCGCTCAAGGTGAGCAACATTTTTCTAAAGTTCTCGGCTTGAGCAGAGCTTGCATGGTCGAACACACCAGAAATCTTGGTTAGTCCGTCAATAATCATGGCCTCTTTTTCACCAAAAAGGTTTTTGATGTCATCTAAGGTAATATAGGTGTCTTCTACTGTATCGTGCAGCAAAGCGCAAACAATAGAGGTGGTGTCTAAACCGATTTCTTCGGCACAAATCCGCGCTACCGCAATGGGGTGGTAGATGTAGGGTTCTCCAGACTTTCTGCGCATGTCTTTGTGTGCTTCGAGAGCCACATCAAATGCCTTGCGAATTCGTCTTTTGTCTTGTGCTGATTTTGATCGAGCAGCAGCCCTTAAAAGGCCGCGATACCTGCGGAGAATTTCCTTTTTCTCCTTAACTAAATCGATTTCCAAATGTCTTCTAGATTAGTCTATGGAAGGTAGTATTTTACCTCGAACTTCACCAAATCCAATGCGAACTTCTCCATTGTCGCAATGTCCTCGCATGATGACCTCGTCATTGTCTGCGATGAATTTTCGCTCGCCACCTCCGTTCATAGCAAGTGGTTTTGTTCCTCGCCATGAAAGTTCGAGCATTGAACCGTAGCTGTCTTCTGTAGGACCACTAATTGTTCCGCTCGCTAGTAAGTCACCACCCCTTACATTACAACCATTAACGGTGTGGTGAGCGAGTTGCTGGCACATGTTCCAATACATGTACTTCAGGTTGGAATTGCTAATAAGGGTTTCTTCTTGGTTTTGTGGCTTAATGGCGACTTGTAGTTTGATGTCGTAATTTTTAGCTCCTTCGTACTCCAGGTAAGGAAGTACAGGAGGATCTTGCACTGGTCCGGCTACGCGATAAGGTTCCAAAGCGTCTAAAGTCACTACCCAGGCGGAAACAGTACTGCCGAAGTTTTTCCCAAGGAAAGGCCCGAGTGGCACATACTCCCATTTTTGAATGTCTCTTGCGCTCCAGTCGTTAAAAAGAACAACACCGAAAATATGTTCTTCCGCTTCGTCCATATTAATGCGTTGGCCTAGTGGCTTTCCAGGGTAAGTAAAGAAGCCCATTTCAAGCTCAAAGTCGAGTAGACGCGAAGCACCATAAATTGGCGGCTCATCGTCGTTTGGTTTGATTTGACCTTTTGGTCTGTGCAGTGGGGTTCCGGAAACAACAATTGAAGAAGATCTACCGTGGTAGCCAACAGGAATGTGTTTCCAATTGGGCATGAGTGCGTTTTCTTTTCCACGAAACATGATTCCAACGTTTGTGGCATGTTCAATGGAAGAGTAGAAATCGGTATAGTCGCCCACTTGAACGGGCAAAATCATTTCGATTTCACTTTGGTCAATCAAGCATTGATCAACGTGGTGCTGCTTGTTTTGAAGGTCAGACACATCGCTGCGAAGCAACTTGCTCAATCGCCCTCTTAGTTCTCTTGTAGCTAGTTTTCCCTTAGAAATAAGCCTGTTCAGGCTGTCTGTGTCGAAGTCTTCTTTTTCAAAAGGAAGGTTTTCAAAGTAACCCAAGACAAGGAGACTTTTTAAATCCAAGACCTTATTGCCAATGGCCACGCCCACACGAGGAGTGAGTTGCTTGGTTTGGAAAACCCCAAAGGGTAAGTTTTGAATTGGGAAATCGCTATTTTCTGGAACTTCAACCCAAGAAGTGAGTTGAGGATTATTGGCTGCTATCATGCTTAAGTGCTTTTCACAAAAATAGAAATTCAGCGGCAATTGTGTACTTTTATCGCCATGCCTTTGAGCACTAAAACATCTGCAGCAAACACTTCGAACAAAAGTCTTCGGTTTTTTACTTTAGGGGGACTCCTGTTTTTGTTGTTCCACTTTCTTTTAACCCTTGTTTATTGCTTTCCAGAAAAGCCGTTGGCTGAGAGTTTAAGGCAGTCGAGCAACGAATACATGGTGCCCTTTTTTCATCAGGGCTGGCAGCTTTTTGCACCTGATGTTCCGCTATATCATGGGAGGGTGTATTTTAAAACAATGCCAGCGAGCTTTGACACGGCTTGGGTTCCTTTTGGAAGTAACAAAGCTGTTAGCGAACATTGGAAGTTGAATTATGCAGCAAACCGTTTGAGCTTGATGTTGATGGCCGACATGAAGAAAGACCTGTACTTCGCTGGAGATACCATGAAATACGACTTGGTTCAGAACGGCAGGGGCTACCTGAGCTTTGTCTATTTTGCAGGAGAGCTGCAACGAGCAAAAACAGGAAGTAGACCAGATTCAATTCAGATAAAATTGGATGTGATTTATCCTGAAACACCTGAAGGAGCGCCTTTAAATGAAAACCTAAGTTATATTTTCCCTTGGTTTGAACTCAAATAATTCACATATCGCTGGCTTTTGGTCGAGAATTGACGCTTTGTACCAGGCCTTACTTC
>Ga0209652_1001497_pt1 | contig 18936 bp, 9 predicted proteins | sample SaaInl74LU_5_DNA_FD_184641 | JGI IMG/M metagenome (GOLD analysis project Ga0209652, IMG submission 184641) | Marine microbial communities from expanding oxygen minimum zones in the Saanich Inlet - ESP_74LU_5_DNA (SPAdes) (version 2) | ecosystem: Environmental > Aquatic > Marine > Intertidal zone ... | reverse complement strand
TTTGGTTCTGCCCTCGGCGTATGAAGACTCCAATTGTTGGTTAAATGATGTCTAGAGGTAGCTGTATTGCATCTTACCAAATTTTTTATGTGATATGGTAAGGAAGATTTTGATTTTGATTTTAAAAAGAGGGAAATGGGGAAGACTTTTGGCGGGAGAGGAAGGTGACGGTCCCGCACGTCACTCACCCTTCAAAATTTCTTCTCACTTTATCTGCGTCACTTTGTGGCCAAGAGCAGACGGACCATTGTGTTGGAAGAGGAGTTGTGCCATTGGTTCATCATCATGAGACGGACACGTGCGCTAGCGAGCTCTTTGACTCGTATGGCTGGTAATGGTGGGAACCAGAAATTCTCTTCATCAAGCGTCTCCACCGCTGCGAGTGAGCATGTAGGCTACAGATCAGCAGCTCACTCTAGTGATGTTACGATAACACAGCATACGTCATCCAACATGAATAACAATAAGCTCTCTGGAAATGCTACATATAATATACACTCAAACAACAAATCAATGGAGCTTGTAGATAGTTTACTATTGCGAACCTCAGAAATGATGAATCCTCACGCAGCAAATGTGGTTGCATACAGTGGTGGAGTAGACTCGTCATTAGTTGCTGCGTTAGTCCATCGTGTATTTTCTGATTATGACAATATATTATCACCCAACAATAGCAGCACACGAGGATCCGTGCAAGCAGTACTGGGTATCTCACACGCTGTGCCTCAAACTCAAATTGATGTAGCTCGAAAGGTTGCAGATTTCATTGGTATACCACTCATGGAAGTATCGACTGCTGAGGGAAGTGATGAAGCCTACATTAGAAATGATGGGCATGCATGCTTTGTTTGCAAGACGCATTTATACTCGACGCTAAATGCAGTGGCAAACGCTTTCATGGAGCAATACATTGATAACAATAACATTGATGGACAGAGTGGTAGTGGCCAGCAAAAAGTGATTCTGTATAATGGTACAAATGCAGATGACACACGAGATCCAACCCGATTAGGCCTCCAGGCAGCATCTAACTTTTCGGTTCATTCTCCACTTGATCAAATTACCAAAGATCAGGTACGACAAGCAGCCAAGTACTTGGGATTGTCAAATTGGAATGCAGCTGCATCGCCTTGCCTGCGATCACGTCTTGCCATGGGTGTAATGGCGACGGAGGAACATTTGAGGGCGGTTGAGTTCGCAGAAGCGTTTGTTAGAGAGGTGTTGGAGTTGGATGAAACAATCAATGCACGTGTGAGAATGTTGTCAGGTGGAAAGGCAATGGTAGAATTAGACAACTCAATTATAGAATCAGTAGAGGATGATTTAGCAACCAAGTTGAATGATCATGGTTTTGGTGATAAATGTATAAATGAATGGGGATTCAAAAAGTTTGGAGGAGTTAGAGGGTTCAAGACTGGTTCTGTCGCGGCGATGCCAAAAGACCATGACGCGCCCCTGGCTGCTGCCACGTTATAATAGAATGTTGATACTGAACAATTGCACATAATAATATAGAAAACGTCAATAGAGAGTCATTATTTGCTTCTAAACATTCATTAAATATCAATTAACATGAATTCTTTGCTTTACAATCAACATCAACACAATTAAATTTCGCACTCGGAGTCCTCGTCATGATCAAGGTCCTCCATCATAGCTTGCACTTTAGCTGCAGCAAGCATCTCCGCTTGTCTTGCAGTTTCTTTTTTTTTGGCAGAGTGAGCACTGATAGTTGATACATTGTCAATAGTGTCCTTCTGCCACGTAAATTCTTGATTATCTTCCGGCCATCCTACTTCTCCTCCACCACTTGAATAACTCTGGACCCGGAGTTTTGGCTGTGAAGACATTGCTTCTGTCTTTGGCTTGCTTGATACAGCTGACTTCATGGCAAGACTTTCGAGAAATGCTGTATTGTCACCAGTAGTACTTCTTGGGACGGCACGCACTGATGAAGCTCTTGATTGATCATCTCCTCTTGACTCACTGTCGGTTGTACCAGCACGCGGCCGACCACCAGTCGCCCACGACACACCTGATTTCGATCTATCTAGATCATACGATGGACCACCGTTTGGCTCTTCAAATATCGTATCAGGCCTTCCGCAATTCAAACGGTTCTTTGCTGCGTTTGTTACTCTTGTGATGGTGGGGTTTGTCCTCAAAAACTGCAAATGAGCCATCGGAACTTGGGTTTTCTCACCATCGTCGGAAGAACGCTGCTGTGCTCCACCCGGTGCACAAGCAGCTGCACCTGCTGTTGCGCATGCAGCAATGCGATTGAAGAACGAATCTCTTGTTGGTAGATCTTCGCTGTACACAGAACTAGCTTCTGAGTAGATGGTTCTATCTGGAGAATCGTAATCTGACCGGTAGGGAGAATTATTACGATCGGGAGAACCATACTGTCTGCGATTAGGAGACACCATGCCCGGGCGTTCTGGCGAGTGGTGCCTACGATACTCTCTCACCGACTTCAGCACTTGTTCTCCATCAGAAGTCTTGGATAGATCGTACTCAACAACGCTTTGGCCGCCAGTTGTTTGAGAAGGAGGAAGAGTAGAACTGTTTACTGGCTTTGATGTCATCTCCTTGCTCTTTCTTTCGGGGCCAGCAGCGACGACAAATGTCATCGGTCTAGGGGCATGTCTGATCTGCGTAACAGCTTCTCCCCACTGGCTGTTTGTGATTGGTGACCTCAAATCAATTCCAGCTGCTTCCTTAATAGTATCCCCCGGCTCAATGGCTCCGACTCTATCAATCGAAGAGCCCAATGCAGATTGAGTCACCGATACAACACGGACAAATCCATCTTCACCACGCTTCAGCCTGATACCCATAGCTTGTGATTGGAAAATAACGTCGTTTTCTTCTTCTCCTACGAGAGCGCTCTCGTTCTTACTCTCAAATTTTGACCTCAGGCTACCAACATTTGACGCCACCGGTGGAAGAGAACTTGCCCCCTTTTGATCACGTTCTTCGTCGTTTTCGTCCTTTGCTTTGATCCATGAGTTCGCGGGTCGCTTCTTGATCCTCGTATCAATGTTGTTCGCGCTTGGTGGATCCAAGTTTTGAGGGGGGTCTGCCTTGTTGACCTGCGGCTCATTGCTACCTGATTCAGATGATTCTTCAGTCTCGCCATCCTTCTGCATCGAATCCATCCAAACTCTTGCTTTCTGTGAAACTTCATCGGATGTAGTTACTGGGGATTGACGCTTCAGGGTAGTGCTCACCCAATCATTGTCTGCAGAACCTTGAGACTCAAATGATTCGAAAGTGGCCTTCTTGATTTCGGACTCAAAAGGCTGGAACAAATCGCTTTCAGTGTCTGAAAACTTCTCTTTCACAACTTGGGTGCTTGCAAAGACATCTCCTCCGTCCTCAAATGATTCCAAGTTAAAGGAGTCGGCCTTCGTTGAAGCTTCGGCAGATTTGACAGCATCAGCAGATTCTTCTTGGAGATGTGATGCGTTAGTGTCACTGAGGGAATAAGGAGTAGCTTTCTCAGATGATTCTAACCAAGTGTTCAATGATTTCTTGGAAGTTAGAGGGATTGGAGGGGGGATTTCACTAGAAGACGCAGCACTCGTTTTTCCACTTGGGTCTTCTTGGTCACTGTTGAATTGGCTTGCTCGGAGGCCACTGGGGTCACGGCTGTATCTGGATTCAATTTCAGTTGTTTCGTCGGCTAGAGCGATGAATTGATTTGCTTGGAGACCACTCGGTTCACGGATGATTTCTTCTTCGCTAGATTCTTCCTCTTCTCCTACGGCATTGCTGAAGACAGGTACTTCTTCGGGTTGTGCAGCCATGATTCTACCTAATAAAGGGTTGCTCCTCTCTTGCGTTGTCGCCTCTTCAGCACTGGAATCCTCCTCCTCTCCCCTGACATCTTCTTCTTCACTGAAATCTTCCTCTTCTTCAATGGCGCTGCTGAATACAGGTACCTCTTCAGGTTCTGCGGCCATAATTCTACCCAGAAAAGGATTGCTCCTCTCTTGCACTGACACCGGCTCTTCTTCGGAGACATCATCTTCGCGGTCGTAGCTTCCACTTGTAATGAGTGGAGACTCACTAACTTTGTTTGTGGGTGCATTCTCTTTCTCTGAGCCGTCTTCAGAATCAACTTTGTGCATTCCGTACTTTTCATCGTAATCGACCGTCCTGGTTGAAACACCCTGTTCGTTAGCCCCCATCGTGTTGACTCCACGTGGCTGATCAACATTATTGAAAACGTCTTCATCATCATCTGAGAATTCATCGGCATCTTCCTCAGTAACTGGTAGAAGTTCAGACGGTGGTTGACTTCGATCAACGTCTTGCCCTTCGTTATAGAAGACAGACTCGGTCAAGGCACTGGCTTCATCATCATCAATAGAAGTTCCATCAATTCGGATCCATCCCTTCTCATAATCCCAACGGAATCCACCATTGTCTACACCGTTTGTAGCATTTTGCATAGAGTCTTTCCAGCCAATTGGTTTATCAGCATGAGCAGCCGCGATCTTTCTTTGGTCTGTTGGACGAGGCTTACGGCCCGCTCTTCGCGTAGGGGCGGTGGAGGTAGTCAATATACTTGGAGATTCTGCAGCCGTGTTCACTGTCAATTTCGTTACTACAGATTGGTCGTCGAATTCGGTACCAGCAATCGATCTTGGTGAAGTAAATCCGGCAACTTCGGCTTGCGCTTGGGGAGGTAGGCTCTTCGTAGAAACATCATGTGGTACATGCAACCTTCCAATAGAGCTATGGTTGACGTTGTCGTGGTGCTCTTCATCTGGTTCGCTATAATTCACCCAACCCTTTTCGGGATGCCAAACTTGGCCATTCTTTGACGCAGCTTCTTGGATAGACCCAATCCATCCCTTACTCTTCGCACCAGCCTGGATTTCTGCCTCCTTTGCGCTCGCAACGCGTGTGTTAGCTGCACCCTTATGACGTCGCCTTCTTCTGGAGTACCCTGTGGCACCTGTCATGAAAGATTGGCCCATCAAGCTCATAGTATCTTCATCGTACTCTGTCGCAGTGGTGATCTCATCATCAGGGGTGGAAGCATCATCATCGCCTCCTTGTTGTCCTGTGGAAGCGACATTATCTTCAGTTTGCTCGTCATCCATATTCTCGATTGGTGGGGAGAAGGCGGATGTCACAGTCTCGGTATCTCTGGATGCACTTTGAGCCCATGAAGGGAGATCTTCTTCGTCTGACTTGGCTGACACTGCAGGTAGAGCAAACTCAACATCTGATTCGAGTTTAGAGAAATTCTTTCTCTTGTTACGTTGCAAGAGATCAAAGGAAATGGCGTTGGGCTTGGACGAGCTGACTTCATCAACATCTGCCGATTCTTCATTGATGGTAGGCTCGGCTTCTCGGTTTTCAGTCTTCTCTTCCGCCACTGGAGCTGACGTTGCCACCACCATTGGAATCGGAGGGGCATTATTGTCTTCCTCGAGAGAGCTTTGATTTTCGGTAACCTTGCCATATTTGCTCTTGCTCTTACCAGCGGAGTCAAAACGCCTAGATGCAACCTTGGCGGCAAAACTGCTTGCAATACTTGAGCTGAGATGGGGTTTACTCAACCTTGGCTTTCCAATGAAGTGAGAACGTTTCTTTGTCAAGTTGGAGTCGTCATAATCAGCTTCGTCATCGTTTCTGTCATCGTGAACGGTATCATAGTATTGAATGCCACTGGGGATGAGTCCATTTTGATCCTCCACTTCAGGTCCTTCTCCTGCTGCCTTTGATTTCGGCTTGGTACGCACAATAGCAGGGACCATAGGAATGACCGCTCTATCCTGATATGCCTCTGGAGAAGTATTCTTGCTATCATGAGCCATTTCAGATTGCGATACTGGTTGGTTCTCCAATTCTTCAACAAGCCCTTCAAGCTCACCATCGTCTCTTGCGGACAACTCTCCACTTTCGCCAGAGTCTCCCTTTCTAAAACCTGGGGGATCTTCTGATTGGACAGAAACAATTTCTTCATCGTCAGGGAATCGGCTTGATCGAGTTCTAGGTCCTTCTCCTGGTCCATCTGTGACATAATCTTCTTCCTCTTCAGCAACAGTTTCACGCTCTTGAATAACTGCACGAGTAGCATCTTGAGGTGACATGCCGCCATTAAGGAAGCGCAAAAACTTGCTCTTATCAGATGGATTGAAGTTGTTGTAGTCGGCAGTGTATGCTTCAGGCGTATCCTGCCTGTCAATGGTTGTATCTTCCTGTTGGTCGTCGTCTTCTTCATCATCTTCTTCTTCTGTGCTATTGGAAGCAACTTGCTGCTGGGCCTTGGCCTGAGATGCTAATTGGCGGAGATACATATTCTTGCGCTTGGCGTCCCATCCTGCTGCCTGAGATTCCAATTCCTCGTCATCGTCATCTACGTAATTTCGGGAAGCAACGGCGGAAGCCGCAACGGCTCCAGCGGCGGCAGCAGCTCCAATAGCAGCAGCTGCAGCTGCCGGAGACCGTGCGGACCCATCAAGTGGATTGAGTCCAACACCACCACTATAGGTATTCGCAACTTCCAAATCAGAGAGCTTGGTAGTATCTCCATCGACCGGGTCGCGTCCTGACCTAGTCGTCTCAGTCACCAATGTTTTGCGGGGTGGAGACTTCTTCTTGATACCGAGGAAACTCTTCCATCCCTTCTTCTTCTTCTTCTTTGGAGAGACGGCATTAGCTTGGTCGTCGTCAGGCTCCACGTACCCCAACTCGATTGCCACATCCTCCTGTCCATCCAAATCCTCAAAGACACTATCTACGTCGTCTTCGTATTGACCATTGCGTTGTTTCCTCTTGTTAATGATATCATGAGCTCTGGACTTATTATTGGAAGTCGTTTCATCGTCACCACCCAATCCACAAATGTTTCCAAGTTGAACACAAATGTTTCCAAGAATGCCCTCATCCTCCTCTTCTTCATATTCGGTGACTCCTGACTTGTACGTTCCATCACCGTTTGAGAATGGTGTATCTCTTCCATTATTGGGTGCCACCACCCGTGCGTTGGCATTGTAACTCTGATCCAACCCTTGAGCTCGAGCCTCCGCAGCATCATTCTCTTCTTGCTCAGTAAGACGATGATCGGCTGCAAAGCATCGTGCCATTTCCAATAGATTCCATCCACCAGCTGCAGCAGCAGCATCAGCACCTCCATTGGCATTAGTTTCACCATTATTGTCCCCAGTATCGTATTTGTTATTGATTTCTGTCCTGATGGTAGACTCACTGGAAGTAGCCCGAACAAGACTCAATCCCATGGAGTTGGCTGCTGGAGAAGTTGTACGTGGGTTTGAGTTTGCTGCTGCTGCAGCGGCTGCGGCACGATTTCGAGGGGGAGATTGCGATTGGCTCCATTCATCAATGGGCATCTCTTCCTCTTGTGCCCTGGCGTTAGCGTTGGGTTTATTATAACTATCATCCGAATCCGAATCGTCGTCATCACCGTTATCAAGTTGACTCCAAAACCCAGCAACCTTTAACGTTTCATAATCTCTCCCTGATGTGGGCGTTACGTTTCTATTACTACCAGAATTCGATGCCACAACTAGCGCTGCCGGTGACTCCTCCACCATTAAATTTTTGGACTGTGACATGGGTTGTTGACGACCACGGGGTGGCGACAGTGGTGCAAATCTGCTACCCTTGGCAAGAGGACTTAGACTGGGCAATTCTCCATCGTCTAATTCTTCTTCTTCTTCTACGTGATTCAGCATGTTATCATCGTCATCATCGTAGCCCTCGTAGTATTCATCTTGCATCTTTTGCTCCTTCTCGATGGAGCGGACTCCACGTCTGCCGCGGCCATATTTGTTGCCAGAGGAAGTGTTACCTCGCAGCCCTCCAAACAATTTCTTACTACTCACTGTGGTTGGCGAAGAAACTGATTCATCCTTATCTGGAGTAACACGGCGGAGACTGAAAGAGATATTCTTCTTCTTAGTAGACATTGTATCGGGTGTAAGACCAGCGTTGGATTTGAAGCCCTTGGGTTGGGCCCGCTGTAGGATTTCATCGTCTGCGGACATCATCTTGGCAACCAAATACTTTTATTGTTTACCAAGTGCTTTATTGTTTACCAAGTTTAATGGTCGACAGTGGCGGCCCCGTCCGTAGTGACTGCAGTTAGGTTTAGGTGTATTGAAGAGTAGTGGTGGGGTCGGGGGGAGGTCAACGCATATGTAACGCATTGAAACGCACATTAGAAACGCCTTGAATCGTTTAAATGGGCAGTTGCGTAGGAATTCGTTGACGGTCTATCGCTAATTTCTTGTGAATGATCTAAAAATAAATAATGTTAAAATGAAACTGATCCAGAAGAAGATGCGTGTCTCAAGTCCATGTTCGAATGGGAAGGGAGAAGGCATGCAAGAGGGAAAGGAGAAAGAGAAGGTTCTGGCGAGTGCATCATGCTGCTTTTGTGAAGTCGTAACACATTTTCTGACACCTTGAAGCCTCTTCTGTTGTCGTGGTGTTTGATGAGGATTCCCTGACTTTACATCGTGCAGCTGATCTGTTGCCGTGGTCGGTCTAGGCTGATAGAAGCCAATCAATAAGGCTTGATGTTTATTCCTTGACCACCATCAAAGCTGAGAGAGTAAAGATGACATATACTTCTCACAATTTCATTACAAGCAACCTTAGAATGAAGCGATCATTTAATTGCCCCGATTTATCTTCCATTAGCGACTCTGTTGGCGTCGTTGACGCTAGCCGTGACGAGTATGATTATTACCAGCAGCCGGCGAAGCGACGCCGTGCAGATTCGACTGCATCGTCGTGCTCGGCCGTCTGCTATTGCTGCTGGGAGGAAGACAGGACCTCCTGTACAGAAGAATCATCATTGTTCCTGCCGACTTCATCGGCGGCAACGGAACCTAGTCGTAGTTCTACTACACACGCTGTCACTCCAGAGCTGGCACCAGTTGAGATGCCATCAAGTGAAGAACTCAGAGTTGCACCGAACTTTCCTTTACTAAAAGGACTCAAGGATAGTAGTAGCTGCGTCGATGAGTGTCCCGCTACAGCTGCTTTAGAGCGATTTATGTTGCCTCAAAAGAGTGCCGTTAGTAGACTCACAAACCCACAAGATGATGATGAAGGTGACTTTGCTCACTTCTCGTTTGATGAGCAACCCTGTGATGATTCACATTCATCATCATGGTCCAAACATGACAGCGATGAATCGCTTCCCTTTCCTCGAAAGTTTGATACTTCCGTAATATCATCACAGCAAGAAGGTGATGATGGTGACAAGCGACCAAGAACCGTATCTTTCTCGTCGAGAATGCTGTCGCTGGCATCAGTATCAGACTCGTCTTGGTCATCCAGAACCATTGATTCGGTCTCTGCAGATTCGTCTCTCCTATCCATGCTCTCATCTTGTACATTAGAGCCCAACAAGAAGACAAAACGGTCGATCCCTACTGTAACTGAAGCTGGTGCCATGTAAATATCCTACCTCTTCACGCACAAAGGGAACATAGACTATCGGCCTTTTTCTTTTGCGTTCACGCTCGCGCACTCCACTGAACTGTTGAAACAACATCACCCCATATGTGCATATCATTTCAAGAATAGAACTTGCGCCTCAAGTACATACTGACACAGAACATGTTCATATCCATTGGCAATTCAGCCTCATGTACTTGTACAAAATGCACATTAATAAACTAAGTAATCATAGATTGTACTAACTACGAAGAGTGTGATACAGTATTGAACAAGTCTTGGTCATTGCTACTACAATACTTATTAGCGACCATCTTGATTAGAGCCTCTCATTTTCAATTCACCTCTCTGTCTCTACACAAACGAACCTGAAGAGAGTCAATTCAAACTATTGTAACGTTAACATCTATAGTAATCTTAAATTCTACATGAGGCGCTTACACTAGCTGCCGCCTTGGGTCTTTTATTTCTTTCGGCGGATCAGCTGCTGGCACGTTAGCATGTGCTGTACCTGACCTTGAACGATCACCACTATTTGGTCTTCGACGAGGTTTGCTGCTTGCACGAGGTGTTGCATCCGGATCAAAAGAGGGGGTTGTAGAGCGCTTTGGCTTCTTCTTGTGGCTCAACGCCAACTTTCCTGGGCGAGCAGGAACTGTCCTGATTTTGTTGTCGACTTGATCCTCCTCAAGTAGGTCTTGATCCAACGTTCCTCTGCCAATTTTCTTTCGTAGCTTCTTCTTCCTCTTCTTACCTGGACCTCGCATATCACGAATGAAGAAGCCAAGGTAAGATTCTCCATCATTCTTACGACTTCTAGCGCGTGCGTGAAATATGGACAAGGTGAGAGTTGAAGCCATGAAAAAGAGTAGGAATAGGGAGAGCTGTCCAACTGCACCAAGTGCGTCCCAAGCAACCGAGGGTGCCTTCCGGGCGTGTTTCTGTCGGTAACACTTATCCAGTTTGCTGTTGCGTAGGTCATCACATCCACCGTCAAAAGTTGGAGCAGGTGAGATGGTTGGCGCCACTGTTCCTCCCATGAACTCTACCCATGACCCTGCCAAGTTCGGGCTGAAGATCATGAGTGGATCTTGTCGTTGGAGAAAGAGAGCGAGACAGCCACCGTCGGTACAAAATTTAGATGTTCCAACAGCAACGCCGGATGGATAAAGACTGCGCCAATAATCCACGTAGTTATTGGATCTTTCGAGGTATGCAGCTGCGTGTTCTTCTGACTGAAAACCAACGCGGTAGGCAAGCGTCATTTGAGGGCAGAAGCCTCCAGTGTTTGCGTTGTCTGGACCACAGCCATATTTTGCCCTATCTCCAGCAGCATGCATAGCACAGTTGCTGTACAAACCAAGGCTGTTGTAAGGTGATTCGTAGTTCCACGTGATTCCTAGCATGCTACATAAGCTATTGTACAGGTAACCAAGTGCAGAACTAGCGTCCGCTTCGAATTGCAGCTTGATACTTCCATCGTCATCTTGAAATACAAACGCTGGTTTGATATACAGCGTTCCAAAATCAATTGTTTCCATCACTTTGATTAAATCCTTCAAGTCGATTCCTCCCTGTAAAAATGGCATTGCGTGGATATGATTAGAATGTTGACTCTTCAAGTCGCGAATGAGTAAGATACAAATACTCACCATGTCAGGGTTGAGGGTTCCGGTGTAGAAAAGAGGTATGTGTGCAGTGTCTTTGTCAACAATGCTACCAGCGCCATTGTCCACCTCTTCTCCTACCAGCCAGCCGTGATTCGTCCCAAACTTTTGTATATATGTAAAGTTCCGATCCAACAGTGTTTCAAAGTCAAACTGATCTTGGAAACTTCTAGTTCCTTGTAGCTTGGAATCTGAGTATTGCGATAGAGGAATGCCGAGGAAAGTTTCACCCTCTTGCTCGCATCCAGGAGGTAGATCCCACCCATCTGTCATGTCGTGCTTTGCCATCCGTGCATTCCATCCATACGGGTTGTGTTCATAGTACTCCTGGTCGCTGTTATCCTTAGATCCGGAACCTTTGTTGTAGTCAAAGTCAATGGTGGTTGTTTCTTCGTAGTATGTGCCAGCATTTCCACTCGAGTAGATCGTTGCATAGCCTAATTCTTTATCAGTCAGGTCACGGTTGGGCAAAAATGCCTTGGTGATATTGGCTCGATCGAAGAAGAAGTAAAGATTTCCATACCCAACATACATTTTGTTAGCTGATTTTGATTCAGGTGGAAATGAAGCGTATCCCTTGCTCCCAATCACGGCACCCTTTGGATACATTGATTGCCATACTGCCACTTCGAGATTCGCCTGGAAGAAGTATTTTTGTTGATGAGTCAGTGACTTAAACTTGACACCGCGAGACATCGACACGTGAGGATCAGTATCATGATCATCCATACAGGCACCTCCACCGACAGCATCCATTGCATCAAATAGATTGTCCAAGAAATCATCGTAGGTGGAATAGCTTGCATAATCAGTGTAAGAATCAACAACAGATACAATCAATGTAATATCACTGGAAGGAACACTATTGTCGCCATCGCCTGAGCCGCCACCTCCTCCACCTTTGACATACTCGGGAAAGACAGCAAATGGTGGAAATGAGAGACTGTCCATCGCATCATATACTTGCTCGATGGAGGTACCTCCATACTCAGGGTCAAGCGATCCAATTCGAAGTAGTTCAGTGTGCGACGAGTCAATGTACCTGATTGATGCAAGGCAAGAATGCAAGAAAAAACAAGTTAGCTTTGTCAATAGAAAAGACGATAAATGACTTATGCTCATCAGAGTGACGGCTTGTGTTGACGTACGGCATCTTTCCTGAATAATCAAAACTCTTGTAACCTCCACCAACCAACCAACCATCTTCATCCATACTCATGACATAATCGTAGTTTCTATCAATCAAATTCTCCATGGGAAATTGATCACACAGCTGAAAGCTATACGGATTTCCCATTGCAGTGTTCACACTGAATGAAATCCCAATGAATGATAGGCCAGCTTGAGAGCAGTCTTCATCTCCTGAATCATGAGATGGCTGTTCTCCACTCTCGCAGTCATTACCGTACATGGCACACATATCCATGGCCGAATAGGATTGATAATTGTAGCAGCATCCAGTGAGCTGGGATGACAGTTGACGGCGAAACTGTTCTGGTGAATCGACGACTTTTTCTGTTGCTCCGCGAACTCCTCCAGTTCTTGTAGTCGCAGTGTCAGTCTGATGCAATGGTGCAGCGACGGACACGTCCTCTTTAAAATTGTGCTTACGAGTAGCTCGATACTTTGGCCCTTCAATCGGTAGAGTTTTGCGAGGTTGAGCTACAATTCGCCGACCACCTTGACGTTGTTTCTTGGCTGCTTCGAATCTTCCCCTATCGGCAAGTTTGGCCGATGTGTGGGGCAGAATTGTGAGTGCTGCGGCGACCGCAGCTGCTTTGGCTATAGTAACCATTTTGTTGCTCTATCAAACACCAGTGTTTGTGCTTACTGCTCTTATCGCCAGCTTGGTATCTCTCTTGGGCTTCTTCTTCTTTTTGTATTGTGTTGTGTTGTGTTGTATTGAAGGATGTTCATGATGTGTGTCTACTTACGCAAATAGCCGTTTCAGCGAATTTTACCGTTTTGAGTGGCAGCAGGAAAACTCTCTCCATTTTGGAAAAGTCTTGGGGCCGCGTTACAAGAAAGACCCCATGACTTTGCAGCAGATCCCGATAGATCGCTAGTTGAAGTGTGTTGAGTTATTAGCGAGCCTCACAATTCAAAGCCTCGCTCTCTCTAAAAAATTCATGCAGATATTTCAGTAGATAGTCAGTAGAGACACCAGAATTCCTTCGGTCGTGGTGTTTTACCCTATCACAAAGCCGCCTGGCATACAAGTAATACGAATAAATCATGCCGCCGCGTAGAGTGCTGCCGAGTCGACACGCGAGGACTGGAATTATTTCCTACTCTGATACCCAAGCGGCGGGTGCAGTAGTACCAAGCGGAGGGGCTGAAGTTGGTACCGGCGAAATTGGTGAAAACGAGAACAGTACGTATTATTTGAGTGATGAGGATGGAAGTGATGATATTGATGAGGTGAGTTGTTAGTGGTATTAATAGGGGGTTTAGTTATGCGCATTGCTTGAACATATTTTCGTGTGCACCTACATTAAATACCATATTCTCATCTTGTGCTTTGAATAAAATCTTTTGTATCCCATCAAATTATGTACGCCTACAGACCCAAGATCTCACCGCAATCCTTCCAAATGGTAGAGAGCTCCGTGTAAAAATTAAAGTATTTGACATCTCTCCTCGACACATCTCTCCTCAAAAATCGCCCGTCCGTAATGATGCCGCCATCGAAGCGGCGAATTGGCAGTGTCATCTCTGTGGAAAATCCAACATGAATGGGAAGAAGAGATGTGGACACTGTCAAGCTTGGAAGGGTGGGATGAGAGAGAATATTAGGACGAAAAAGCAAAAGCCCCTTCCTCCTACTCAAGATGTACAGCCTATTGAAATTAAGCATCATCTCTTGGCAAAGCCGCCTCCGAGGGGGGTTGTGGAAGATACTCCCATGGAAGTGGAGGGAGGAGAGAAGGAAGATCAGGATGAGGGCGGACCAGCCGGGTCTCGTCCCAAACGCAAAAGAACCAATGTCTATTCTTCACTATCAGAAGCAGTCATTAAAGCTACCTCGCAAGCAAGAGCAGAAGCGTTCATGGCAGCAGCACCCGTCCCTCAACACCAATCGAAAGTGAAAACAAAGCCACTTCGCGACTACGTTCATCCTGGAGCTGTTGCAGCAGAAAAGGTGATTGCAACGTCTAAGCGAGTTCCAGATGAATTGGTCGGGAATGATGGTAATCTCTTTTACTGCCGAGTGTGTTTGGGTGTGGTAAGTTGAGCTGCCTGTTATTTTGGCTCTTTCTTTGCGCCACTCTCTCTAATATTTGTCTCTTTTCTATAACTCTTCCAGGGAGAAGTTGTGTGCTGCGATGGATGCCCACACGTTTTCCACCCGTTCTGCTTACCTGCAGGTCCGAGCAAGACGAGTCTCGAAAATGATGACGATCCATGGTATTGTCACGATTGCATCAAGAAAGACATGAAGGGCAGGTCGATTAATCCAAAAAAGAAGAAACGATTGGGTGGTAAAGGAGGGAGGGGTGCTGGCGGTGCCGGGAGATATCGTGCGCGTCCTTCCATGACTCCATCGGATGATGAAAGATCTCCTAGGGGTCATGGCTCTGGATATCAATCTCCCTTTGTTAGGACCGATGAAGACGATGAAGAGGTTGGACCCGAAGCATTGGCCTCCGTCCAGAAACCTACATCTTCGACGCCTGCATTCTTCTTTTTCCTTCTTCACAATAGAAGTGCAATAGAAAAACGGTTGTATAAAAGAAATCGTTTCTTTCGGGCCATGCCGAAAGGATTGTCCAGGAACGAAAAGGTGGCCCAGGAAGGTGCAGCGATATGGGTTGGAATGAATGACGCTGAAAGAAATGAATGGATCGAGTTCAGTATGAAGGACTTTGAACAAAGAGTCGTTGCGTGGAAGGAAAAGGTAGCTATCCATACCATGATAGATGCAATGGATGGTGATGAAGCTAAAGGCGAGTTCAAAAGGCAGACTTCAGATGAAACGAACTCCACGGCAGATGCCAATCCTGACGATGAAGGATTTACAGCGACCAACCGTGCCAGGTTGACTCAATTCAGCAAAGTGAAGTCCCAACCGGTCAATGTCGGATCGAAGGAAAGCAACAATGGTATCCTCCTTGAACTTCTGAAAGATATCAGATTTCGGCCTTTGCCATTGATTAGTACAACCCGAGATGATGAAGACTTGACTCATAATGTCAGAGATAACGTGGCAATTCAAAAGTTTATTGTAGAAGGGCCAGTTGAGACGTGCATCGGTGATGACTGCCTTGGTTGTACTAGAGGTTGGAGTCACTTTTGTCTTGTGTTAAAGCGTCATATTCCCAGCGCTGAACATCGCGCAAAATTGCAGCCTCCTGTGAGCTCTCTATTTGCCACTCGGATTGGCTTGGGTCTAAAAGCGAATCTTCCGCACTATGATGATGATGCTGAGAAAACAGATGCATCTAATTCCGCAAGCGTTGAAGATGCAGCAAGGCTTGGAGGCATTAGCAAAATATGCCCTACTTACCAGCCACGAAATACTCATTCTCTTGATGATCCTAGTCTCCGGAAGGATGATGCTACTGCTTTCATAGAAAGTGCCATCGCATTGAAAACAGTGGCGCCTGGATCCGGTGGCAACGATGATCAGAGCAATAGTGAAAAGCTGTCTCCATCTCCTGGGAAAGTCAAGGCATCGTCGCGATTATTACCCATGCGAGGTCGAACAAAAAGTGCAGAAAAAGATAACAATAATGAGAAGAATGAGGACACTGGCGACAATACGCAGCAACGTAATAAATGTGGGAAGTGTGGAAACCTTGAAGGGAACTCGTTTGGCTGCATCCCTTGCCGCAGAGCACAGCTCATTTCGCAAATATCCAAAAGAGATCTCCAATCATTTTATGCAGGCGGGGATGGCGCCTCTGGCTCTCATGACATCAGATATAGCTGCGTCATGCTAGGGCGGTCAAGTTTACAAGATGTTAGTCATAGTGGCTCAAAGGGTCTTCACAAAGAGGGCCTTGACAAAGTGGGGTTGTCTTTGACGAAAGAAGGTTGGGCACCGAATGCAGTAATGCCCCCTCGTTCGAAACAGTTCCCGATGCCAAAACTAGACGATGATGATTCTGTTGAAAGTTATGATGATGAAGAGTCCATGTTATCAAGCAATAATTCTTCCGCGGAAACTAGCAACGAAGACATGTCTGTCGATGATTTATCGTGGTGCTGTGACAAATGTGGCATTGCAAATGAGTCTTCGTCTGCCAAGTGCGGCGCTTGTCAGCAGTGGAAAGGTGACAACAAAGAGGAGAATTCGCCAAACATCACAAGTAGCAGTAGATCACGCAGCTGCACAACAAAATCCGGAGAAGAAGAGCCACCCGTAGATCGACACTCTTTAGCTCTAAAGCACAAAGAGGAGGCCGACGAACTCTCACAAAAATGCTTAACGATTGCATGCTGTGGAATACTTGCAGGTATGATCCGTCGAGACCCGATGCGTCTCTTCGCTGAGCCGGTGAAAAAAGAAGTTGCTGAGTATCACAAGATGATCACAGACCCTATTGACTTCAGCAAAATCAAGGAGAAGATCTTCGCGAACGAGTACTCCTCGCTCGGAGCATTTATTAACGACGCTCGGAAACTGTGTATCAATGCATGTGTATTTAATGCTGCAGACACTCTCTACGCAACAACGGCAAAGGAAATATTTGACTCGCTTGAAATCATGGCTGACAGGGCGAAGAAGTGGATTGCGATGTTGAAAAACGCTCACGCTACAGCGTTTACAAAGGATAGCGCATTATTTACCAAAGAAAGTGCAGGTTGCAGCAAAGAAGATATCTTCAAGGATGTTAGATTGATGTGGCCTGGCGCAGTTGAGCTATTAGAAGAGCCTACGTGGCTAAATGAACAAGCGAAGTCTGACTTTGTCAGGACGAAGGAAAATGAAATTGCGTACTATGGAGCCCTTGCGGTTCGAAGGACTGCTGCTGCGGCTGAGGCATCAATGTTATCAAATTCAGATTTTGATAGTTTTCAACGGCCTGTTGTGAAGAGGTCGCATCTCCAAGATGAATTGCTTCGAAGGCATATTGACCAGCAAGTGTCAATTCATACTGGTTCAATACAACTATCTGACGTTCCGAATTTTAGAGAGGAGGGGCTTCTAACTTTGTTGAAACGAGTCCAGAAACGTCGGGCTGAAGCCCGATTGTCTTCTGACAGTGGAAGTGCTCGCTGTGATGGGTTCAAGGTTGGAGATGAAGTGAATGTATCGAAATTACGAAGGAAATTTAAACGAACGCTTGATGCTACGAAGCCGAGAGTCCTACCGTCACGGTTGGCTCAAAGTACGGGGTTGGCTAGTCGGAACGCGCAAGAAGCATCGAAGGAAGGGCAATTGGAAAGCGGTGCTACCCTGGAATCGATTGGCCAAGTAATGACTGAAAATAAAGTCAGTGTGCAAGGTAGTAGGACTCATGGCTGGGGGCTATTTTGTGATAAACCTTTTTCTAAGGGGGAAGTTGTGGCTGAGTATATTGGGGAATACGTTACTGACGCTGTTGCAGATGGAAGAGAGAAATACTATCGTAAGCAGAGAATCCAGGATTATCAATTCAGGGTTGATAAAAGTTTGGTTATTGATGCAACACATAAAGGCGGCTATGCACGCTATATCAATCATAGCTGCAATCCAAACTGCGCTGCCAATATTGTCAAAGGGAAAGCACCAAATGAACATCTGAAGAGGGTGATAATTGTGGCTCAACGAGATATCAAAGCCACTGAAGAGTTGTCGTACGACTATCAGTTTCCACTTGAAATGAATATTGATTCAAGGATCCCGTGTAATTGTGGATCTAGACAGTGCAGAGGTTTCATGAACTGGGATATTCCCGAGAAAGCAAGGAAGTGAGGCAAATGCATCGATAAATAAGTCATAGATTAAGACTATTTTATGTCAGAACAAGAGATGTGTGCATGTGCAAATACCTTGAGGCCAAACACGTGCCCATGAGCCAACTTTTAGGCTATCGATCTGGGATGCAGAGTGTGAGAAGTAGAAATTCAACAGCAGACAGAAAATGAGACGTCCGGCCAATCTCGGCGTATGAGGAGATGTCCAATGTGACAGTCGTTTTTCTTGTTCAGTTTCTGACATTTTAGCGTTGATTTTGCAAAATGCCAATTACTTATGTGCCGATTTCAACGCAGCAATGGCTTTTTAACGCAAAGCCAAAACACTGACATGCGATAGAAGGCAATCCTCCATTAAAGGCATCAGGCAAATAACGTCTGGTACAACAATCGAACGTGTATTTGATAATTTCTCTCGTGTAGCAATATGGACTCGCCGGCAGTGAGTCCAACTCCTCTTCTCAAGACCAACGAGACGGCTGCAGAAACTAATAAAGGCGAAGGTCGTGAACGTTTCTCAAGTCGGTTGGCATTCTACTTCTCCGCGGTCGGGTCAGCCGTCGGCTTCGGAAACGTATGGAGATTTCCATCACTCGTCTTTGAGTATGGCGGTGGAGCATTCTTTATACCATATCTGCTTGCTTTATTCTTGGTAGGCATTCCACTATTGGTTCTTGAAATCTCTTTAGGGCAGCACTTTCAGCTTGGAGACGTTGGCTGCTTTGGAAAGATCCACGAGAGACTTCGTGGCGTAGGTTTGGCTTCTATTGCATGTGGATATATGTTGGTGACATATTACTCCATGCTCTTAGCATGGACATTCAATGCCTTTTTTGCATCATTCCGAGCAGATAATTTCTGGGATCAAGATGAGGTCTCTGGTACAGAAGCGAAAGAATACTTTTATCAGACT
>Ga0209652_1001496_pt1 | contig 18942 bp, 17 predicted proteins | sample SaaInl74LU_5_DNA_FD_184641 | JGI IMG/M metagenome (GOLD analysis project Ga0209652, IMG submission 184641) | Marine microbial communities from expanding oxygen minimum zones in the Saanich Inlet - ESP_74LU_5_DNA (SPAdes) (version 2) | ecosystem: Environmental > Aquatic > Marine > Intertidal zone... | reverse complement strand
CATGCATGAAAAGAACTTAATGCATGGTGACATCAAGATGGTCAATATCGTGCGATTTCGTATTGACAACAAATTACGTCTAATAGACTTGGATGCATCGGCAAAAGTGGGTGTGGCGGAGGAGTCGTTTGCTGGTGCCAAGTTCTCGTCCGCAATATTGCCCCCTGAAATGATAGAGAGGATCGAGTCAGACGAGAACCTAGTAGAATTCAATAAATACTGGGAGGCTGAAAATGAAGATCTGGTCACCAAGGTGTCACCGAAGCCATACAGGAAGCATGGGGTGAAAGGTCATTATGTTGTCAAGTCGTTTCGCACAGAAGAGGGCAAGCCTGTGGAGAAAGGCCTGCCTTACACTCTTGTGAATGCATCGAGAAGCATTGATGCATGGTCGCTTGGCGTATTGGCATTCTCCCTGCTCACTGGTGAATCGCTCTTCCCTTCTAATCGTGACGATGACTGTACTTCAGGTAATGCCATGCATGCCTTGTACTCATGGGGGAGGCAGCCAGAGAAGGAGGACGAGGTTCTCAACAAAATTGAGGATGAAGCTGCACGCGACCTCGTTTGGAAGTTGCTGAAGCCGAAGCCAGAAGAAAGACCGACTGTTGCCTCTCTGTTGGAAAAGCATCCCTTCTTAAACCCCAAAATGAGCGGCCAGTTTCATGAAATGAAGGAATACCTTCAAAATTTAACGAATCAAGTGGAAATATTGAATGCTAATATTTTGGAGGTAAAGAAGCTGAGCATTGAGAGCAAGGAGGAATTATTTCACACTCGCCATGTGCTGCACCGCACACGTCATGTGCTGCTCAAGGGCTTCTTCGAGGCTACTGAAGTTATCACCCCCACTGCTTTCATCATTCTAAATAACAAGCTGCCCCCAGCTGCTCAGCCATCCGGTGAACAGGTCGAAAAGAATTTTGGTATCGATGCAGCAGAGGATGGGAGTGGTGTCAGTGTTACAACGGAGCATGCCTCTTTGGCAGTTTCTGCTGATGGATTAGACATTAATCTTGAAGGCGATCTCAAGAAGTTTGGTGACCAAGCTAAGACTGGCATAAAGTGGGCGAAACGAATAAGAGAAATTAGCACAAATTTTGCTGCTGGCGATATTGACAAGGCCTTCGAAACAATCAAGGACGGAATAAAAGACCTTATCGTGGGAAATGAGATGTATCTCTATCTCGTCGATGAGCTGACTGGTGAACCTGTAGAAGCAAAAGGGTGGCCACTAATTATCACCAAGCCATCAGAAACAGTACCGAGGTTAATACCACTAATGCAGGTCGGGATGATAGCCATATCTCTATGCAATGGCGCTGCGGGTCTGGCTAAAGTGTTTGGTATCCCTGCACCAAAAGTCCCCAAGGAATGGTCAAAAGGCGCACGAGATTCAGTTGAGCTGCTCAAGCAAGAAAGTTCAGTTCAGGAATATGGCATTGTGCATGCTCAAGTCAAAGGAGGTACCCAAGCGAATACGTCAGTGCGTGGTGAATCACTGCGTCAGTTTCAGGACTTCATGAATGACTATGACCCCGGCCTAAAAAAAGGCAAAAAAGGCCACTTTGCTGGTTTGCACCGAATCGGTGATCCAGAAGAGGGCACTGCGGTCTGGACTGCGCTAACAGATCAATCAGCTATTGAAAGTGCCCTAGAGAAACGCACGAAACAGCGCCAGGAGGAGAGGAAGCAAATAATGAACAGGCGACAGGAAGAGATGGCCGGGGAAGAAAGAATTAAGTTAGAAGAGGGGGCATCCGGGTTGATCGAAGCCACGGCAAGTGCTGCAGCTAATGGGCACATTCAAAAGACGGTGAAGAAAGAGAAAGAGTCAGAAGGGTTTGGAAGAGGAGAGATTTTGGAAGAAGACGGAAGATTGCCCGTGGGAACAACAGCGTCATCAAACGAGAGGAACAGGAGTATGGCTAAAGGTACTGTAGTGACTGCAGATGAGAGAAAGGTTTCCAACGATTTAAGAAATCTGGTGGTAGATTCAGAGGAGATTGCCAAGTTGATTAAGGCCGCGGCAACCGCTGCAGCTGAAGAAGCAACTGCTGCAGCCAAAGATATCGCCACCGCTGCAGCGAAAGAGGCAGTTTCTGCTGCAGCGAAAGAGTTAGCCACCGCTGCAGCGAATGAGGCAGTTTCTGCTGCAGCTTCATCAGACAAGGATTATTGGCGTTGTGCGATAATGTAGGATTGTAAAGTACCATACTCTGATTGAGATTTATTGACAAGCTCTTATTTATTTGTTGCATAGTGAATACGATTGAGAGTCAAACTGCCCACCTACCCATCCACGTTATCGTGTAAAAGGACTGACATTTCGAATTGCGGTACAAAACTCACAAGCAATGTCACCATCTGCATTTCACATAATATTATTATCCATTCAAAGCTCTCTTCCTCTAGTCTAGATAGTTAATGACAGTGTTCCTTCTTTCAGGGATTTCATGCCACGGCAGCCCATCCATTCAATCCTACACGACGATATCTCCTTGGTAAATAGTCTTCATCATCCCACCAATCATCCAATCCATAATCCTTCTCATCATCCTCATCCTCATTCATCACCTTCTTCTTCTTGAACACATGAAAACAACTCGTTCCATTCATATACCGAAACGTCTCCCTAACACACCTCACAAAATTATCCTTTTCCACCTCCGGCGAAGACGAAGTATATTGCAACAGTAGAGCATCATTCAATGCTAGCATTCGATGTGGGAATGGATGTGATGCAAAGTAGAATGGTGATATGTACAGATATTCATCATTGGGATGGTGGATTATTTGTAACTTTCTCTTGTTGTTGTCATCGTTGCTATCGTTTTCGCCATTGTTGAAAATGAATGAAGCCCAAAGACGTGCCTGACGTAGTAAACAATCTGGTCCTTTTGCAGACGTAGACGTGGTCACAACAGTGGTAGAATTGTCCAATAACAGAGAAGAAGAAGAAGAAGACTCCACGTCGTCCTCCCCACTAACCTCGGCCAGATAAACTTTTCCCAATGACACATCAAGTGCAAGACCTCGTCCAATCGGACATCCACTCCCATTGTCATTGGAAGATGATACAGCACATGTTTGCAATATCATTTGCAAGCGAGGTTGATGATGATGATGTTGTCTGTTGATATAATCATCTGATATATTTGACAATGCACGTAGCACGCCTTGTGTAATTTCGTGGGATGTTCCATCGCTGTCGTTGTATCCTCCCATTAGATGAATGGATAGTTCAATAACGGGAAGAATGATGGTGGAGTCGTCATTTAGCCGTGTTTGTTGCTGCTTTGAAGAAGATGAAGATGATGATAGTTGTGACGAATGATATCGATAATGCAAATCAACAGCATCTCTGATACAATCTTCATAGTCAGGACTATCAATATGAGCCACAGTCGCCAATTTATTACCATCCCCTCCATTTTGTTGTTGCTGCATCTGATCATGACGTTGTGCAGTGCTAGAAGAATAGTCAAGACTAAGATGACTCCACAATCCCAAAATGTGACACGTCGTGGCATCATCACTCACGAGAACATCTGCTTGAGATGGAGTGCAATGCGCCATTTCTCCTTGTAAGACGTTGATTACTCGACCGGAGTTGCTGGATGTAATGACTTTATGGTGGTGATTGCTGTTGTTGTTGTGATGATTGTTGGCAGTACTAGTAGTAGTTGATGATGATTGTAATAATTGTCGTGTCGAGGCTGCTAGCTGCGGCACAGAAGAGAGGTAGAGATCTAACTCGAACAAATGCTGCAACTGTCGACTTCTTCTTGACCGTTGATGCTGAGCATCATCATGATTGTCGTCGTCGTTGTTAGGATCGTCTGCAGCCATGGTACTTGAGCTATCCAAAGAAGTGGGCAGACACAAATAATCATCATCAGCATCTTTCGAGTCGGCATTGTCAGCAGTGTCGGAATCAGTGCCCGTCGAGAAGCCGCCGCTCGCAGAGTTTGAAGAAGCTGCCAGGCGGAGATTTGTGCGCTCCCACTTGCCAGTAGAGGAGGTTGATGATGTCATTATATCGTCGTTTATTTTGCGCTTCATTGTGTAGTCTTATTAGTGCGTTTGTTCTGGTCATGATCGACGTGTTGTCGCGCTCCGCTCGGAACAAAGAAGGTCGCGCCAAATCCAACATGTAGATGGAGAGAATCAAGAATGAAGAAGTCAGAGAATTCACGGAATCACTAGGCTGACGCACCGCCTAAAAACCATGATGAGTTGCAGCCACTTTCACTTGATTTGCTTCATTCTCTGCACTACAGTCAGCATACATTCTACCTCACCATGATGCGCCTACTCCTCCTAACAGCCTTACTACAGGCCCTCCTACTATCATCCAGTAACGCCTTCACCTCCCCATCATCTCCACTCACCACACGAAAATCCATCAATTCTAAAACCACCCTATCACCACTCTACAACACCGAAGATGATGACTCATCCAGCACCACACTCACACTGGAAGAAAAGATGAAATCATGGGAGGCATCGGATGAAGAAATTAGAGCAGCGACACTTGGCGGAGTCATTCCAGGAGGTAAAAGTGGTGGAGATCGAACTGATGGATTCGATATCGGGCTTTATATAGCCTTCCCGTTCATGGTGATTGGTTGTTTGATTTTTGCATTCTTTCCGTTGATTGTGGGGAATATTGATGTTACTAGTGTTGGACCGCCACCTACTTCTTAAAAAGAGGGGTGGATGTGTTTATGGAGGCTTTTGGGGATTTTGATGGGCATACACAATGACTGATTAACGACAGAGAACAAGAAACAAGATTAGAGCGGTTATACATCATATCATCATTTGAGGCAAAGTGAAATGAACGACTTACAATCACGCAATAAATGTAGCACTTTACACTGTAGAGACATTACGTCTAACGCTAATTGCAGTAGTACCTCGATCAATTATCAGCTCTCTTGTTGCCTACGTTACGTGCAATATAACAATTTCTTCTCAATCACTTCTTTGTACACAACAAGAAACTTTGGGGGGATCGGAGGGAGAGTCAGTTTGTTCCCAATTTTACACAGCGAAGGAATATATCATAGCACTTCTTATCAGACAACTCTGAGATGATCGAATGATAGCGGTTTCGATTATGTTATCAGTAGTCGTTGTTTGATGTACAGACAGTCCGTCTGTTCTTCAATTGCACTGATTCTAGAGATTTATTACCTAGATACTACAAATATGACGCTACATTACATATAGACGAAAGTGCAGCTGCTTCAACATCAGTTGTTGTCCACTCTCTCTTGCTTACACAGGCAAGGCAGCAGCAACAGCATCGGCGGCACCATTTGCTGAACTCTCCTCCTGGGTCTCCTGCCCTCCTTTTCCGTCGCTACCTTCTTGCGGCATATCCCAAAATGGATAGGGTACTTTTGGTGCTGAATTGAAGTCCTTCTTGCCATGGATGCCACTGATCTGGAAGACCTTCCTTGGTGGTGGGGCACTTGACCGTGAGCCAATTGATTGTGAATCCATCTTCTGGTGTGACACAACTTGAACTTTCTGTTTCACCTGAGCCCTCCTTATTTGGATGAACAGAGGGACAAAAATGATCAATAGCATGGACATGGATACCAAGAAGATGAGAGCTACAAGAACAAAGTATCTTGCTGTTGTGTTATCGTCTGAAATGAGGAACAGCACCGGCACACCTACGATCAGGAGCTGCAGCCAACCATAGAGCTATTGTATGTCGAAGAGTATCATGGTGAGTATATATATTTGAGAGAAGAAACTACACGAGTAATGCATGTGAGTGACTTACCGCACTGCCGACAATTTTAGTTTCACTGAATTCATCGCTGATATTCCGTGCCTTCCAAGCTTGAACCAATGCAAGGAACAACACGACACCATTCAAAACGCCGACAATGATCAACAATATATTGGAAGTGTTTGAAGAACCCACACAACGTCCGTAGGTGCTCCAAAGCATCATCTCAAATCGTTTGTATACTAAGGGATCTATCAGTGTCCAACAGATCAAAATCGTGATGTTGGCGACTAATAGGACGACCAATGGCATCGCTCTAGATATAAACAAGAGGAGTGAGCACAAATGGTGTGAGTGAATTAGAATCAAATGATTGTTCAATGTAGGTGTATTGAAGGGACTTACACATCTTGTACACGAACTTGAACTCTCCTGCAACTTCTGCTAGCAGTAAAGAGCTTGTTGATTCGCCAAAGCTTGGCAAACAAAGCGCTGATAGCTACACTGAAACCCAAACATATAAGCCACGGCAAAGCCATGCAAGAAATATCGCATCCTCTTTGTGATGCCAGCTCATCGTCGATGCTTAATGGTATAATCGACGATCCAAGCACCAACACTCCACCACAAATGCACAGAAGGAAGATGGGCTGCAGTGCCTTTACAACTTGTTGCTGTCTGTGACAGATGACAAATACCGCAAAGGATATGGATGTGATCGCTATGATTCCAAACAGGGTGAACCCGGCAGCACGAATAGAGCCCAGCTGATTCAATTGTTCGGTGGGTAACACACGCATCGTGATATCAAAGCCAGCATCCGATCCAACACAACCATGATAATCTCCTCCATCTAAAACGCCAAATGCGATTGTTACATATACTGTTCCCTCTTCTAACTCAGATGATATAATACTCATAGAGAACTGCAGGCTCTCGCCTGCTCCAAGAATTGTTGGAATATTAGACCCTGCATACACACTTTCGACCGAATCCAATACCAGCCAGTCTGGTAATTTCTTTGGAATGATGGCTACATAAAAGTCCTCGTTATTTGTCAATGTAATCGACTCAACTCGTTCTTGATCAGTAGCTTCGAATTCAATCAGCTTCTTGGAGAAGGTAACGTCAAAGTTCACGGGACAAGACACGCAAGTGAGAATATCCGATTCCCAATACTCGCCTGGAGCACAGCTATCTTCTGATTGGATCAAATTGAGAACTTCTGTTGCAGCAGTGTCATTCACAAGGCGGTTCTGTGTGGTAGTGTTGTAGGGGGTATCAATTGATGTTGTTGCATTCAGAAAATCTGCCGCCATCTCCTGAAATAAAACACCCTCGATAATCGTTCCAGACTGCTCCCCTTCAACCACAAGATTTTCACTCCCCAAAAGACTAGGAAAAGGTTTGTAGCCATCACAAAGATAACTATCGGTGGCAAAATCGTAGATTTTGAGGCGATCGATTGGCTTAAACTGGCCTGATTCTCTATCCAAAACTTCGATGGAGATGATACGAGAGGGGCTTAGGTCGGTGTTGTACGTGACCCTCAAACCCGATGATTGCAACAACCTTCCGCCATCGTCTGTGTCTTCGCCTTCAAAGGTGGCCACTGACATGGAATAGTTGAGTAGTTGGAAAAGGTGAATGCCGTTCATCCGGCCCGTGCATAGATTGTTTGTGAACGGGAGAGCTTCATATAAGTCACTGACATGGACATCTCCAGCAGCCCAACCTGGCCCTCTGACACCACCGCTGGTAATGAATGCAACATCTGCCTTGGTATACCATCGTGCGGCGTCGGTAAAAAGGTTGCCGATCGGGCACTCTCCAGATTTGCAAGGTCTATAGCTGGTCAAGTCTCGAGCAAAAGGCATTTCATCCGAGTAACCGATAACAGGGTTGTTTCTCAATGCCTCGTCCGCTGCTCTCTTCAACGCTAAAATTTCTGATCTGTAAGTTTCATCCTTCATCTCATCTGGGAGGGGAGACAATGGAGCACTGATGAACTCAACATAGTCCAGCTGTAGACCAAAAACTGCATCATATGACATCTCCAGTTTGTGTTGGAAGAAAGTGCGACTGTTCAGCCGAGGACTTGCCACCCAAATCCCATCCACAAGCGTCGGCTCTTCGTACTCTTTCAAACTACCCTCAGTATCGATAATCAATGCTGGCCTGTGGTGTCGAGGCAATGCTCGCATGGCTTTCAAGAAAGACGCGAATTGATCTCCTTTATCAGAATGGTAAACAATCGGCAACCAACAGTTTGATGAATCAGTCTCTTCCACTCTCGACGTGGTAACATTGCTGTGCGAAAAGTAGTCACTTAATAATGTATGATAACTCGATGATGGCTGGACACATCCATTCTCCTCATTTACTTTGCGAACGTATCGTAACCCACCCATCGCTGCAGGCACATTCAGCGCTTCAGTTGACATGGAAAGGGACAATATTGCCAATCTCGTCTCTGTATCAAAGTGAACCGCCTTGGTATATGGATGCCATGAATTTGAGGGAGGCACGCCAACATTGGAAATGAGCAATGGCATATCATGAGTTTGTAGGTATGAAATGTCTTGCGATGAGACTCCAGAGTCCAAATTATTCTGAAGTAGGATTGATGGTGATGATGCAAACACGTCTAGACCCATCAACCCATTCAGAATTAATCTGTTCACTGAGAGACCCAGTGGATGCATGTGTACAAATGCACTATCCTTATCTAGGAGTTGGATGTGAGCAAAAGGCAATGCATCATTTGGGTTATCTTGTGCTTCCAACTTGCTATGATGTCGAAGCATGGCGGAGAAGGCCGCTACTCCGCCATTGCAGCTTGGATCGTCTGCATTCAAACATTGATGAAGCAGTCCTGAAAGTAGCGGCGCCCACGATGTCGCGAGCAAGACAGCTGTAGTTGTATTCAACATGTTTTGTGAATTTGTTCTTGAGAGCAGAGGGGCAGCTTTATTTATGTGAATGTGGCTTTAAAAGTTGTGTAGGTAGAGTGTCGTAGTCCAAACTACAAGATAGAATGTTATCCACTGTATAACGATACTGCTGTCCAAGACGCTACTGCCCAAGATGCTGTTATGTTAGCCTCCTTTTGATGCGCCCTGCCGTGTTGGGATGCTAATACTGGCATGGCTTCCGGAGCAAAGCGCAGAGCAGTCTTGCGATTCATCATCAACTCTGCATGCAAAATCGGGGATGGAAGATGGAAGTAACGTAAATCACGATCACCTTTTTGTGTCGCATCGCCACTTGCACTTCAACTTCAAGGCCTCTAGTTGGGCAGCTGCGAAATGACGAAAGACGAGGATTGAATTGACAGAGCCGAGAGGCCAAAGTCATCCAACATAGTTGCTGTGGAACAAAATGGAAAGAAACCACTGTATTCCGTATCTGTTGAGAATATGTTACAGTGAAGGTTCATTCCCTACCAGCCGAGACATTAATTTGCTTACTACCCGGTGTGGAGTAACTACAAGTAAATGGCAGCATATTCTAAGATCCTCTCTTTCTGAAGAACACTCACTCCACACAGACTTATAGAATCAGACAGACGAGTGGAGAAAGAAGTCTGATAATGATACTCCCTTGTCCGAATGGAATCTTCATGTTATTTGAGTCCTGTAATGATTACTATTGAGATCAAATATATTATCATTACTCAGTCCTTCTAGTTTGTCATACCCGTTCCCCACCTAATCACTATATACCAGCTCATCCATCTGCTGGATGAATTCATCCCTCCCAGCCCCAACATTCACAATCTCCAACAAATCTTCCGTATCCTTCAACGGTCCTCTCTCAAACCGAATCCTATCCATAACTACCTTGGGAAACAAGGGACTGAACACTTTGATCAATGCACTAAGCAATTTGGGTGGATTCAACAACAAAGTTCGTCCACTCAGCGAGGGGAAGAGCTGCGTAGCCTTTTTCGATGACAAACTCAACGCAGATCTAAAATCTTTGCTCCCCCCAACTAGCTTCACTCCAAGCAGGTCATTACACGTTACAACTTTGATCAACGAGTCTGTTTCAAGGCTGCGCATATCGGCAACTGCAGCATTGACCTCCTTGACGTACAAGAAGAAATCAATCATTTCATCAACTGTGACACTGGACATCAACGCCTTATCATCAATCTTACCCGCCCTAACACAATATATCAAATCATTCGAGGTTGGATGCGAAGTCGTGATGCACTGCACAGAAGTAAGATACTTGTTGATCCGATCGGCATGTGGAGCGGCTTGTTGGACAGGTTGATTGTCCCATTTGGAATCACTACTTGCAGCCTGCATCGCCTGATGGGCACTCGTAACAATATCTTTTCCGTCAGTTAGCCTCCATTGAATGTTTGACTTGAGTGCTTCCGTACGTTCATCGTCGTTCTCATAGGATGTCTCAAGTGCATATCGTAGGTAGAACACGTCGTTTGTGGGTGATACTGCGGCATCACTACTGATGGATTGTGCTATGGTCTTTAGTGATGCGATCTTTTCTTGGTTGGCGCTCAGCAGAGCTTGGACGGAGGAAGCGCTAGGGGCCGAGAAGCCGGCCGTGAAAGATGAGATGCTAGCGATCCCGAGATAACATTGTGTAAGTAGTTTCATTGTTGAGGAGTAAGTAGTGCTCTGTTGGTGAGGAATATATCAGTGTTCTTCTTCAAAGATTGGCTATGATCTATTGCAGCATCTTGATGTATTGATATGACGATGTTGCGTGCGTTAGAATTGGATCTTGCTTTTACTTTGATTTTGGATCTTTTTGATGATGATGCATTTTTATTGCGGTGACGTGGATGTTCAGCCGAATTAAGCCCACGGCCCATGAGCACCAGTTCACGAAGTCGGCAATTTTTCCCCTTGCCTAAAAGTAAGGCAGGCTATTCAGGAACTGCAAGAGGCCGCATTCAGTTCCATCTTTTGTGAATGTGAGTGTCCAAGCACCTATTAGTGCTGAGAAGGTGCTGGAGGAGGCGATGACCGTGACCTTGAAATTGCAGTTCGACTTGAATTATAATAACTCAATTAATAATCAGATTAGTTTTGCAAGAAGCTCGAGTCAACCATTATGCAAGGCAGATGTTATTCCAATCGCCACCAATGCCCCAATTGTACACCCTCCTAACAACGAACAAGATATTGCATTGCCAGCAATATTCTTGTTTCGACGAGTCTCTTCATTCTTGGGAGCATGAATAGCACATGACGTTCCCACTGCCCCGTTTGTAATACCCAGCAGAAAGCAAATTGTCAGTGATACCTCCAGCAAGGAAATATCATCATTAATCACGCCTGATGCCAGAACTATGAGCAGTGGCACGAATACCAAGAAACGAAGTAGTGTCATTCGTAAAAGATACTGTTCAGCAACAAGTAAGATAGCTTTGTCGCTGCAGGAGGAACCAAATCGACCAAGGACATCTCCAGCATTGAAGAATGTCACAACAAGGATTGCATACCAATCATTCTCAGATTGGATATCAATAGTGACTCCTGGGAACACGATGAATGTTGTTGCAAAGATTCCAAACATACACAACAAGAAGTATCGCGTCCGTAGGAGAACTTGCCGAGTGTTATGACCTGATGCATTTTGCCCTGCTCCTGTTTGGGTTTGGCTTGAGTTATTCGTTGATTCATTCCCTCTTTCCGTGTCAACTTCTAGAGTGGTTGATTTTGGCTACCGCGGCCATTCTGATTCCGATTTCGATAATAATAGATGCTTTCTCTTCTCCTCTTTGAATGAAGCCTTATTGCAGTCTCTCCACTCAGTATATGCGTGTGATTCAGGGCATATGGATTCTTCTTTAGAAAGAACCAAATACAAAACAACGTCAACACTAAGATTGATATGGCAACACCAAAATAAATGACTGCATCACGCTTTCCTGCGTTAGCATCTTCCGAATTTGATGCCTTGGATATTATCCGCAGAATAGATGTAATCAATCCAGATAAGGCCATTCCCGTCATGGCTGTTCCAGTATATACCGGTGGGAGCTCTGCAGTGAATGAGAAGATTGTTGCTTGTATTAATCCGGTCGCAGCACCACAGACTGTTATGCTTAAGAGCAGTATGACTAGCGCCGATGCTTCAGTGATTGATGATCCTCCTACAAAGCAAAGGAGCAGCACGATGACAAGGCAGGCCGTCATGATTAGAATACTTGTGCAAAATCTTGTATACATGACTATTCTTTGACCACACGGCAAAAGAAGCAGCAGTTGTACCAAAAGATTGGGAAACACACCGAGTAGTGCACTAAATGTAGGCATTGTCTTCCACCAGTTTTCGTATTGCAGTGCTTCTTCTCCGCTGCTGCTATCGCCATTGCCTGAGACTATCTCGTAGTATTGTTGCAAAAAGTCTGGAGCGGAGAGGAAAGCATTATAATTATAAGGCAGCAATGTAGAAATACCTATCAGGAACGATGTTGCAAGAACCAGATGACATTATGTGTCCGTATCTTCAGATAGGGTAGGCATTGGCGACGACGGGCGGTGGAGGTGATAATAAATCTTCTAATGTCAAAGAATATCATGTATGTGTAGTCATGATGTTGATGGTGATGTTCTCTATGAGCTGATTGGATGCATGGGAGTTGTTTGGACTTGGACTCGCAATCAATCACTCCACAATCCAAAGTCGCAGTTACCGAGGAGTCTCGTTGCTTCGACGACACGCGTCAAAATCCGAGGGCGAACCCTCTGACACCAAAACACAAGGGCCAAGTGGCTAAGAACGCTGTGGCCATCGGCACGGCATGCATACAACAACACCCTACGTGGTTCTCGTTCTCCCATAAAAATCATCGAAGCACATAAGTAAGCACGCCGTTCATCATGAAGTTCCAAATTGTTTTCCTCTCACTCTTCTTGGCCGCCGCTCACGCTAGGCATGAGCCCAAGGGCAAGGGCCTCCGTGGAGGCGATGACCATGACCTTGAACTTGTAGGATCTACCGTCGTTCCTAATGGAAGCTCTGCTACGATCAATTGTGGCTCAGGAAGTCAGTGCTGCGTGACAGGAAGCTTCAAAACAAGAAACAGCATGGGAGGTATGACAATTGGAGGAGGTGGGAGTTGCCAGGGTTCCACATTGTCCAATGGCTCGTTGGGCAACTGCGAGTCGAACTCGTGTTCCGTTTCTTGCGACGGAGTTTGTAATGTAGTTGTCAAAGCTGGTAGTGGTAGCGCTGGAGATGGAGGAGACGGAGGATATGATAATGATGGTGACTATGGTTATGATAATGATGATGAAAATGATGGTGATAATGAATACGATGGTGGAAATGGTAAGTGATTCTTCTGTTTTTACTCTCATGTATTAGTAATCATACACCGCGCCTTCTAACACAACTTTTATAACTATCTTTGATGGCTATTCAGGCTATCCAGGCTATCCAGGTTCAGGCTATCCAGGTTCAGGCTATGGCTGGGGTCGTCAATACGGCGGAGGGGAGGACGACAATTATGACTCCGAGTTGGACACGTTTATGGAAGTGGAGTAATGGGTGGTAAAGCATGATCAAGGGCACACCTTCAAGATATCAAGAAAGTTGTATCTTTTGAAGGAATGGACCCAACGTGAGAGAGGTCTGGGGGCAAGCACATCTCTGAGTCTGAAATTACTAATCTCAAGCAAGGCAAGCACAAGAACAAGAACAGGAGAGCATTGAAACGACAAGAAACGAAGAATAGTAGTAGTAGGCAAAGAACATAATAAATTTATAAGCTAGTGAAATTCAGCTATGAGAGTTCGACTCAATTCTTTGCTTTGAATTTGAGCAGCTGTGCAACTTGAGCTTGGGTAGAGTGCGTGACATAAAGTGCTTTGTTTCATGGTTTCCCATCATATGTATTATCTCGACAAGTCATGAGTACTCTACTACAGCTACAGGGCTGAGGGCTGAGGCTCAGGGCACCGAGTGAGTGATTTCCAAAGCGATTCAATGTTATTTTGCGATCTACCTCTGCAGGCTTCTTTCATCATCAAATAGTAATACCAATTACAGTATCACGAAATGCTGCAGACGAGTCGTTGTTGGTGATGCGATGAACTGATTCATACCATAATTTTGTGCGAGGATAAAAGGAGAGATAGTGAAATGCATCATGTGAGCAGAAAGAAGCAGGACATCATCATGCCGGACGGCACGAGAGCAAGAGGAGGAAGTACAATACCCCTCCCAGTTATCGAGGAGTCTCCTTGATTTGAGTTGACGACACGCGTCAAAATCCGAGGGCGAACCCTCTGACACCAAAACACATGCGAGCTGAGAACGCTGTAGCCATCGTCAACAACACATACCGTTCTCCCATAAAAAGCACCGAAGCACATAAGCAAGTTCATCATGAAGATCCAAATTGTTTTTCTGTCACTCTTGGCCGCAGCTCACGCTCGGCATGAGCCCAAGGGGCTCCGCGGAGGCGGAGGCGGAGGCGGAGGCGATGAGCATGACCTTGAACTTGTCGGATTTACCGTCGTCCCTAAGGGAAGCTCTGCTACAGTTCATTGTGGCTCTGGAAGTCAGTGCTGTGTGACTGTGACAGGACGCTTCGGAATGAAGCTCAATACGGGAAATCAGCAGTTTCACTTTGGAGGCAGTTGTAAGGAAACTTTGTCCAATGGCTCGTTGATATTGAGCAACTGCCAGGAGCAGGAGCCGAGCTCGTGTTCCGTGTCTTGCGATGGAAATTGCAATGTGGTTGTCACAGCTGGTAGTGGTAGCGCTGGAGCTGGACTACCTGGACGTGGTGGTAGTACTAGAGGTTATGGAAGCGGTGGACACGGTATGTGATTCTTCTATTTTCTACTCCGATGCATTAGTGATCATAAACTGCACCTTCTAACATCACTTTTGTAACTGTCTTTGAAGGCTATTCAGGCTATGGCTGGCCAACATCAAAATGGGAATGGCCAAAATCAAAATGGCAATGGCCAACGCCAACATATGGCTGGCCAGGTGCAGGTGATACCACGGGACGTTCGGGTACGAGAGCGAGAGTTCCAGCACGGACAGGAGTTCCAGTTCCATATGGCGGTAGTGGTAGTGCTTGGCCACCTGCACGTGTTAGTGGCCATTCTGGAGTAGGCAAGGGAGGCAGAGGTGCAGTCGGTAAGTGATGCTTATGTTTTATTATTGATCATCATAAAGTCACACTCCTAACATCTCTGTCTATTGTTTGACGACTAATGTTTGACGACTACCTCTATATAGGTCCAGGCAGCACTCGTCAGATCAACCACATCATTTCACGGGGCAAGTCCACTTCAATTCAATGTGGCTCAGGAAGTCAGTGCTGCGTGACAGGAACCTTCAAAACAACAAACAGTGTGGGAAGCATGACAATTGGAGGTGGAGGGAGTTGCCAGGGTTACACCTTGTCAAATGGCTCGTTAGTCAATTGCCAGTCGAACTTGTGCTCTGTCTCTTGCGATGAAAGTTGTAGTGTGAGAGTTCCAGCTGGTTACGACATGGACACGGATGAGTAGTAATTGAGTAGTAACGCTTGATAGGGCACACCTTCAAGATATCAAGAAACTCGCATCTATTGAAGGAACATACCCAACGAAAGAGTTGTCAGGGGGCAAGCACATCTACGAGTCTTCAATCACCGAAACGACAAGAAACGAAGAATAGTAGGCAAAGAAAATACGATAATTTTATAAGCTGGTGAATTTCAGCTATGAGTATGAAGTTTACTATGAGAGTTCTGTTCAATTCTTTGCTTTGAATTTGAACGGCTGTGATACTTGGAGTTTGGGTAGAGATGCGTGACATAGTGTTTTGACAAGTCCTGAGCCTGAGCCATACTCTACGCCACATGACTCCGAGGGAGTGATTTCCAAAGCGATTATTTACGCTATTTTGCGATCTACCTGCAGGCTTCTTCTATCACCAAATAGTAATACCAATAATAGCGTCATGTAATGCTGCAGATGCAGACGACTTGTTGTTGGCGATGCAATTAGCTGATTCATACCATAATTTTGTGCGAGGAACGACCTTCTTTCTCTTGTCTTGACATAAACTATATTGCATCAAACCTAACGCTCAAACCTCACACAGTGGCGACTGAGAAGTTCGATGGATCATGCCAGCAGAAAGAAGGGACATCATGATGTGATTGCGCTGGACAGAAGAATAGAAGTCGCAGTACCAGGAGTCTCTTTGGCGACACGCGTCAAAACAGAGACCTACCAAAACACAGCTGCAAGCCGAAATCGATGATGAAAGCTACCAGCCATCGGCAGCAACTTTGTCCGTGGTAATCCTCTCTCACATAAAAAGCAGTACGGCACACAAGTATGAAGTTCCAAATCGTTTTTCTATCACTCTTCTTGGCCGCAACCGCAGCTCAGCATGAGCCCAAGAGCAAGAGCCTCCGCGGAGGCGATGACGATGAGGAAGAGCACAAGCACGACCACGACCTTGAACTTATCGAATCTACCGTTACCGTCGTTCCTAGGGGAAGCTCTGCTACGATTCAATGTGGCCGCATGAGCCACACCAAGTGCTGTGGACAGGAAGCTTCCAAGCCAAAAGCTCTAATAGTGGTATTATGACAATTGGAAGCGGATGGGGATATCCAAATTGCGACGGTACCATCATGACCAATGGCAAGATCAGCAACTGCGAGTCGGACATTTGTCGTGTCTCTTGCGATGGAAATTGCAATGTGATTGTCCGAGCGGGTGGTGCTGGACCACCTGAACGTGCTGGTGCTGGAGGGCGAGGACGAGGACGAGGAGGCGGAGGCCGTGGTGGACTACCTGGACGTGGGCGTGGGTTTGGAGGCCGTGGCCGTGGTGGCGCTGGAAGAGGAAGATCGGGTAAGTCATTCTTCTGTGTTGTTCTACTCCGATGTATTATTCTATTTCATAAAGCCGCATTTTCTAACATGTTGTTTGATGACTATCTTTGAAGGCCATCCCTATGCAAGCGTGAAAGATGAAAACGATGTCACCACGACTTCCACGACCTCGTCTACAGATACGTTCACGGAAGAGGAGTAATTGGATAGTAGATCAAGCTTGATCAAGGGCACAACATTACAGAAGATATATCAAGAAAGTTGCATCTTTTGAAGGAATAAACCCAGAGAAAGAGAGATGATGATGTACGTCAGGGGCAAGCACATCTGCGACTCTGCGATTGTGGTACTAGTACTAGATTCATTTCGTCTCGAGCATGAAGCAAGCACAAGAACAGGATAGCATCGTCGAAACGACAAGGAGTAGTAATAATTTTATAAGCTAGTGAATTTCAGTTATGAGTTCCTACACAATAATTCTTAATGCGCTCTCAAAAGAGAAAGTGCACACTTACATCTGCCGTCTGCAACAAACCTGACTGCACCTACTAGAGCAACTTACTCATACTAAGTCTAAGTGTAAAAGATAACAGACATCTCTCTCGACGTTGACAGTATGATCAAACCAAAGTTTCTCTTTCCACCTTCCATCCTCCTCCCCTGCTTAGTGTTCAACGTAGTATACCCATCGGAAGTCAAATGTGATTGTGACATAATCGTGCATTATTCTCAACAGGGACAAGTACATCTACGATTGGTAGATTCTTATCAAGCTCGGAGCAGCCACAAGAGTGCATATGAGACAGGATGGTCAGTTACTATGCGCATATTACAAGTTCTATTCATTCGTCTCTTCATGCAGGATTGCTCCATCTGTCCAGTCCCCCTGCTTAGTCCACCTCTCTGATAACATATTACATATACACATGCTAGACTTGGTTCCAAACCCAGTACGTGATACAATATCACTATCAAATAATAACAATACCAATTACAACACATTACTCTACTACTTATGCTCTAATGATTGATATATAAATAATGCTGTCAACAAAACATCTGTTACTTCACTTCTCTTGACCACAAAGAGAGAGATGATATGTACAAGGATCTCTTTATTTCTGTACACTGCAGTCAAGTAAGTACACAATCATTCATTCATTCTTCTAAGGACTCAATGAGAGTAAATAGTCGGCACTAAACGACGATGATGATGATGAGGTAGTAGTACCAACTGTCACGACACTTTTACTCTCCAAATCACTCTCCTCCCTCGTTTGTTCACCCACCACCACCGATGATGATGACGAAGATGGTACCGTCGAAGTAGGAAGAGCACTATTATAAGGAATCACCCGACAATCCAGCCCCTCCTCTAACAGACTCTCACCAATCAACAAACAATCTTCACGGGTCCACGTTCCAATGACCGAGAAGCCCTGATGTTTCGCGAAGAGTGAGAGATTGTGTGCCTTTTCGTAGGTTAGTTGATTATTATTGGTGCCGGCTGTGGTGGTGGAGAGGGCGGTTAGGAGGGAGGTGGTGGATTGTTCTATCGAGATTTGTTTCTTGGTGAATGTTCTGTAGTGTATGATGTAATAACAGTAGATAGTGGAGGGGAGCAGATGGTGGTGAGAATTCTCATTTGAATTAACTATCTGATAAATATAAGAATAATGAATACTTACGAAGGCATGAGAATGACATGAAAAAAGTCATCATCATGTCGTTCTTGTCTCTGATCGTAGAGATATTCCAATCCCTGCTGCTGCATCTGTTGGTCACCAGCGGAGGCGTGGTCATCGTTGATGTTGTCACTGATGGCTGCTGCATCGGACGACGGCGAAGGCGGTGATGGGCGCCTCAGACTTAATCGCTTGGCTCGTAATTTATCCAATTCGGAAAAGTTGTTGGCGGCGGCATCTAGTTGGGTGGTCGATGATGATCTATGAGAAGAGGCGGCAGCATTGCTACTGGCCGCTGAGAGAGGAGAGATGGCAGAATAATGAAATGCCGAAACGATGGAGGATGATGAGGTGGCGGCGGAGAAAATTATGGCGAAGGCCATTGTGGCGGATGACATTGTTGCTCTCATGGTGATCAATTTTATTGTATTGGAGTAGTAGTCTATTTAATGTTATTACTGTTGGTGTGGTGTTTAATTCTGGTGCTGTGTTTTATGCCATGGCAATGCTATCGCAGAACATCATGATCTTTGCTTGGGCTTGTTGGCCGCTTCGTGGCCAACTTCCAAAGTTCCGAGAATGAGAATTTGGACCCGGGTCCGGCTGGTCACAGAGGCGCAGCTGACACATCTGTCTCAGGGACATCTGTTTATTGTCGGAATTAGTAT